>Ga0256839_1001863_pt1 | contig 24764 bp, 50 predicted proteins | sample 354166metaG_FD_185968 | JGI IMG/M metagenome (GOLD analysis project Ga0256839, IMG submission 185968) | Hydrothermal vent microbial communities from Mid Atlantic Ridge, Atlantic Ocean - 354-166 | ecosystem: Environmental > Aquatic > Marine > Hydrothermal vents | place: Atlantic Ocean: Mid... | reverse complement strand
ACCTCTTTTTTTAGTTTGGAGGTTCCAGATATTGATTTTAATGGTTTTAGTATGATTATTGTGCCTTGTTATTATGCATTACGTGTTTGGGATCGTTCTCATTATGGTAGTTGGCATCTTTATGGTCATTCTCATGGGATGCTACCTTCGCATGGTTTAAGTTTTGATGTTGGAGTGGATTCTGGCGGATTTACGCCTTGGAGTTTGTTTGAAGTTCAGCAGTATATGGAGAATTTAAATGCAGAGACATTCTGAGAAGTTTTTTGATTTAATGGTAAAGATGTTGGATTATGCTGGTGAACAGCAGGATGAAGTTGTTATTGAATTTTGTGTTGAGCTTTTGAGTTTAATGCGAGGTGTGGAGTTATTGGAGGCTGAGAATCAATCATTGAATCATTCTTTACACGTTATGGATTCTTTATTGTGGGAATGCATGCGTTCTAATTTACAGAGATTAGGGGTTTTTGAAGAACAGTGTTAGTTTAGGATGTAATTATGGTTACTGATTTATTGGTTGAGACGTTTAATGTATTGATTGAGCTAGGTTTTACGTTTGAAATGATTGTTGATGTTTTTAATCTGACAGTGATTCTTATAGTGGGTAGTGATGATTAAGTTACAATCTTTTTATGAATGGAAGGCGTTTGCTTTTCGATAAGGTTTTTTACAGGTTTTGTAATTGATGTTAGTGTTGACAAGTTGTTTGGATGAATGATTTTTATGTTTTGAAAGTTTTTGCAAGATTTAATTAGGAGGTTGTTATGTGGATTAGAGAGGATTTTGAGTTAGTTTCTGACGCTAGAATTAAACAGATTATTGCTAAAGATGATGGTTATGTAGTTGTTGAGCTTCCTGTTAGTGTGTCTGACGCTATTATGTGGAGGGTTTGGATGGCTATTAACCGTGCTTTTTTTGATGGTTATAAAGCTGGCAAGAATGATTTACAAGATGAGTTTCGACGTTTATTAGGAGTTTAGTTATTATGGATAAGCGGCTTTTTATTTTGGAGTTTGATTGCAATAAGTTGAGGCAGTTTGTAAACGAAGTAGTTGTTGAGGGTTTTAGTAAGTTGGAGATCCTTTGTTGTGATGCTAAGGAGCATGGGTTATTTTAGTTTTTGGTTGATGATTAATTTTTACGGTTTTTAGTGTTGTACAAATTGTTGATTTTATGGTATAATATTGTTAGATAAGAAGGAGTTTTTGTGACTAGGACTAGAGATTTTGGTTCAAGTAATCGGGAGAATCATGATTCTTCTCGTTTTTATAAATTGGAGTTATTTAATTCATTAGGTTTTCCTGATGAGCTTTTTGTTGAGAATGAGTTTCCTAGTTCTTTAAAAAATCAGATAGTTTTAGGAGATATTCGTTTTGATGACAGACTTGTTAGTAGTTGTGTTGATTTAGTTGTGACATCTCCTCCTTATAATGTAGGTAAGGAGTATGATGTTGATTATTCATTAGGTGATTATTTAGAGTTTTTACGTTCGATTTTTAAGCGTGTTTATGATGTTTTGCGTCCAGGCGGCAGGGTTTGTTTAAATTTAGCGAATGTAGGCAGGCGTCCTTACATTCCTTTGACTGATGCTGTTAGTTTTATGATGCAATCTTTGGGTTTTCGGATGCGTGGTGAGATTATTTGGAGCAAGTCTGCATCAGTAGGCTCTTCAACAGCATGGGGCAGTTGGAAATCTCCTTCTAATCCAACATTACGTGACATTCATGAGTACATACTTGTATTTAGCAAGGGTGATTTTAAGCACAGGAAGCGTGGCACTAATTCGAGATCTTTAATTAGCAGAGATGAGTTTTTGGAATATACAAAGAGTATTTGGTCGTTTAAGACTGAATCTGCTAAGCGTATTGGTCATCCAGCTCCTTTTCCGTTAGAGCTTCCTTTGAGGTGCATTAAATTGTATGCGTGGTCAGATGATGTTGTGTTAGATCCATTTGCTGGATCAGGCACTACATTATTGGCGGCCAAACAGTTAGGGTGCGTTTATTTAGGTTATGAGGTAGTTAGTAGTTATGTAGACTTAGCAAAACTTCGTTTGTCGGGAGACAGTTAGTTATGTCTCATACAGTATTTGGCGACCCATTACGTTTAGACATTGATTTGAGCCAGTATGGTTCTGAGGAGTTAGTATTGCCTATAGTGTTTAAGGTTATTTCATTTTTACGTCGAGAGAGATTAGTTAGCACTTATGAATTTTACAATTTAAGGTTAGTTATATTATTTAGCAAGCCTATGAATCATGAGACAGTACGTCGTCTTTTGATGCAGGGATTAAACTGATGGGTTTTAAATTACGACTCCGCCTTTTGTTTTAAGTTCTTAGTTTAGTTTATTTGTTCTATTTAAAATCTTTTTAATTGGTGTTCAGTATTATTTATATAGTTTAAACAGAATTGGGTTATATTTTACAGCTGGTATTTATGCGTCGGGGTTTTTATTTAGGAGGGAGTTATTTGGTTAGGTGTTATTGAGTTTGTGGACATTATTAGTTAGATTGTTTTTATTGTATATGTTATTAGTTGGTATTTATTGGAATGTATAGTTAATATTTGTATTTTAGTTTAATGTTTAGGTGTTAGATGACACTTAGTTAGGTGTTAAGTAATATTTGCATTTGGACATTGGTATTTGTATTTTAGTGTATAGTTAGGTGGCATTTAGTTAAGTATTTTATTTTAGTTGATAGTTTTAGTTAAGCAATGTTTAGATGCTTATTAGTAGTAGGTTTTAAGAGAGTTTATTAGTAGTTTAGCAGTTTAATTGGATATTTGGCTAGTAGTTTAGTAACAGGTTTTAAGAGAGTTTTGTACGGTAGTGGTGTTTATGTCAAGTAATTTTGGGTTGTATACCCTTTTCCGTTAGCGGTAACATTTTATAATTGCTTCTTTATTTATGCCATTAAACTATAACAATTTATAACATTATGTCATTATACTATTATATTTTGATTAGTACATTTAGTATTTTTATGGGATTTCAACCTATTTTACCTATGAGTCTTACCTGTCAAACAGGGGAATTTGCTAGACATAACGCTTTTGATGTGGTTTTTAAGTCGTTTCCTGACAGGTATGATGACAATGTTGTAAGGTACATAGCATTGGTGGACTGCAATACGATTGGTGATGATGTTTTTGTTATTGTTGACAATGAGGTTTACCAGTTTCGTGTTGCAGATTGTTTAAACAGGTCTGAAGTTCCACGTCCTGGGTACTTAGGTGACATTGATGCGTGGTTTTGGCAGGGGCATCGTTTTCCAAATGCTCCTGTGACGTTGACGGTTTGCGACAGGGATCCATTTGAGTATTATGATGAGGTGTTTAGGGAGGTCAGTTTTGGGTTTGATTTTGCAAATATAGCAGGTAATTTTATTAGGTAGGCTTTATTTTTGGTTGAATTTTTCAAGTTTTGTTATGATTTGTTAGTGTAGTAGTTTATTTTTGTGGATTTTGGTGTAGAATTTAGAAGTTTAGTTGATTGAGGGGAGTAAATTGTTTTCAGGAGGGTGTCGTTGGGTTTGGTCCCTGGGGTATATTAATATAGAATTTTTGTTAGAGTTGTTCAGGGTTTGGTTGCAGGTGCGGTTTGGTCATGTTTGATTTTAGTGGGGTTTTGTAGTGGATTTGGTATTGAAGTTGGTTATTTTAGGTTTGAATAAGCCATTTACAATAGGTGGAGTTCAAATTATTGTTGTGGAGGGTCAGGTCAGGTAAAATGGGCGGGTTTTGCAGTGGATTTGGCGCTGAAGTTAGGGGTTTTGCGAAGGATTTAGTGGCTATAAAAAATAAAATTGTCACAGTGTCGGTTCAGATATTTTAGTGGTTTTACACAGACGCATTCAACAGTTTTATATAGTTGCTTTATGTGGACGTATTCAGCAGTTTTTATATGTTTGTTTTGGCGTTTATTTTATATTAGTTGTTCATATTTATTTCAATGAGTTTATATTAGTTAGTGGTGTTTAGTTCTTGATTCTTGGGATTTTTTGCTTGTGTTTTTGGGTGTTTTGCGATAAAATTTTAACAATTGTTTTTTGTGGGTTTTGTGTGGTGTGTTTGCTGGCAAGACTTTTTTCTTATTCTTTGGAGGTTAGAGATGCAGAACAGGTTTAGTTTAGACAAGCGTGTTGACGTGTTGCTTGAGAGGGCGGTATGTTGTGGTAATTTTGTGTTAAATGAGATAGATAGTTGCTGTGCATTTATTTTTGACGTTATTGATGAGCCGTTATTGATTGAGTGGCATGGTGGTCAGGCTTTTTGGGGCAGGGGATATGATTACATTTTTGTAAAGCGTGTTGTTGGTGACAGTTATTTATGGATGTTGGACAGGCATTTAGGTGATGGCAGATTTGAGGTGGTTGACAGGAGATTTTTTGCAGTTTCTAGTTGGCATACAGAATCGAGTGTATTTAGGTTTGTATTATTGGAGGATGATTTTAGTTTTCAGTTTGCTTTGGCATGGGAGTGGTTAGTTAGGTGGAATTTTAGGATGGAGTTAGTTGAGTTAGGGGAGGAGTCTTTTAAGATATTGGACAGATCTAGTTTTGTTTGTTGGCATTTAGAGTATGGGGATTTGGAATCATGGATGTTGAATGTATTAGGTGGTGGTGTAGGGAGCAGACTTATTTTGTTAGCGGTGGATTTGTGGGGTAGTGACAATCACAATCAATTTGAGTTTTGCTGATAAATGTTTCTTGGAGGTTTTAAATTATGCCGGCAGATCAGGCAGTAGTTTTCAATTTTGGTAACGAGTTAAGCGAGCAAGTTTTATTTAGTTTGATGCGTAAGTTTAGTGTTTCGTATTTGGTAGTTAAGGACATTGAGTACAGTTATGTATTTGATGGTGATTACCGCAAGCGATTTGAGGGATTTGTGTTAGATTTGTTAAAGCGTGATGTGTGGGGTGATCCTGACAGTGTAGTTATTGTTAATTATCCTGTTGATGTAATTTATGCTGTGTTGCTTGCCAGGTTGATTAACAATGTGGTGTTTTATGGGTTGGTTTTGGACAATGGGGAGTTTAGGGGGTTAATTTAGTTTATGAAGTTTTTTAAGCGTAGATATGATGAGCCTAATCGTAGTGGTTGGAAGTGGCGGTTATTTAGTGAGAGATTTGGTGAGAGGAGTAGATTTAAGGTTATGCGTTTGTTGGCAGGCACTAGCAGGACAGTTAGCAGTATAACTAACAGTTCTACGTCTAGGGCTGTAGAGATATTAGATTTAGAGTGTGGTGAGTTTTTGTTGGTAGGTCCTGGCGAGTATGGCGTTTATGTATGGAGGGTTTGGGGGGAGGATGAGATGTTAAGTCCTTGGGTTTTAGAGGAAGAGTTGGGGGTGGAGGTAGTGGATTGGGTTAAGGACAGGGGGCGTGGCGAGTCATTTGGGGTATTGATAAGTAGTGAGACATTTGAGGACATTCCTGAGGAGGTTGACAAGGTATTGAGGGAGTTGAGGTTAGTTTTAGGTTTTAAGCGCGGCGGTTGATATTAATTTAAATTTATTTGAGGAGGTTTTATGTTGGAATCAGGTGAGTTAGATCAGTTAGTACTTTTAAGTTTTACATTTTTTGATGATGTAGATGTTAGCTTGCCTCCGGAGCAACAGAAGTTAGTTGATGATGGCGAGCCAGTTCAGGTGGTATTTGCTGTGAATTCAAAATCAATAGCCCGACCTGGGGGATTAATTTATGATTTGTTTACTGATTTGGGTTTAGAGATAGAGACATTTACAATGGTTATTTCAGAGCCTGGGCAGGATTTGCCGGAGGATCCAATTAAGTCGTGCATTTTTGTAGCTAATTGGGATTTAGTGAGTCAGGGTTGGGAGTGTATTAGTCAGGATATGGATGGGTTTGTAAAACAATGGTTTGAGGTATGGCCTAGTGAGCTTGGCGTTTCTGTGTGTGAATTTGCTTATAATTCAATTGTTGGTGAGGAGTTAAGTCAAGATCAGTGGGATGCATTTAAGGAGTTGTATCCAAACCAGAGTTTTGTTAGGTTCTAGTTTTATGTTTGCAGTTATTGGTTGTTCATGATGCTTTGGATTTTTTGGCTTGTTTGATTTTTGTTTTGATGGTATGATTTGCCTGTGCTGAAAAGCGAAAATTTTTGTTTGAAGCCCGTGAGGCTTCCGTGGCGAAGCTATGTGTTGCGGGCTTAGTTGAAGTGTTTTTCATTTAGCGTTCTGGGCAATGCCCAAAGGAGGAATGTCATGAACATTGGTAAAGATTTGTTGAAGGCTCTTGAGGAAGGTCAGCTTCAGACTTCTATTACTGCTACTGCCGCTGGTAGTGGTGGTATTGCTGACAAGAGTGAGCGACTCATTGTCAAGCTCCGTGAGATGGTGGGGCTTGATGATTTTTCAGAGGCTGTAGTTGTTCCTCTTGCAGGTGAAAAGGTGTCTGAGATTGCTGAGGGTCACCGTTTGGAGGCTCCGCTTCGAAAGCGGGGCATTATGATTGTTAATCCGGCAACTTCTAATTATGTTGTTGCTGGAAAGGGGGAATGGGACAAGTTCCTCCGTGGCAAGCTTGGTCTTCCTGACGTGGAGGCCAAGCGGTTGACGCCTCCAACCAAGGAGACTCTTAAGAAGATCTTTGGCGGTTAACATTGAGGGAGTTTGCATGAAGTTAATGGGATGCAAACAAGCCTAAAGTGGTGGGGCTTTAGGCTTTTAGTTTATTTAAATGTTAATTGGTATTGGTATGGGCATCTTTTGATGCTTGTAGAGGAGCTGCGCGGCTATGTTAATGTGTGTTATTTGGAGGCAATTATGCGTTTAGTTGGTAATCCACTTGTTGGTTTGACTGCGGATCGACCGCCTAGGTTTTATGGCGCTCCTGATCTTGATGGAGATTATGAATTTGAGGATCTGGTAATTGAGAGTGTTGAGTTGAATTCATTTTTACCAGATGCAGTTATTGAGCTTCCGCCGTACAGTTTAGAGCCTTTTGTTACTTTAGGGTTTGTTGGTAAGCGATTGAATATGTCACTTCAATTACAGATGTTGGAGCGTTTGTTTCAGCAGCGTGCTCAGGAGCTTGTTGCTGAAGCTGATGTTGTCGATTTAATTTTAAATTATCCTAGACAGCGTTGGCTTCCAGTTGTTGAAATTGATCCTGAGCCATGGGATGCGTGGATGCGTATTAGCGTATAATATTAATGTAGTCAGATATTTGAATTTTTTGAATGTCTGATTTATTGACCGACTAGCTGGAGTGATGACTCCGCTAAAGCTGAAACTGGTCTAGGGTAGAGGCAAAGCTTGGTATTTACTGTTTTACAGTAGGTATTACGTTGCATGAGGTGTAGTTAATAGGCGGCAGCAATTGCCGCCTATTAATTGAATTTTATAAAGGTTGGTTAAAGGCGTTTAATTTAGTTAGACGTTTTTGACCAGCTTTTATAAGCTGGGACCTCCAGGGAAGTAGCCGTGGCCGGTGCGCAACTTTAAGTTGTTTGGGGTTCAACTCCCCTTCACGGTTATTATCGGCGTTAGGTAGGCCGAAGCGATTTAAGTGTTTTTCTTAAGGAGGTTTTTGTTATGCCGTACAAATGGCCAGAGCCGATTGAGCCAGAGCCGTCAATAGATCAGTTGATGGAGTGGCAAGAGGATGGTTTTTGTGAGGCGACAGATGGTTGCATTGTAGAGCCGGATGGTGTGTGTGAGCATGGCCATCCAAGTTGGTTGCTCAGATTGCTGATGATCTGAGTTATGGTTGAGTTATTTGCGGTTTTGGTAGTTTATGTTGCTGTAGCTTATGCAGTCAGATACAGTGACAAACGGTAGGGACTGCAATTGACAGTACCAAATTATATTTTGATTTAAGCGGTGTCTTGCGACGATTTGGCGTGGGCACCGCTTTTTTGTTGTGGAGGTTCTGATGTCAAAGGTTGTATTTGTCAGACTTGGTTGTCAGCCATGGGACACAGTAATTTGCAGCACTTCGGATAGAGTTGTTGGTTTGGGTGTTGTTGACCTTGAATTTGAGGCTACCATTCGGGCTGCTGTGCTTGCGGAGTTTAAGGTTGTTGGTGATGTGATTTCAATTCATTATGCGATTGGTTTGGCGAAGGCGTATTACGAGTATTTTATGCCTAAGCGATTTGAGTTTTCATTAGACCACTTTCAATCTAAGTGGTATACTTTGGTTAGGGGTGTGGGGCGTACAGATATACGTCGTGTTTCTGGCAGTGTTTGGGAGGTGCGTCGCATTTCAGGAAGTGGGAAAATGAAGAGTAAGCAGTTTGCCTGGCATGAGTTTGAGACAGCTGTTTTGGAGCGTTCTGAGTGGCTGCTTGAGTATTTTATTGTAACAAATTTAGACTTGTGGGATCAAGCTAAAAGATGGGCAAGAGGCATGGTTAGGAGGGATTTTCAACTGATAGAGAGTTGGGATGTTCCATTGGTTGAAGAGTAGGCTTTTTATTTAATGTATTTGTGATTTCAGTTCAGATTTCTTTCAGTTTTGTTTCTAGGAAATTTTGATTTTGGTTTGATTTTTGCTTGATTTTTTGTTTGATTTGTGTTATAATGGGGTGGGAAGTTGTACGAAATTTTTTGGACTTCTCATGAAATTTTTCCCATTGCTTGCTTTTACGGGCAAGCTCATTGACCTGGAGGTCGAAATGGAATTGAAAGATTTATTGCAAGCGCTTGACGAGTCAAGCGCGAGGACTGCTGCTTTGGACAACAGTCCGGAGCGAGCGAAGTATCGCCAGTTGAGTAGTGTTGATTGGCGTAATAAGGGTTTTACGTGGGATGGGGCAGTTGATTTTACATCTACTCCTGAATCGCTTGATTGGGCAAGCAGGCAGCTTGCTCTTCGTTTGACGGCATTAGTTGGCCCTCAAATTGAGGGTTTAACTAATGAGGGGGTAGAGCGAGCGTTTCGTGGGTGGACGTGGGTCCATACGGTGAGAGTGGACGGGCAATGCAATTTGAGCGAGCAACCTGGGAAGAGTTTTTCGATTGTGGTGCGTCCAGTATCTGCATATTTAGAGGGCAGATACTGGGATTGTCAGATATTGATGATTTCGCATAAGGTTCGTCGATGGATTTTTGGGTTAGTGGATCGAATGGGGAGTTTGGAGGTGCCGTCAGATGTGTACGCATGGATTATTCGCAGGAGAGATGATCCGTGGGGGTTGGGTGGTAAACCATTTGGGTTAGGTGGCAAGGAGGATGGGCCTGGGGATGGATTTCCATTTAATGAAGGTGAGATAGTGGAGCAGCGCATTGAAAAGGCGTTGAAGGAGAACAATGTCGGGAAGGCATTGAGAATCCTTCATGCCTACAATAAGGAGGCGTATGATGGTCTCTTTAAATGAGATTTTATCGTCTCTTGCTGGCGTATCAAACAACCAAGTTGATGTCAAGTTGCTTGGTACGTTGATAGATGGTGGTGGCGAACCTGCTGATGTTTCTGCTTGGAAGCAGGAGCACAGTTGGTTTCCAAACAGCATTGAGGTTTGGAAAGATGATAGACAGTTACATATTATTTTTCCAGATGTTGATGGGGTGCCGTATTATACTACGGTGCCAGGTAGTTGGTTGTCGCACATTGTTGGTTGGCGACAATTAGAATGGATTGGATGAGTATTTCAGCCCGGCTCCGAGGCTTTGTATCGGGCGCAGTTGGGATTAGGTGTTGGTAGATTATGGTCTATCATCACGTGGTCCCAACGCCAGCGGGTGGAGAATGGTAGGAGGGCTGAAAAGTATGCCCCGTCATACCGACGAATACTGCCAACCTTGCTGGGGCAACGTTGTGGACGTGGGAGCATAGCATACGGGTTGGGCTGAAATTACGTCCATCGCCAGACTGACCTGAGGGCTATGTGTGATGACACAGGTGGGGGTGTCATCATAGTTTAACAATATTTTTATTAATTCCTTTAGGAGGTTTATGGTGTATATTGATAATTTGACAGCTATTTTAGGTATTGATGGTATTCGATTTATTGATGTTGATGGTGTTATTGATGTGGAGTGTGATAATGGTTGGGTTTTTAGTTTACAGGCATTTGAGGATATGGTAGGCACTTTATTGATTTCTAAGTTGGAGAAGTTTGATCAGGATGACATAATGATTGCTTTATCTATGTGTTATAGTAATATTGATGAGACTACTATTAGAAGTGTCAGTATTTATCAAGATTTTATGTCAGATAAGGCAGATGATTTAGATTTGGATGTTACATCATGGGTTATTAGCAAGGTTAAGGAGTACTTTGGCAATTTGAGTAATTTAAATCGACTGGTTGATGAGTTTGATCTTGATATTATTGATTTAAGTGCTACTCTTGCGATTGGTTATTTATCTGCTATTGAATTAGGAAGGTCAATGGTTTTAGAGGGTTGGAGAGTTTACAGTACTGATAATCCAACTTATTTAGAGTTATGGTATTATGATTATGATAGTGGTTGTTACTATCAAGCATTTTTGATTTAGTTCTTTTGGAGGCATAATGTTTATTGATATTGATTTTGTATTGTTATTTGTTGCTGTATTGTTGTTTTTAGTTTTGTTAATTTTAGATTATGGTTTAGAGCGGGTAGTGGTGTTAGTTTTGTCATTTCCAGTAATGTATGTTTTTGTATGGTTTGTGTGGAGTTTATTGGAAATGACAGCGGGTGGGAGATAATATAATAGTTTTTTGGAGTTAAGCTTATTCAGTTTGGTTTTTGGTGCTGTACATATTAATTGTAATTTTAGTGTTTTTAGGTAATAGATTAGTTCAGTGATTTCAGTTTAGTGATTTCAGTTCAGTGATTTCAGTTCAGTGATTTCAGTTCAGTGATTTCAGTTCAGATTTCTTTCAGTTTTGTTTCTAGGAAATTTTGATTTTGGTTTGATTTTTTGTTTGATTTGTGTTATAATGGGGTGGGAAGTTGTACGAAATTTTTTGGACTTCTCATGAAATTTTTCCTATTGCTTGCTTTTACGGGCAAGCTCATTGACCTGGAGGTTGAAGATGAGACAGTTATTTTTTACAGTAGGTGTTGGGGATACTGATTTCCCCAATGATTTGGACTTTATCGTTGATGATGAAGTCCAATTAGTAGAGTTAGTTTCTGCAGTTGACTGGGCAGTTAATAAGACTGCTCAATTGATCGGAGTAGAGGTGAGATCTTGTTTCACCATTTTGGGTTGTGTGGATCAGGACGCTTGGTCCACACTGGAACTGATTCTTGATAAGGATCAGATTAAAAGATGAGGACTAGATTTGATAGAGTTGCCTTTGTTCGTAGTGGTATTTATTAGTTTAGAAGTTACATTTAGCCCAGCTCTGAGGCATTGTATCAGGCAGGAGGGTTCAATGAATTGGAAGATTGATCGGATTGACGACGGCATTCAAAAAGCGCTCGTGCACGATATCGAGCGTTTTTTGAAGGAAAGGTTTATTGATCCCATCATCTATGATGATGGCGAGTTTTCTGAGTGGATAAAGCCATACTTGTACAAGGATGGCTTTGGTAGAGCCAAGCTGCCTCGTATTAATACATATGAGGCAGCACAGCATATTTTTAATTTATGGTGTGATAGGGAAGAGGGAGTTGTGGAGCTTATTATTGATCGTTTGGCAGATGACGACATGAGATTAGTGTTTGAATTGTCAGTTGGCGAGGATTGGTTCGCCTGGTTGGATGGGTGTTGGAATCGTCGTTGGACTAATGCTTTAATGGCGCTTCCGCCTGAGCCTGCTCCTAAGGTTGATAGCAGCGACCCATTTGCTGCTCCGGAGTGGGTGATTCGTAGTGGTATTTATTAGTTTAGAAGTTACATTTAGCCCAGCTCTGAGGCATTGTATCAGGCAGGAGAGTTTAAGATGATTATTTTTAATTTTGCTCATCCGCTTACAGATGAGCAGGTAATTACAATTAAAGACATTGCAGGTATTTCTGACGTGGAAGTCAGGAATATCAAAGTTCATTTTGACAATGATAAGTCTTTTGAACAACAGGTTGATGAGTTGTTCAAAAGACTTATGGATGAGCTTAAGGAAGTAAAACAGTTTATTATTGTTTTACCTGGCATGAGCGCTATAGCTGTATTGGTTTATGCCAGGTTTTATGACATATTTGGTTTTTATCCTCCTTATGTGAGGTTAGCTCCTGTAGCAGGAGCTATTCCTGTAAAGTTTGAGGTTAAGGAAATTGTAGGTTTTTAGTTTATGTAAGTCAAGGATTGAAGTTTCAATCCTTGACTTTATTTTTCTTGGAGGTTTTTATGGATAAGGTAAAAGTGTTGTACGACGCTTTAAAACGTAGTGATCTTTCTGCTTGGTCTTTGTACGATTTACAAGGACTCAGCGGACTTAGTTTTGATGATATAAATCAGATTATTGACGAATATCAGTGGGAGTTTCAAGGTTATGACGAGGATGGGCAGAGTTTATGGGCTCCATTGTTTATGATTAGCGAGCCCTGGGAGGTTTAGTATATAAATATATATATAGGCTGAGTTAAAGTTATTCAGTGGTTTTACAGAGGGGTTGGGTTCAGAGTATTTTGGTAGTGTACTCTTTCGCAGTAGTTTTCAGAGATGTTTGGTTTTAAGTTTTAGAATTCAGTTGTCAGGGGCTGGCATATATTTAGTTGGCAGTTCAATGGATTTGATTTTGGTCAGATCATTTAGATCAGTTCAGTCAGTTTAGATATGTAATTAGATCAGCCTAGGTATATATATTCAGCGGTCAGACCAGAGGGGTGAGTTCATGTGTTGTTCATGTGGTGATATAGTGATTTTTAACGCGGTTTTGTTGCAGTATTTGGTTATATTTTATTATAGATACTTCTTAAATTTTGCATACACTTTTATTTGATGTTTGTTTTTTGGATTTCAGATTTGATTTTTGTTTTATAATCTTCGCTATATTTTACGTTATACTTTATTTTATTTTATGGTTGGCGCTGATCTTGGAATGATCTAAGGTTTTGGTTTTGTTTTCGTTAAGGATTTCAGATTTGATTTTTGTTTTATAATCTTCGCTATATTTTACGTTATACTTTATTTTATTTTATGGTTGGCGCTGATCTTGGAATGATCTAAGGTTTTGGTTGATCTTGTATTATATTTTATTGTGTGATATGCTTGGGATATTGAAAAACCGATTTTCTCAAAAGGATCTTACATGTCTATATTTATTTTCATTTTCGTTTTGTTTTTGTTTTTCCCAAAATCGCGGAAAGCGATTTTAGGTTTGATGCTTTTTGTGTATAATCCTGTTCTTTTTTTCTTTTTCATCCTAATCAAAGTTTGGTTAGGAAAGTAAACATTCTTGGAGGTTACAATGAAAATTCAGGATTTATTGCAGGTTTTAGATCAGGTTGATCAATCTGATCACTCTCCGCGCGGTAATGACCGCGCGGAAAAGTGCTCTCGCCTAGTCGGTCGGATTCTCGACCAACTAGGCGGTCGACCTAAGGTTGTTAAGTTTGCGGATCGCGGCTTGCTTGATCCACAAACTTGGGACCTAATCGAAAGCGCTCAAATTGATGGGCGCTTTCGAGTAAAAGCGATTGTTCTCATTCGCGGCGACAGAATCGCCGCGATTGGCGTGGGGGAGTTTATTTCCCATATCGCGCCCGCATTCGCGCTAACCGCGCGAATGCCGCGCGGTTGGAGAACCAGTTACAAACCCTTCGCTAAAGCGCGAGAAATCGCGCTTGAACTGGCGAAAGAAAAAGGGATCGATTTAGAAGATTGAGTCTCGCTAAAAGCCGCGGTTTGTCGCCGCGGCTTTTAGCGACGATAGCCGCGGTATTTTTTATTTTTCCCTTGCACTTTTAATTTTGAACTTCTACTCTAAACTACCACTATGAATGACAACCTTTTGGATGAAAAGATCGAAGAGTTAGGTCAGGTAAAGCTTGCGATAGTTGAGCTTGCATTACTTACGGACGATCCACAGGCTGTGTTAGGTCGTGTATTTACTCGTTATGAGTTGTTTGAGTTGTTGTTAAGCATGGACGTTGACCAGGATGTTTTTAGACGGCTAGGTTTTTATACATTGATGGAGGATCCGTTATTGCGCAAGCGTGAATAGTTAGTTTTTGTGTTGGATGTGCTAGTTGATTTGCTTTGAGAGCGCCTGAGAGCGTCTGAGAGCGTTGTTTTTGTTGATCAGGTGGGTTGGGTTGCCTTAGTGGGGTTTTGCGTCTAATTTCGGGATTTGGGGAGATCAATTAGGTGATTTAGTTGGATCAGGAAAATACGGGCGGGGTGGATTTTTAGTTTTGGGGTGATTTAGCGTGTTTGCTTTATTGTGTGGTTTTGGCGTTTTGGATTTTGCGATTTTTTGTTTTTGTGATAGAATGAGATTGACTTTTTGATTTAACGATTTTTGGAGGTTTTTGATGTTAGATTTTATTAGTTGTTATAATGAGTTGATTAGTGAGGCGGGGTCTGGCGATGTTTTTGATGATTTACGTGATTTAGTTGTGGGTGTGCGTGAGGAGCGTGGTTTTAGTTTAGTGGAGGCTTCGGTGCATTTAGGTTGTGAGCGTCAGTGGTTATGGCATTTGGAGGAGAATTTTAGGAGGGTTGGGTTAGATGATTTTGATTTTGTATTGAGTGGGTTTGGTGTAGAGTTTATGATATTGGGTTTAGGTGGTGACGAGTTAGTGGCAATGAGGCGTCCTGAGACGTTAGTTAGTGGATTTTTGAGTTTAGTGCGGCAGTTTATGATAATTAGGGGGATTTCACAGGTTGAGTTAGCGGAGTTATTGGGTGTAAAGCAGCCTAGCATTTCTTTTTTGTTAAAGGGGAAGCGGATTTTGTGGTTTGATTCAGTTAAGAAGTTAGAGGATGCGTTAGATTTTAAATTTGTGGTTGTTAGGTTAAGTTAGGAGGTTTTTTGTGGACAGGATTAGTTATCATTTAAGTTATTTGCAAGCGAAGAGGGTGTTAGCTAGTTGGTTGAGTGGGCGAAGTGCATTAGTTTTGCGTGATGTGTGCAGTGAGTTGGGTTTAGGGCTTGATGAGTTGCGATCTTTTTTGTTGGGTGCTGAGGTTGACTTGCGTTGGGATCAGTTTGGGGTGGTAATGGGGAGATTTGGTATGGACAGGATGCAGGTGATTTTTAGGTATAGTGATTTTGAGTTTAGTTGTGATGGGGCGGTTGATTTTAGGCGGGTGTTGTTTAGTGCTTTGCATATTTTTGGGTTTTTGGACAATTTGGAATCGGTATGGTTTGATGAGATTTGTGGGTTGTTAGATTGTAGTGTTGCTAATTGGCGTGATTTTGAGAAGTTAGAGTTAAGTTATGAGGTTTTGTGGGATTTATTGAGCTTTTTTGACATTGAGTTAGAGATTTATTAGGGGGTTGGCGTGGATTTGCTGTTATTTTTGTTGATATTGACGTTAGGGATTGGATTTTTTGGGTTAGTTGCGGCATTATTTGGTTCTGTTGTGGCTTTTTGGTTAGACAGGGATTTGAAGTTATTTTTATTTTCTTTAGGTTTAGTGACAGTTAGCATGTTTTTATTTTGGTTATATTTTAATGTTGTATTGGACGTTTTTAGTTACAAATTGTTATGGTAGGTTTTAGTTACAAATTGTTATGGTAGGTTTTAGGGAGGAATTGTTATGTTTACAGTTTTGGGAGAATCAGTTAAGTGTTTGAATGTGGTTTTTGTTAGAGAGATATGAGTTTAGTAGTGGCGAGTATTTACATTGTGTTAAAGGTAAGTGGCGCTGTTATTTGGAGTTTTAGTTATGATTGGAATTATTTTGGACATGATTTTAGCTTTTTTGGTAGTGGTTAATTTGTATTGGTCGATTTATTGGTTAGTTAGGTGGGTGTTTGCGAAGGCGTTTATCCATTTAATTTTGTTGGTTATTTGTTTTGTTGTTTTATTTATGTGAGGTTTTAGATGTTAGGTTATTTTTCTGATTTTTTAGGTTTTAGGGTAGTGCGTTTATTTGTTAATAATGAAGAGGTTAAGTGTTTGCGTTTTAATTTAATTGACAGCAGGACTAGGGGTGTTGAGTGGTTGGGTGATTTTGATCGGATCAAGATTTGGTTGGATGAGAATTATAGTATGGAGTTTACGATTAGGAGTTGGACGTTGCGGGTGGATCGTGATAGTTATGAAGTTGAGTTTTGGGTTGAGAGCATTGAAGATTTTATGTTATGAGAAAATGATTTTTGATTTGGTTGTAGAATTTTAATACTTTTGCTTTGGGAGGTTAAATTTATAGGCGCCATGTTGGTTTTAGGTGTTAGTTTAGATAGTGATGTTGGCGTTATTTTGGTGAGTTGTTTGGTGTTAGTGTGCTGATTTGACAGGTGCAACAGTTGGTTTTTATATTGCAGAATTGGAGTGTTACGTGGTATAATAGAGTGAAGTTATTATTTATTTTGAAGGAGGATTTTGTAGTTGCATGATTCCATTTGTTGACAGAGATGCTGAAGTAGTTACGAATACAATTTATGATGAGGCTGACAGGTTAGTTAGGGAGCAGGGTGTTGACGTTGAGAATTTGCGTTGGGTTCAATTGGAGGGTTTTTCGCGTTATTTAGTTTCCAATTTAGCGCACATTTTTGACACAAAGCGCAGGCGTTTATTGCGGTTGACGAAGGCTCCTACGCATTTTCAGGTGCGTTTGTTAGATGATGAGGGTAAGGCGGCGGTGTTGCGTGCGCACAGGATTTTAGCAGCGGCGTTTTTGGGTTTAGATTTGCGTGACAGTGAGATGGTGGTATGGCCTTGGAACGGCGATTATTTTGATTTAAGGTTAGAGAATTTGCGCGTAGGGACTCAGAGTGAGTACAGGCAGTGGACAATAGCGAGGCCGGACGGCGTTCCTGCAGGTGAGCGGATAGCAGCGGCGTTAGGTCGATTGCATTTTAAAGTGGAGGTGGATGAGGTTAGGGAGGGTGTATTTAGGTTTGAGGTGGATTTATCTCAGCTTGTGAAGAAGATAGAGCGTCAATTAGAGAAGCGGGGTTTAGGTGGGAGCAGGGTTGAGTATGACAGTTTTTCGCGACAATTTTTTGTTTATGTGGAAGGGGAGTGATGTTGGACAATTTTAGGTTGCTTTTTGCGAAGCGTGAGGGAGGCGAGGTGCATCATTTATGTCCTAGGGATGAGCGGTTAATTTCTTATTTAGATTGTGTTGGGTGTGAGCATTTTAAGCGTGTATGGCGTGAGCGTGTATTGTGGCGTGTGGAGTGTTTGTGGGAGGTTCCTGACGTAGTTCAGATTCAACCTTGCAAGGTATGGACGGAGAAGGAGTTACGGCGTCCATTTTTGGACATTTTTAATGTAGATTCTAGGTGGTCATGGGCGACTCCTTTGGTGGATGGGATGCGTGTATTGGTCCATTTTAGGGATGGTGGGGTAGTTGTAACTGGCAGGAGGCGTGACAGGTATGGGTTATTTGAGGATTTGAGTGATAAGTTAGTCCATTTAGTGGATGGCGTTGATTTTAATTTATTAGATGGGGTGGTAGTTGATGGTTGGCTTGTTGCGGGTGATTGGGATGATTTAGGGGGTTTGGCTAGGAGCAAGTTAGGTGGTGTTATGAGGGTGCGTTCGAGTGGTGTGGAGAATGCGTTAGTTGTTCAGGAGGAGTTAGGTTATTTACATATTTGGTTGTGGGATTTGTTATTTAGTAGTGGTGGGGAGGATTTCAGGCAATTGGGTTTTGGGGAGCGGAGGTTAGAGTTAGAGCGTTTGTTTAGCAGTGGTGGATTTGGGCGTTATTTTAGGTTATTGGACGGATTTTTTGCAGGCAGTGAGTACAAGCGTAGATCTTTATTAGCTAAGTTTAGGGAGATGGGATTTGGCGGTTTGTTGTTAAGGAATATTTTGGCTTTTTATGGTGAGAGTTATGGGATATTACAGCTTAGGGAGCGTATTAAATTGACAGGGATTGTGAGTGGTTGGAGTTATGGGCGAGAGGGGACGAGGTTTAGTGAGACGTTGGGGGTTTTGCATTTTAGTGTTAGGGATTGTGAGAGTGGGGAGTTAGTTGAGGTTGTAAAGTTAGCTCCTAGGGGTGAGCGTGAGCGGGAGAAGTTTTTTAGGATGTTGCGTGATTTGGATAGTGAGGAGACATTGGCGTTGAATTTAGTAGGTGAGATAGAGGGCAGGGTATGGACAAGTGGAGGGCGGTTGCGTTCACCTAGTTTTATACGTTGGTTGGATTTACATTCGATAGAGGACATTAGTTGTGTAAATTTTTCTGAGGTAATTGTATGAGTTTACGAGTTAAATTTGGAGATGTATTTTTACTTGATAAGTTGGATATGAATGAGCGCAGGCTTGTTGGTGAGTTTGTGTGTGAGCATGTGGAGTTAGAGGGTGTTTGTGAGGTATGGCGTTGGGAGGTGAGTGGAATTCCTGTGTTGGGTTTGGAGTTAGATGGTGAGCGGTGGTTTTTGGACGTTCGTGATGTAGTTAAGAGTTTAGGAGGCGTGGTATTGAGTGGCGGCCATTTTAGGAGTGTTTGTGGGAGTGGGATGTGTGTAGCTGCGATTCATTTGGAGTTAGTGGATGGTGAGTCAGTTAGTGTTGGGTTAGGTGAGGTGGAGGTTAGTGAGGCGTTTTGGGAGGCGTGTGTGGTGCCATTTGGTTTTGATGATGGTTCTTTAGATGCGTTGGAGAAGTTGATAGCAGCTGGTGAGGAGGCTGCGAATTCGAGTCAGATAGGGAAGTTAAAGAGGGGTTTTAGGAGCAGGCGTGGCCGGAAGCGGTTATGTCCTGATGGTTTGTTGTTGTGTGATCGTTGTAAGGAGTGTTTACCTCCGCACAGATTTGCTTTGAACAGGGCTAGCAGTACAGGCAGACAGAAGATGTGCAGGGATTGTCGGCGCGAGTATGATCGATTAAGGAGGATGAGGAAGCGATGACAATGCTTTTTGAGAAGCGTGTATGGCGTTTGCGTGATTTGGGCAATCGTTATTGTTTTTATGATTTGGATGGCAAATTAGGGTTTGTTCCTGGTAATGCGGGGAAGGGTGAGCGTGAGGCTTGTTTTACGGCAGTTGACAGGGCGACTGCGCGTTTTTACAGTTTGGTGGAGGGGTGGACGATTTTGCTTTTTAGGTGGAATATTTTTGTGACGCATTTTGATTTAATGCCTGAGCGGTATTTGTGTGAGCACAGGTGGGTTTTGATGAGGCGGAATGTTTTTAGTGGTCCGTTGCGTTATGACAATTGGCATTGTTTGCGTTGTGGGAAGGTTTTGATGGCAGCGCCTGGGTTGGAAGATCCTGGTGGTTGGTGTGTGGGTGATTTTAAGTGGGATTTATTGAAGGAGGATGGTTATGCGTAAGTTAGATAGTGTTGATGTTGACAAGTTAGAGGCTAGTGATTTAGTTATTTATAAGAAGCTTGACAGGAATGAGGTTAGGCGGCAGACTGTATTGGGCAATTTGCGTGCGACTGAGGGTTGGGAGTTTAGGAGTTATGTGCGATTTGAAGGAGGTTTTGGGACGTGTGGTGCAACGGGTGGCAGGCTTAAGAATGGCGTTAAGATTTTTAATCCTTATGTAGGAGCGAAGGGTTTGGAGTTAATTGTGGGAATGGGTGTGCTTTTAAAGTATACTAATTTAAGGAAGCGTGATTTGCCTCGTCGCACTGCTAAGTTAACTGAGGTTGTGGATGTTAGTGACAGGCGTGTTGTTGATGTTTGGCCTAGTGTTGCGAAGCCTTTGAGTAGTGATGAGTTAGAGCAGGTTGTAGTGTTGGAGGATCGAGGCAGTGAGTTTCATTATTTAGATGAATCTGATATTACATTAAAGGAGTAATTTTATGAGTGATATTGTTGTTAGTGATTTTGACGTATTTACAGAGAAGTTTAGTGAATGGCGCGTTTATTTTGACTTTTTAGATAGTTTGCGGTTGTCAGGCGTTATAAGCATGTTTGGTGCTGGGGTGTATTTGCGTGAGATTTTTGATTTGAGCAGATCTGATGCGCGTGAGGTTTTATTGATGTGGATGTGTGTGTGCAATCAGGGCGATTTGGAGGATTTTTATGTTTAAGATTAAGCTTATGACGCGATTTGGTGATGTAGTTGAGCTTGACAATGTGGTGGAGTTGGAGGTAGGTTGGGAAGGTTTACAGCCTTTTAGGTTAGATTTTGAGGAGGACAATTTAGGCGTTAATGTATTTAGTGATGTTGATTTGAGGTTAGTTGTGGGTGATGTTGATGTTTTAGTGAATGAATTTAGGCTTGTTAGGAAGAACAGGGGGTAGGTTTATGTTTAAGATTTCATTTGTTGACGAATCAGGTGTTAGGCGTACATTTAATGTTGTTGACAGATTGGAGTTGGTTATTGGTGATGCGCTTTTTGAGTTAGGCGAGGGCAGGTTGCGCAATTCTTTAGATGTGCGGACATTGAGTGATTTAGAGATTAGGCCTTTGGGTTCTACGCACATTGTTTTGCGTGTTGATGGTAGACTTGGTATTTTTAATTATTTAATTAGTGCTGACAAAATGTTTGAGGATGTTGAAGATTTTAGTGTAGTTGAGGTGTTGCGTGAGTGAGGTTAAGGTTGTTGATTTTAGTGAGATGGATGTTGGTGAGTTGAAGAGTTTATTGTACAGGGCGCGTCGGTTTGGATCATTGATTTTTAGGCCGGCATATTTTGATGATTGGTATCCGATTTTACTTGCTGGACTTACTAATGCTATTAGGCGTGGCAGTTTTTGTACATGGTATATAGTTGATGAGGACAGTTGGACAGATTGTGGAGAGCGTGGAGAGCATTTAGTTGTTTTATGTAAGCATGCGTTTTTATATTGTCCTTTTTGTGGACGTCGTTGGAGGCGCGATTATGATTGGTAGTACAATTAATTTGAGAGAAGAGGATATTTTTAGTTGGTTAGAGCGGGTTGAGGATGCAGGTTATGTTATTTGTTATGTTGACAATGGTATTGATATTTTGCTTGCTGAGGTTGATTTGCATCCTATTTTGATGTTTCCTAAGGATAAGACGAGCCAAGCTATTAAGTTTATTTCTAAGTTGGATGTTCGTTGTTTATTTAGTGGTGAGCTTTCTATTTTGGAGGATTTGTGTCGTGAACAAGCGATTGGAGTTGGCGCTTGAGCGTTATGATTTAGAATTACCTTTTGGTTGGGTTAAAGCTTTTAAGCGAGGTTTTGAGCAGCATGAGTTATTGTTAGATGGTGGTTTTTTGACTGAGTTAGATGTTTTGATTTATTTAACTTCGACGTATTTGACATTTGATTTGTTAAGTGAGCATGATGTTGTTTTGCTTTCTGATTTTCATCACAAGCTTGCTGTTTTATTTAATCGTAGTGATTGGAGTTTTTGGGATAGACTGTATGTTGAGCGTGATGAGGTTAAATTTGACGACTTAAGTCATAGATTAGATGATATTTTAGTTGCTAGGCGTAAGGGTATTGCGACTAAAAGTCAGATTAATGAGTTTAATAGGTTGTTAGATTTGAGAGTTTTAGCTGTTCTTGCTGAGAATCCTGTAAGTACTGTTCGTGAGTTGTGGGATTTGGGTGTTTTTGAAAAATTTGAATTGCGTGATAGACTTAATGTACAGAAACGTTTGGCGAGTTTGCGCAAGCGTGGTTTGACAAAGAGCAGCAAGGATTCACGTGTTTGGTTAATAACTGATACAGGTTTGGATAAGTTAAAAGCTGAGGGGTATGCATTTAGATTTAGAGAGCCTGATGAGTATGAAATGTACATTTTTAATGCAAGACCTATTGGCGAGATAAATACAGCTCTTGTGTTACGTTTTGTTAGGGATCATCCTGGTTTAACTGTACGACAGATAGCTTCAGAGGTTAGAGTTTTTGATGTTAGTACTACGATAAATGCTTGGCGTAGGCGAATGGACAAATATTTTACTGAGGGTTTAGTTGAGAAGTCGTTTTCACAGTTTTGGATTAGTCCTGATGGTTTAAAGTTTTTAGACACATTTTCTAAGGAGGAGTTGGATGCTTTTTTAGGCGAAGATGATAAAGAAAAGGAAGAGAAAGAAGGCAGTGATGATAGTGGTAATAGTTCTTCTAGAGATTGGGGTGATGATTTTTTTGTAGGTTTTGGTTCTTAAATTTTATTTATTTTGGAGGATTTTTATGAGCAGTAAGAGTTTTTTATGGTTTGTAAGTGACGATACTGTATTTGTTGAAGTTGATGGTTATTATGGCGTTTCTATTTTAGCTGAAAATGATGTGTTTGATTTAGAATTCGGTTTAGGTTTGGCGTTGGTTAGAGCTTTTAGGGCGATGTTGTTTGACAGGTATTACAGTGAATTTAAGGATGTTACTGGAGATTTTGACAATTTTGGTGTTGTACATGATTGGGAGAAGCTGGCAGCTAAGTATTTAGTTTTTGTTTCTGAGAATAGAGGGATTTGTAAGGCTAAAGGCAAGAATTTTAGTCGTTCGCTTATTGAGTATGCTTTTGTTAATGCTAATATTTCTTGGATTAAATCGTTGTTGGAGATCTAGATGGTTTGGTTTAAGGTTGTTGCTTGGTTTGTTGTATTGTTGTTTTTTATTATGTTTTTGATTTGCGTGTCGATATTTGGTCTTAGTTTGTATGTTGTGTTTGTGCTTGGTGTTGTTGATTTTAGTTTTTTGTTAGTAATTGCGACAAGTTTTTTAGGTATTGTTGTGAATTTTTTGTGTATATGTAGGGCGTTGTTGCGTTTTCGTTTGCTGTTTTATTGATAGTTTTGGAGGTTTTAAGTTGTGGAACTTTTTGTTGTTTTTAATTTGTTTTTCTTGTTGATTTTGCTTTGTATAAATGTATTTTTTGCTGCATTTTTATTTTATTTTTTTGTTGCAACTGGTAGTTTTTTATTTTTGGTTTTGTTTGCTGTTAGTCTTGTTGGCATAGTTTTGAGTATTTTGTCTTTGACTTATTTGTTTAGAGGTTGATATGGTTAGTGTTGAGGATGTTATTAAACGTTATTTAGAGGAAAGCGACTTTGATGGTTTGTATAATGAGGTGGGAGAATGTGGTTGCAGGATTGATGATTTAGCTCCTTGTGGTAATTTGAGTTTGAATTGTGTTTTTGGCTATTTGGTTATTGACAATGATAGTTTTGGTGGATTTAGTATTAGGTCTGATGTTGAGTGGATTAGCAATAAAGAGTGGGAGCGTTTTGCTTTGAAGTTAGAGTATGAATTGCGTAATAGAAGTGGTAGTTTAAGTTCTTTTTTATGGCAGATACTTAGTGCTTGTTCTGATTGTATTTTGATGATTCGTGCTGGAGAGAAGCTTGTTGTTTGTAATTGGCGCGAGGTTATGCGTGAAAGAGCTTATGCATTGTTGGAGGAGTGTCATGTATTTTGAGATAGGTGTTTTTAATGTTAAGCATGAAGTGAACATGGGTACTTTGTGGCGTTCTGCTTATCAGCTTGGAGCAGCTGGTATTTTTACTATTGGCAAGCGTTATAAGCGTCAGAGTAGTGATACGTATAAAACTTTTAAACACATTCCTTTACGTCATTTTACTGTATTTGACGACTTTTATGTTACAATTCCTTATGGTGCTGCTTTGGTGGGTGTTGAGATGGGAGGCATTCCTTTGTCTAGGTTTGCTCATCCTAAACAAGCAATTTATTTGTTGGGTGCAGAAGATTATGGTTTACCAGAGTGGATTTTAGACCAATGTAGATTTGTAGTTTCTTTGGAGTCTGTTGGCATGAGTTCTTACAATGTTGCTGTTGCTGGCAGTATTGTGATGTATCATCGTCAGTTTTTATATAATAGGAGTGTTGATGTTGATTAATTTAGATAATATTTTGGCTGTTGTTGAGATGGAGGATATTGAGAAAGCTTTTTTGTTGTTACATGAGGTTAGATTGGATGCTTTTAAACCTAGTAGTGATGTTAAGCGTGTTTGCATGAAAAGTTCTATTAGGGACAGTATTGACGCATTTTTCGATGATTTATCAGATAGGCAGGTTGTTGTTAGTAGATCTTTTGTTGATGTAATTAAACAGAAGACGAAGATTTCGTTGGAATGTCCGATTTGTGGCGAGTGTTTTGTTGGATTTGTTGTGTTTGAAGATGGGGATATTAGTGTTGAATCTAAGAGATTTTGCAAACATATGAATGTGCGTGTTGTTGGTAATGTTAGTGTTGTATCTAATGTTGTTACTAGCGGTTTAATTTCAATTACATTTGAGTCAGATTAGGTGGAATATTATGAGCGTTGTTAAGCCTTTTTTGAAGTGGCCTGGAGGTAAGACGAATGTTTTGTCTCAGTTACGGCGTTTTTATCCTGAGGGTTTAGAGAGTGGTAAGATTACTCAGTATATTGAACCATTTTTGGGTGGTGGTGTGGTGTTGCTTGATATTTTGAGTAGATATCCGCAATTTCAACGTTCTTATGGTAGCGTGTGGGTTTATGATACGAATTTGGATTTGATTAATACTTGGATGGTTGTGAAGCAAGACGTGGGTTTGTTGATTGATTATGCTTTGGAGTTGAGTGACAGTTATTTGGAGAGGGACGCTGAGGGTCGTGAGTTGATGTTTGGCGATGTTCGTTTGAGATTTAATGAAGAGCGATTTGAGTTTTTAGAGAAGCGATTTAGAAGTTGGCGATACGAGGAGTGGTTAGTTAGACGTGCTGCTCAGTTTTTGTTTTTGAATAAGACATGTTTTAATGGATTATGGCGTGTTAATAAAGCTGGCGAGTTTAACAGTCCGCATGCTAGGTACAAAAATCCGCGTATTGTTGATGAGGATAATTTGCGATTGGTAAGTGCTTTGATTCAGAATGTATTTTTTGA
>Ga0256839_1001862_pt1 | contig 24767 bp, 22 predicted proteins | sample 354166metaG_FD_185968 | JGI IMG/M metagenome (GOLD analysis project Ga0256839, IMG submission 185968) | Hydrothermal vent microbial communities from Mid Atlantic Ridge, Atlantic Ocean - 354-166 | ecosystem: Environmental > Aquatic > Marine > Hydrothermal vents | place: Atlantic Ocean: Mid... | reverse complement strand
TTAGTGATGGCTAGGACTAAAAATGAGAACCCTGAGCCTAAAAGGCTAGGGTTCAAAAACAAGCTTAGTGAAGCGAAGCTGAACTTAGCGGTTTCGATGAGGAGCTAAGCGACGACATAAAACAAACTTAGTAAGCCAGCCTGCGCGGCGTGAGCGCATATAAAAAATAGCGATTTTAGCGGTTTCGATGTCAGGGCTAAGCCCTGACATAATCCCTTCTTCTATCATTAGCATACCAATCATCTGAGGCTCGCTAATAGTGCCAAACCATGACTCGCAAATCCCGAATTTATTTTAGTTCTTTCATTTTGATGTTTCAGGGAGCATATTCGAATATTCATAGAGTCACTATCTAAAAAACCACCATTTTCTAAAAATTAGATCAAAGAAAAATTACTTACTCCAGATGCCCTGGGCAGACTTAATACTCAAGCCCGTTGCATTGTTTTACGAATGATTAAAACAGGCTATGACCTTATTGACCTTGCCCCTTTAAAGGGGCAAGGTCAATTTAGTGATTAGAAAATGAAATCATCACCACTCATAAGATCAGCTGCTGCAATACCAATAACGGTAATAGTGTTACCTGCATTATCTGAAACAAGAGCATTCCCATTACCTACATCTGTGATAGTAAGATCAGCTAAGCTATTTACATTTGTTGTTCCAGAAAAATCCATTTTTTCTAATCCATCATCAGCAAAATCATGAAGGAAATCCTGACCCCAGCCATCTTCAAAGACAAAGCTATCAACACCTGTTCCGCCGATTAGATTGTCATTACCAAGACCACCTGTCAAAATGTCGGCACCATCTTCACCTTTCATATAGTCATTGCCAGCACCTCCAAACAACTGGTCGCTACCATTGCCGCCTCCCATATTATCAACACCATTACCGCCATTGAGAATGTCAGTCCCTGACCCTGTGCGCATATAGTCGTCACCATCACCACCACTCAGGATATTATTCCCTTCTCCGCCAAGCATTATATCTCCAAACGACGTGCCAATCAGTGTATCATTTCCGCCGTTACCTTGCATATTCAATGCACCTGTAATATTTGAAGCATCAATGTTGTCATCATTGTCACCGCCCTTGATAAGCTCCATATTAGCAAAGTTGGTGTTATTCAATGTGATAGCTCCATCGACAATAGCAGTATCAAAACCGATGCCACCGTCAACTGTATCCAGATCATCCATTCTAATAAAGTCATCACCAGCATCGCCGTTTAAAATATCAGCACCAGCGCCGCCAGTCAGATAATCACCACCATCACCACCATTTAGAGTATCGGCACCATCATCTCCACCGATATTGTCAACACCTTCGCCGCCATTCATGATGTCATTTTCATTGCCGCCACGCATATAGTCATTACCATCACCGCCTGAAATATTATCTTCGCCACTACCACCAAGCATGATATCTCTAAAAGATGTGCCTATTAAAGTATCAGCACCAGCTCCGCCTTGCATATTAAGTTCAAACTTTAATAGAGCTGAAGCATCAATAGTATTATCACTAGCATCACCTTTTATGGCTTCCATATTAACAAAGTTGGTCTGATCTAGAGTGATATCTCCAGTGACTATAGCTGTATCACGCCCTAAACCACCATTAATACTATCATTATCATCCATGACAAAAAAATCATCACCAGCTCCGCCATCCATACTATCATAGCCAACTCCGCCAACTAGAGTGTCGTTGCCATCACCGCCGCGCAGGTTGTCATTACCATCACCACCTAGCATATAATCGTCATTAAGGCCGCCATATAAAAAGTCGTTGCCATTACCGCCACGCATATTATCTTCACCTGCGTCACCGTTCATAATGTCAGCACCATCGCCGCCAACCATATAATCATTACCATTGCCGCCAGAAATATTACCACCAACATTTGTGCCAAATAAAACATCATTGCCACCCTCACCCTGTATATTTAGTGAGCTAGTCACAGCAGAGGCGTTAATGTTATCGTCGTTATCACTACCTTTGACAGCTTCCATATTAGCAAAATTAGTGTCTGATAGAGAAATAACACCCTCAACTATAGCGGTATCATTATCTGCCCCACCATCGATAGTGTCACCAATGTCCATGACAAAATAATCATCACCAGCTCCACCATCCATACTATCATAGCCAGCTCCGCCAACTAGAGTGTCGTTGCCATCACCGCCAGAGAGAGTGTCATTACCATCTTGACCTAATAAATAATCGTTACCAACACCGCCAGATAGGCTATCGCTTCCTACTCCGCCACGTATATTGTCGATGCCATTGCCACCGTCCATAATATCATTGCCAGCTCCGCCAACCATATAGTCGTCACCATCACCACCATTTAATATGTCATTACCTGGACCAGAAAGAATAGTGTCATCACCGCCTTGAGTATTGATAGAAACATCATCAGGATCGGCACTATTGTAATTGTCGTCACCACTAAGAATAACTTCCCTAAGAGATGCCATGTCTGTGACTGAAGTAAATGCTCCAAACTGATCTAATGTTAAACTAACCCCACTAAAATCCAAAACTGTAGTGCCACCTACATTTAATTCAGCTCCAGTAACAGTTACTAATGCAGGGTCGCCTCCCAAAAAGCCTGTACCATAAACAATTGTGCTTGAGCCATCTAAGTTTGTGAAAGTCATGCTTGTATCGGTTACAGTTGGCACGGAGTTAAAATCAAACTCATTTGCCCAAGCCAATAATGGGGCTAAGCCTGCGGCCAATATGTTACCACCAGTTGGCGCAAATATATAGTCAATACCTGTGACTGTGCCTAATAATGTCGTTCCATCAGAAGCAAAATGCTGAAGGGAGGTAATGGAAACAGGCTGGCCAGTTGAAAGATTCATATTAGTGCCGTTAATAACAGTTAAAGTGCCGTCCGTGTTTTCCATAGTTATCTGAGTATCGGTAGCGCCCCCAATCATTAAAGCTATTTGCATTGATGAAGGTGCAGTGTTTATCACTTCCCACCAATCTAATTTCCCACCTGCTGAGGATAGTATATCTATATTCAAGTTTGTCGTTATATTACCCCCTGTTGAATTTGCAGTAAATTGAAAGTCGGTTGCGCTTAGAGATGCCGCTGACACTCCTGTCAAAGTGATTGAATTTGCGCCGTAACTTATTACGGCATTGCCGGAAACTTCTGTGATAGTAAAATCAGTAAAACTACTAGGGCCTGTGGCAGACCCACCCATAGCATTTAAGTCAGCAAAACTAATAACATCAACGCCTGCATTATAGTCGCTTATTGTGTCCTGACCCCAGTCACCAATAAAATTAAATATGTCACCTCCCTGACCACCGCTTAGAGTATCATTGCCTGCACCCCCTTGTAGCAAGTCTGTGCCATTGCCACCATTTAATGTATCGTTACCATCTCCACCAAAAAGACCGTCTTGGTTTGCACCACCATTAAGCGTATCATCTCCAGCACCACCTGAAAGACTATTTAAGCCATCACCTGCGTTCAAAATATCATTTCCTGCACCGCCATTCAATGCGTCATTACCATCACCGCCATTAAGCGTGTCATTTCCATCATAACCAAATAAGACATCATTGCCATCACCACCATTAAGTGTGTCATTACCAGCAAAAGCAAATGAACTAAAAATAGCGCCCGGTAAAGGAGGAATTGGAATCGTGTAGAGATAAGTATAGCTATTAAGGGTAGTATTCGTAAGTGGATCAAAGTGATCAACTCCTATCAAACTTCCTGCTGTAAAAACGCCAGTTGCCGAATCTATTTTAAGGTCAGTTCCATGATGACGTGTCTGAGATCCATCACTATTTTCAAAAACAACCATGTCTGAAGTTGCTGAAACTACTACGCCAAATTGTTGCACATTTTGCCAAGCACTGCCAAGCGCAGTGCTAATTTCTTGGTTTATTGCACCAGAAATTAAATTAAGTGCAAATGCGCCAACATTTGCTAAATCAGTGCCAGTGATATTAATCCCTGTAATTTCTTCAAGTAATATATTAGAGGTGCTAGTAACTCCAACGTGTTGAATACCAGTCACAGACGCTTGTGTTGGGTCGCCAGTAGAAAAACCACTTCCAATTAGATGTGTTTCAGTGCCGTTAGCATTTGTAATAGTCATTAGATTGTCATTAACTACAACAGGCGTAGCCGTTGGATCAATAACCGCTGCCCAAAATCCAGCGCTAAAATCATTGCTAGCAATTACATTATAAATAGCCATTTATAAATCTCCCAAAATAAAAAAAGTTGCGTCTATTAATTCAATGGGTCAAAAATACAAATGAAAATACTATTCAAAAATAAAGAGCGCCCAATATTAACTATTGATTAACTTAAATAGGCGTTCTCTTCAAGTAAAAATTGGTTAATAACTACGGTAGGATCATGCTAAGAACTAACAAGACTCTAATGATAAAGCAGTTTTGGCTTGCTTACTTTTGGACTTCTCAATAGATATTTATCAAGCATTGTTTATTTGTGATAAGGGGCGTAGCAATTAACAGCCAAAATACCAGTTCTACAGCAGAACTAAAACAAGCGCTAAGCAATCATTCTAGCGCGTTTACATCAACATGGATTTTTAGTTTTTTCATCAATCTTTTGATGCTTACTGGTCCGCTGTTTATGTTGCAAATTTATGATCGTGTGTTGACCTCTCGCTCAATGCCGACATTGATTGCATTGTTTTTACTTGTGACATTTTTATTCATTGTGCTTGGCTTGCTTGAAGTTGTGCGTTCTCGTATTTTTGTCCGCCTTGGCATGAAGCTTGACCAACAAATGAGTGATCGATTATTTGATGCTGAAATATTGGTTAATATAAAAACTGGTGGTGGCGTTGTTGGTGGCGTGCGTGAACTTGATACTTTCAGACAATTTTTAACCGGCCCAGGCCCCTTTGCACTATTTGATAGCCCGTGGGTTCCTATCTACATCATAATAATTTTTATATTTCATTGGACATTAGGTGTGTTAGCCATATTTGGTGCAATCGCTTTGTTTATTATTGCACTACTTAATGATATTCGCACTCGAAAACTACTTGAAGATGCAGGTAAATCTATGGGCGCAGGCGCTCAATTAGAAGATTCTGGCCGCCGGAATGCTCAGGTGTTATCAGCAATGGGAATGCTCGCCCCGTTTAGAAAATTATGGCAGTCAGAGCGCTCCAAAGGCCTAACTCTTCAGGCTATTGCAAGTGATAGATCAGGAACATTAACTGCAATTTCAAAATCTTTGCGCCTGTTTTTACAATCAGCCATGTTGGCAGTAGGCGCAGCACTGGCTGTTAAACAAATTATCACCCCAGGCACCATGATTGCCGCATCCATTATTCTTGGTAGAGCCTTGCAGCCTGTTGAGCAATCTATTGGTCAATGGCGAGGGTTTATTAAAGCTCGTGAAGCATATAAAAACATCAATGATATTTTAAGCAAAGTAGAAGAGCCAGTTGAGCGAACCATATTAGCAGAGCCAAAGGGGTATCTGAAAGTTGAAAAGCTAAGAGCAAAAGTCCCTGGTGAAAAAGCTGTAATAATTGGTCGCAACCCAAGGGCTAGCGGCATTAATTTTTCTCTTACTCCTGGTCAATCTCTTGGCATTATCGGGCCAAGTGGGTCAGGCAAAACTACATTAGCAAAAGCGCTTTTGGGCTTGTGGCCGCAAGCCGATGTTAGCGGAGAGATATCATTAGATAATATTGCGCTCAACAAATGGAACCCCGAGCAATTAGGAAGGAACATAGGTTATTTGCCTCAAGGTGTAGAGCTATTTGGCGGCACAATTAAACAAAATATTTCACGTTTTTATGAAAATCCAACTGATGCAGCAATTGTTGAAGCGGCGCAATTAGCAGGTGTTGATAAAATGATTACGGATATGCCACAAGCTTATGAAACTGATATCGGATTTATGGGAACTAGATTATCAACAGGTCAAAGGCAACGAGTTGCCTTAGCTCGAGCTTTATATGGTAACCCAGCACTCATTGTACTTGATGAACCAAATTCGGCATTAGATGCTGTTGGTCAAAACGCCCTTAAAAAGGCCTTGTTGGAAATGCATAAACGCTCAACAACGGTTATTGTGATTTCTCATCGTGATGATGCTTTGCGTGATATGGAATTGATGATGTTTTTAAATCAAGGTGAGCAGATGTTATTTGGCGCAAGGAATAAAGTATTAGCAAAATTACGAGAAATGAGCAAAAGCAAAACATCATGAATGATAAAGCTAATAAATATTCCAATCCAAAATCATGGATTGTTACAGGATATATATTTTTGATAGTTTTTATCGGTGGCCTAGTGGGCTGGGCAAGCACTGCTTCTATCTCTGGGGCAGTTATTGCTCAAGGGGTTATCGGAATTGGCGGCAAGGCAAAAACTGTTCAACATTTAGATGGCGGGATTGTTAAAAAAATTCTAATATCCGATGGCGATTTGGTCAAGGCAGGAGATTTATTGATCTCTTTAGATGATACTGATATTCAAGCTAGCCTAGCAATTATTACTGACAGCTTTTATAAAACTCATGCAATAATCGCACGCCTTACAGCCGAGCGTGATCTTGCTAAAACAATTATCTATCCGCAAGTTTTAATTGATAACCAAAATGATATTCGTATAAAAAATGCCATTGCTGCTCAAAACTTACAATTTGATGCCAGAGCTAAAAATATGGATGGGCGAGCTCAAGTTATGGGACAAAAAATTGAGCAATTAAATGAACAAATAAAGGGTCTAAAGTCGCAAAGAGCTGCAGTAAAAAAGCAGATAGAAATAATCCGTCAAGATATTGAAATAAAAAAACCTGCAATGGAAAGGGGAATAATAACTAGAGATAGTTTGCGCTCGCTGGAACAACAAGAGGCTCAACTTTCTGGTCAATTTGAGCAAATAGGAAGCCAAATTGCACAATCTGGCAGTGCTATTGAGGAAACTAAATTACAGATTTTACAACTTGATATGGACTTTAAAGATAAAGTTCTCAATGACCTTGAGAATGCCGAAACTCGTATAGCAGAGTTGCATGAAAAGAAAATTGCTATCGAAGATAAGTTAAAGCGTGTTGAAATTCGCTCTCCTAGCGCCGGTAGAGTGCATGATTTGTCAATTCACACTATTGGCGGCGTTATTTCTCCTGCTAAACCGATTATGCAGATTATTCCAGAAGGAGATAGTCTTGTAATAGAAGCCAAAATTTCTCCAACAGATATAGATAATGTAAAAATAGGACAGGAGGGAGCGATTCATCTGTCAGCTTTTGCCTCCCGTTCCACGCCTGTCTTAATTGGGCATGTTAAAAATCGTTCCGCTGCATTGTTAATAGATGAGGTTTCTGGTGCAAGCTATTTCTCAGTTGATATTGAAATAAGCGAAGAAGAACTTAACAGGCTAAGCGATGAGCAAGTTTTGATAACTGGTATGCCAGCTGAAGTATTCATTCAAACTGAGCAACGCAATGCGTTATCTTATTTATTAAAACCATTTCTTGATGTTGTTGAAAGGGCATTTAGAGAAGAATAAAGCGCAGCTAAAAAAGCTCAACTTTATTTTCTTTTTGCATGATAATTTCATTTTCACGAATAAGTTTAATCTGCGCTTTATAAACACCTTGTTGCCAACTTTCCTTAGGCTGTTTCTTACCTGAATAGGCAACATATTGCGCCTTATTCCTTTGTAATGGCTTTGTAGTGTTTGAGATAATTTCACCAGCTGGGCCAATAATTTCAAAACTAATTTTATCACCTTTTTTTAGATTGATAAATCTTGCATATATAACAATCGCTGATGCAGAAATTGAGGTAGGAATTGCTGGTTTATTACCAGCTTCCAAGTCAACAGGCTTAACAGGCGTTGTTGCAAACCCACTTTCAATAAGGGCGCCATTTTTATAAATAAACACCTCTCTTACAGAATTATCCCATAATCCAGCTTTAATATTTGGTGATGCATTGCAACTATTATCAACACCAGTAGCAGTAAAGGGGTCAATAATTTTGCCATCATGGCGCACGCTAATATGCAGATGAGCAAATTGGGCAAGACCCGAATAACCTACTTTACCAATGACCTGCCCTTGCGTAACCCTGTCACCAATTTTGCTAGGGACACTTCCTTGTCGCATGTGGCAATATTGAGTTTCCCAGCCATTTCCATGCTCGATTACAACACCATTACCACATTCCTGATTTTGAATTGATGGATCGTTTATATCAATTATTAAACGATCTACTAGACCATCTCGCCTCGCTTTTATAACACCAGCGGCAGCTGCTAAGACATTCACTCCATCACTACTTGCCTTTGTTGAGAGCAGGCGAAAGTCTACCCCTTTATGACCATCGTAAGTGCTACTTGAGCAAGCATAATCACGCGCTTGTTTTGTTGGATCAATATCTACATAATTTTGAATAAAGCAGGTGTAATTTGGCAGGCAGTCAATCGGCAAGGATAAAATCAAGGACTTTGAATCAGCTTGAACATTGTTTACAAAGCTAAATATTGCCATTGCAAGTGAGAATAAAAAAACTAATATTCTATTTATATGATTAGATATTTGTTCTATTTTCATATTATTACCTTTATGATGGTAGTCCCCCATTTTTAATGGGGTGTATTTATAGAACCTCATCAACAGCTTCATTTGCTTTTTCAATAATCCTATCAATGTCATTTTTCGCTGCATCTACATATTCATCTATACATTTATAATAAGTAGTTAGCTCAGCATTGAACGAGTCAACTTCCCACTGAGTAGTAAAAGAATACGGCTTATATGGTTTAGAACAAGTATGATCTGGATAGCCAAAAATACCGAGGTTAGAACTGCCGAACACTAGCGCCAGTGCTGGCGTAACAAAAAGAGTTAAACAAGTAAAAAGCAACCAATGAGCTTTTAGCATATATCCTACCAATATTCTTTAATTGAAAAAATGAATAACACCTAACCAATTAGAATCAAAGGTTAGATTTTCAAAAAAATGGATCAAAGAGAAATTACCTGCCCCAGACGCTCTGGGTAGAGTTAATACTAAGACTTGTTGCGTTGTTTTAGGAGTGATCATTTCGGGCAATAGGGCAATTGAAGGAGCAGGGTCAATTGTAATAAATAATCAGGATTTGCACTTTATACTTATAATCATGCCCTAGTTAAGTTTCACAGTGTTAATATTGCCCCATAAACCTTATCTAACTTTTCGCCATAGTCTTTAATGTCATATCCCTGCTCAAAAGTGTGACGAGCATTATGCGCCAACTTGTTGCGTTTTTCTGGGTTTTTAATAAGATCAGCAAGTGCGCCAGCAAGAGCGTCAGCATCACCTACGGGTATAAGCAATCCATTCTCTCCATCATTTATAACATCTTCAACTGCACCCACAGGCGTAACCACAGGCGCTAATCCATATGCCATGCCCTCAAGCATACTAAGAGGTAAATTCTCTGCATGAGAAGGTAGGGCGAGAATGCTGGAGCGTATTAGCAAATTTGCGACTTCTTTTGGACCGACCCAACCCGTTATCGCAACCCTATCATCTAAGCCAAGCTGTTTTATCTCTCTTTTGTATTTTTCAACTTCGCCATCACCTGCCAACGTGGCGCTCCATGACAAAGATGAAAGGCGCTGGCTGGCAAATGCTTTCATCAACTCCGGAACACCTTTTCCATCTCCCACTCGCCCTAAAAACAAAATATGCGGCGGCATTTCTTTATTAGGTATATCCGTAAATACATCTGGCCCTATTACAGCATTTGGCACAATCATGACATCCTTGTCGCTAATACCTATATTTTTAACGACAAACTCCTTCCACACCCCCCCTAGTACAATCACCTTAGCAGCGTTTTGAAAAAACGAGCGCACAATTGCTTTTAAAGGAGAGGGAAGGTCAGAGAAAAACTCCCTATAATGTCCTCCATGCAAATGAATTACATAGGGGGTGCGGGTTATGCGACATATAGTTGCGAATAGAATTTTGCGTAGCGTGCTTCCACGCACTGAAAGGTTGATATGGCATAAATCCACCTGCCCAACCAACAACAGGTATAAAAATTTTAATAATCTGAACGGCAAAAGAAAAGCGCTGAGCAAGAGCCGCCCTCGTTTTTCATGTGTTCGAAACAGAGTATATTTCATCTCAGAATCATGTTGAATATCACCCATATTTAAATTTTGAAAAAGCCTATCAATACCTCCTTCTTGGCCAGGAACGAGAATTAGAATATTCATTCTCATATCTTTGCTAAACTCATTGCAACTAAAGATAAGTTCAGCCCAAATGTTCTTTCTCTAACTAATTTACCATTTGGAAACATGGTTATAAAATCTTTGTATCCAATCGGGTTGTAATATTTTAATCTTTGATCAACTTGTTCTCTTGAGGCATTTTTTCCGCCGCCACCGAAATGATATTTGCTCAACAACCATGCCTGCAGTGATTTTGGGTAGGCCGCAAAAAAGGGCAATGGGTAAGGAAAGTGGGGGTCTATAGCACAATATTTATTCGGCACTTGAATAAAGTATGGCTTTCCACTCTTTGTTATTTTTTGCGCTAATGAAATCTGCAGCTCTTTATTTTCTAAATGCTCAAGAAATGAATTTGAAAAAATAAGATCATAAGAACTTAGATCAGAGATGCTCAAATCGTTCGCATCCATAATTTTTTCCTGAATAAAATCATATCGGTTGTCATAATTGATATTAGTTTTGTCAATATGATGATTATTGATCAATGTTATGTTTATGTTATCTGATTGGGACAGTTTCCCAATCCAATGAGCCGCTGTGCCTCCAATATCTACAATATTTAAAGGCTTTGCCATATCCGCAATGAATTCAGAAAATAGCTTATATCTCTTTGCCCTCGTGTGTTTGCGTATTTTGGCTATTGTTTTTATTAGCATATTAACATTCTTTTTAAGTTCAAAACAAAACTAATCCCCGCCTCATTAACACGCATTATTATAGCCTTCAAACAAGTTAATGCAACAAAGGTTTTGCGCATATGAGCGACACACCCAATCTTAGCCTTCCATATATTGCGGCGGCACAGGCACAAAAACACATAACGCATAATGAAGCCATAAGAGCGCTAGATGCTATTGTGCAACTTAGTGTGCTCGACAAGGATTTGACAGTTCCACCTATTTCGCCTGTTGATGGTGAGCGTTATATTATTGCAAGTCCAGCAACTGGAGCATGGTCTGGCAAGGACGATCAAATTGCTGCATGGCAGGATGGAGCTTGGATATTTTATACACCGCAAGCAGGTTGGCTTGCCTTTGTAATTGATGAAGGTGAACTTGTCGTCTGGGACGGCTCCAGCTGGGTTGTTACAGGTGCAGGCTCAATCAATCCAGCGCCTCTAATAGGTGTTAATGCTATTGCCGATATAACAAACCGTTTAGCTATTAGTTCATCAAACACACTCTTTAATCATGAGGGTTCGGATCATCGTATTAAGGTAAACAAGAATGCCACAACAGATACTGGTAGTTTTTTGTTTCAGACTAATTGGTCAGGGCGAGCAGAAATTGGGCTTACTGGTGATGATGATTTTCATTTCAAAGTTAGCGGCGATGGCACTTCATGGAATGATAGTTTTATAATCAATGCCACCAGCGGCGAGCCAAATTTTGCTCAACCATTATCGCTAAAACAATATTCAAAATCTTCACTGCCAAGCGCAACTACATCAGGTCGTATTATCTATGTTCACGATGCGAGTGGTGGAGCTTGCGTTGCATGTTGCGATGGTAGTTCGTGGAAAAGAATTAGTGACGACAGTTTAATCAACTAGGAGAAGAAAATGTTAGATAAATATGATAATTATAATTCGGGGCTGACTTCGCCGGCGAATAATGCTTTTGCAATCACTCCCGATGATGCAAATGATTTAAGCGAAATAACTCGAGCGCTTTATGTTGGCGTAGCAGGTAATATTGCCGTGGTAATGAAATCAGGAGAAACAGTAAACTTTATTGGGGTTAGCTCTGGCGCAATATTGCCAATACGTGTCGCGCGGCTAAATGAGACAGGAACGACAGCTAGCAATATTGTAGGGTTGGTATGATGCTCGGCTTAGGACTATCTTTGCTGCAATCCTCATGCAACACTTTTGACGCAGTTCAATGGTGGCAAGAGGGTGCTACAATGTCTATAGACTTTACTAATAACCGTGCCATGAAAGATGGCTCAAGCATTGCTATCACTAATCTACTCACCTGCACTAGAGCAACTACTGGAACAGCAAAAGACATCGCTGGAAATGATGTCGCCTTTGGTATAAATGAATTGCGCATTACTGACAAAGGGCTTTTTATCCATGCTATAGATGGCGCTACTGCAGCCGATGATGTTATTTTCAGTGATATTAGTTGGCTTGATTCATCACTTGGCACATGGGTTATCGAATGGGAGCAATTAGCTGTTAGTGCAGACATGCAACTATTGTTGCGTTGGTTTAATGCTGGTGGACAATATGGCAGAGTAAGAACTGGTTCGTCTGCTGCTGCCCAAGTCTATGATGATGCTGGCACACTTATATTAAATACAGGACAATGGTCTAGTGTTAATGTTGGGGTTCATAAAGTCGGATTAGCTTTAGCTGCAAATAATATAGCATTTGCTAGGAGCGCTAGTCTTGATGGTTTAACTGGCACAGATGTTGCTGGTATCCCATTGACAAACGCCATTGAGCTAAGCCTAGGTGGGAATAGCGGCAATGTATCAAATGAGGCCTTAAATGGATTTATTAGAAAGATAACATATTTCCCAACTCGATTAAGCAATGCAGAATTACAGGCGTTAGTAACATGATTATAAGAAACTTCATTTTAATAACTCTCATAGGCCTATGGTTATGGGTTGGTATATTCTGGGGCGTTTCGGCAGTGTTTGCACAACAGCCGACACTAAGAGAGATGGTAAATAACAGTCGCTATTGGCCGCCAGCATGTGAAGCTAATGTATGTGTGCTTACAGGGTTAGGCGGCATAGTTGGGATATGGACAGCTTACGTTGAGAAGAACACAGGCAAGCGGTTCATTGTGACAGGAATTTGTGCTAGTGCATGCGAATTAGCATATCAATTAGCGCTCAAGAATGGCGAGCAGGTAATTATTAAAGCAGGTGCAAGGTTAATTGTTCATGCACCAAGAGAAACTATATTTAAATAAATATTTTAAAGGTAATATAATGGCAACATTTCGTTTATGCAAAAACTGTAAAGATTTTCATGATATAATGGATTGGCCTATTGGGTGCATGGATATTGAGCCTAGCCGATCAAAACTCCCGATGCCAAATCTAGCGACAGACGTTATGGATGCAGTTCAGAGCCAAGCGACTGGAAAGATGCACGACAGCAAATCGTCTTTACGCAAAGAATATAAATCGTTAGGAATGATTGAGGTTGGAAATGATCCAGCAAGAAACAGACCAAAGCCAAAGCCTAAGCCCGATAGTAAGGGCATTAAGAAAACTATTGAAAAAGCTACTGCTCGTTTTGAGCGTGGCGAAAGAACAGGAAACAAATAAATGGACACTCCAGAACAAGTTGACACACCTAATCCAGTCGAAATTGATAATATTGACCATTCAATAGACCCAACAGCGACATCAGAGGCTAACGACGCAGAGCCAAAAAAGCCTAAGAAAGAGGTAGAAAAAGAGGTTAAAACTGCTCGTTCTGCTGTCGAGGCGGCGGTTTTAAAGGTTGAGAGTAAAGACAAAGAAGAAAAAGAAGAAAAAGAAGAAAAAGAAACACTCAAGGTCAAGAGCGAAGGAGGCACTAAAGAAGCCAAGGCAAAACCAGATACTAAAGCTACAGAAGAAAAACCAGCAGAAAATCCAGCGGCAAAGGCTAATGATAAGCCAGAAGTCAAAGCTGATGAGGTTGCTAGTAAAAGAGTTAATGCTGCTCCTAAGCGATTTTCAGAACAAGCACGAGCCGAATGGGAGAAAACCCCAGATACGGTTAAGCATGAAGTTAATAGAGTTCACTCAGAGCTTAAATCGGGTCTTGAAGGTTATCAAAAGAAATTTGAACCGCTTAAGCCGTATGAGCAAATGGCAAAAGAGCAAGGCACTACAATTGATAGGGCTTTACAAAATTATACTCAAATTGATGGTTTATTAGAAACAGATATTGTTGCTGGCTTAGACCAGATAGCCACGCAAAAGGGCTATACATTAAGAGAAATTGCGGCTCATGTATTAGGGCAACCATTAGATGAAGTCCAAACACAACAAGACTCTATTGTTTTAGGTTTGCAACATGAAATAGCAACTTTACGGAATGAAATGGGCAAAGTAACTAACAACTTGCAATCAAGTCAAGAAAGTGCTATCCAAAATCAAGTAAATGAATTTAAGGCTAATCACCCTAGATTTGACGAGTTAGAGCCTGATATGGCTTTTCTCATCAGTTCAGGGCGAACGCTAGATTTATCAGAAGCGTATAGACAGGCGGAATTATTAAACCCAGCCGCTAATGCGTCACAAGCAGTTCAGACTGCGCAAGTCGTTCAGCCGACACCCAGCCAAGAGGCTCAAACCCTCAAAGGGCAAAAATCAATCATAGGTTCGCCGAATGCAGGTTCAGAAATTAGCAGAAAGCGCACTAGTTCATCAATTAAAGATTCAATTAAACACGCATTAAGTGTTGTTAATTGACATAAATTTAAGGAGGCTTAAATGCCTTTATCCACAGTAGAAAAGAATCAAGAGATTCTCTCTCTTGCACTTGAAGATCGTTCATCAGGCTATCAAGATTTAGTATCAGATGATAACCCACTATTAGCAGCATTAAAACGCAAAGGCGGCTGGAAGAAATATTCAGGGCCAAGAATCCGTGAACGGTTACTTTATGCAAAAAGTGGCAACGTCACTTGGTATAATGGTTTTGATACAATGAGTAATTCCCCTGCCGAACTATTCAATGACGCTGAGTTTATAGCTAAAATGGTAGCGGTTGGGGTGTCTTTGGCTAACGAAGATGTTTTAAATAACTCAGGCTCATCACAGTTAATGGATATTTTCGAGGCTCATATCGAAGCCGCTGAAATGGAACTAACTGACGAAATGGGCAGAGCTATCCATTCCGATGGCACAGGCTCAGGCGGCAAAGAGCTTGGCGGACTGCAACTTGCAATCCCAACAATTGTAAACGCTGGAACATACGGCGGTATCGCTAGATCAAATGCGATTTGGCAAACATCGTCTTTTGATGCTGACACATATAACACTGGTATTGGAACTCAAGTAACATCAACTACTATTAGACCATTCCTAAATGATATTATGACACAGCGATCACGTGGCAAGCGTGGTGCAGACTTACTGCTAATGTCCTCAGAACATTATTCTGCTTATGATGCAGCAACGGTTGCAATCCAACGTATCAATGATGAAACTGGGTTAGGTAAACTTGGCTTTCAAACATTGAAATACTTTGGTGCTGGACGTTCCGCTGAAATTGTTCAAGATGGTGGTATCGGCTCGAATATGCCAGCTAATACGACTTATGGCATTGATACATCAACAATGCGCATGCGTTATCACCCAGAGCGGAACTTTAATAAAATTGGCAAGACTATGATGCCTATCAATCAAGACGCTGCTGTTCAATATATTGGCTTCATGGGCGAATTAACAATGGTCAACCCTTTGTATAACTGGAAGCTTTATGATTCTGACCCAGCTTCTTAAGCTAACACCTCGCACTTAATGGTGCGGGGCAATTTATTTTTTAACTAAGGAAATATTATGACTTTTGTTTTCACAAATACACAACTGGGTATGCCACCCATTACCCAAACTTCTGCATCGGCTAAAATCCCATTAGGAACTATTGCCACGGCAGTCGATGATACTTATGGCGTAGGTGAGTTTATTTACCTACGTGGCGTTGCCTCAACAGTAATTGGCTCATGGGTTACGTATAATGCAGATGATTATTCAACTACACGTCTAGCGGCAAATGCTGTTGGGCAGGTTGCGATTGCAATGTCTGCAAATGTAGCAAATCAATTTGGCTGGTATCAAATCGCTGGCAAAGCAGTTGGCAAGGCTAGTGCGGGTTATGTTGATAATGCTTTAGTTTATGCGACATTAACGGCAGGTAGTGTCGATGATGCTGTTGTTGTTGGTGATCGTGTAAAGCTAGCAAATGGCGCATCAGCAGTTGGCACACCATCAACAGGATTGGCAGAGTTTGAAATAGCTCGACCATTTGCAGACGATGGCGCATCATCTTAAATAATACTTAGGGGGTTACGACCCCCTTATTCTCTTATCTCTTAAACAGGAAATTCACAAAATGGATAATAAAGAAAATGAAGCGCTTACAGTTGTTAGATTTTATCATCACGCAACATTGAATCAAGCCGCATCTAAGGCAAAAGGCCGCCCTCAATATGATGAGATTGAAGTATGTGAAGTTAGAATGGCGGCTAATAAACAAACAATAGCTGTTTTCCCTGCATTAGAATTTACACAAACTCTTGTTAAAGATCCTCAAACTGGAATTATGGAAAAGCAGACTTACGCTGAAAAATATAATGAGCAATATTTGGCGTTTAAAAGTGGGGCAACTCAAACACAAAGCGGGACACCATTAACAGAAATACTAACACCTGCTAAAGTTCTTGAGCTAAGAGCTTTGCATGTTCACACTGTTGAGGCGTTAGCGGCTCTTGGCGGCACTGCTAAACGTGCTTTAGGCATGGATGGTGATGAGTTAACAGTAAAAGCACAAGCTTATTTAGATAATTCTAGTGGCCCCGCCGTTGAAGCTATTCAGCGTGATAAAATCAAAGACCTTGAGGCTAAGGTTGAGGCATTAACAAAAAACAACACAGTTAAAGCGGATAGCCCTTCTAAAAACGCATCGGCATTTGATAGTTATGGGGATGATGATATTAAAAATTGGCTAAAAGAGGCTGGCGTTGAGGTGCATCACCTTTGGAAGCGAAAAAGATTGCTTGATGAAGCTAATAAGAAAAATGACGAATTGGCACAGGAAGCTAAAGAGGCTGCCTAATGACAATCTTGAGTGTTTGCCAACTAGTAGCTTCTAAAATAGGGCTTAATGTTCCTAATCAAGTGTTTTCTGGCACAAGCAGGGAGCAAATTGAATTGCAAGGTGTGGCTAACGAAATGGCGATGCGAATTGCGAATGATTATGACTGGCAAATACTCAAATATATTCATACGCTAACAGGTGACGGTATAGCCACTAGTTTTAGCCTCCCTCCTGACTATGATCGTATGCTTAAAAAAGCTAGGTTATGGCCATCAGAATCACCCAGCACCCCTATGGCGCATATAATGGATAGTGATGAATGGCTTGGGCTTGATGTGCAAGAGTTTGATACGATTGTTGGAAGGTGGACTATTTACGGTCAGCAAATCCATATTAATCCTGTTATGGCTATAGCTAGCACAGCGAAGTTTTTTTACATATCAAATTTGATTGTAAGTCCTAGCGCTGGTGCTAATAAAATTAAGTTTGACCAAGACGATGACAGTTTTGTTTTAGACGAAAAGGCTCTTGAGTTAGGTATGATTTGGCAATGGAAAGCGAATAAAGGGCTTCCCTACGCTGAGGATTTTGTTAACTATGAAATACATATGGCTAAAAAGATAGGTAATGACAAAGGCCCTCGTCAAATAACCGTGGGGCAACCAAGACAATCATATAATAACATAGCATTCCCAGAGGCGTTAGGCTGATGAATTTCATGCGCAAACCAGTAGCAGCACAAGCAAGGAGCAGACACCAAACAAAAGTGTTTTCAGCCCCAACTAAAGGCTGGGTAAGCGCAGTTAATATGTCCTCAAATCTTCAGCAAGCTTGTTTACGGTTAGAAAATTGGTTTCCAACAACTACAGGTATTAGGCTAGGTGGCACATCAACGCTTTTTGCAACAATTGGTGTTAATCCAGTTGAATTTATGTTTACTTATGTTGATGGTGGCACTAAGAAAATCTTTGCATCAGACGAAACTAATGTTTTTGATATTACCTCGGTTGCTAATCCAGAAGTTGCACCAGCCGCTAGTATTACTGGGCAAACCAGCGGTTATTATTCATCAGTTCCATTTACCACATCGGGCGGAGCATATCTTACAATTTTAAATGGTGATGATGACCCTCAATTATTTGATGGCACAACATGGCAAGCTATCACGGCAGTTTCAACCCCAGCAATAACAGGTGTTACAACATCATCGTTAACGCAAGGTTGGGTTTATAGAAATAGAGAATATTTTGTTGAAGGCGGCTCGCAAAGCGCATGGTATTTGCCAGTTGATTCAATTGGCGGTGCAGCTAGCGAGATTGCATTATCTGGTGTATTTAAACATGGCGGCAATCTATTGTTTGGCTCTACTTGGTCATTAGATGCGGGCGATGGAGTTGATGATAAATGCGTGTTTATTTCATCTACAGGTGAGGTCGCAGTTTATGAAGGTTCATACCCTGGCGGCAGTGATTGGCGAATAGTTGGGCGGTATGATATGCCAGAGCCATTGGGCAAGAATGCTTCAATGCAAATTGGCGGTGATTTGCTTATTGTCACTGAGGCAGGGATTATTCCTATTTCTGCTGTTATAACAAAAGACCCAGCGGCGCTTTCTATTTCTGCTGTTAGTCAAAACATTGAGCCAGATTGGCGTAAGGCTGTTGTTGCTAGAAGGAGTTTGCCTTGGGGGATTGTTAAATGGGCTGCTAAAAATATGACATTAGTCACAACTCCAGTCACAAGCACATCTGATGTTGATATGTGTTTTGTAGCTAATTCAATAACAGGCGCTTGGTGTAAATATTTATGGAACACTAGATGCGCTGTTATTCATGATGATTGGTTACATTTTGGGACTAATTCAGGCACAATCCACAAAGGCGATGTTGGTAGCGATAATTCTGGAGCTTTAGTTTATCATACTTATATTGGTCATGCCGAGAATATGGGCAGTTCAAATATCAAACAAGTATTTCAAGCAAAGGCTTATTTTACAACAAGCGTGGAGTTTGACCCCCAATTATCTATTTCAACAGATTACACTATAGCCTTACCTTCAGCGCCAAATGCGATGGCTACGGGCGATGCCAATGAATGGGATGTTGGATTGTGGGATGTCGCTAAATGGGACGCTGGGGATGAATTATATTCAACAAATACTCTTTGGGTTTCTATTGGGAAGAGCGGCTATACAATAATGCCGCAGATTCAAGTAACTTCTGGCTCAAGCAAAACACCTAATGCTGAATTAGTATCATTTGCTTTAACTTATGAAGAGGGGCATGTAGTTGTTTAATATTGTTGTTAGTGAAAAGAAACTTGTTGCTGATTTTGTGGAGAAAAACATAGATGATTTTTCAGGGCGTGGCTTTGGTGAATATTCAGCAATTGGGGTTAGAAATGATGGAGATATAATAGCTGGGGTTGTTTACCACAATTGGGATCCTAATGCCAGAGTAATAGAAATGAGTGCGGCGGCAATTAGTTCTAAATGGCTGTTAAGTGGCGTATTGCATAGAATATTTGAATATCCATTCAAAGAAATTGATTGCCAAATGGTAGTGTTGAGAGTTTCAGAAAAAAATAAAAGAATGCGCTCCATTGCAAAGAGATTTGGGTTTGATGAAATAAGAATACCTCGATTAAGGGGTTGCGAAGAAGATGAAATGATTTATACTTTAACAAAAGAACAATGGCAGAACTCGCCATTTGAAAGGTAATAAAATGGGCAAAGGAAGCGCACCAGTACCCCCTAATCCGGTCACAACAGCTCAGGCTCAAACAGCCTCAAACATTAATACTGCGACTGCCCAATCAGAGCTTAATCATGTTAATCAGGTCACGCCTTATGGTAATTTAACATATACGCAAGAGGCTGGCGAAGGCGACGTGCCTCAATATACCGCAACGCAAACCTTATCACCAACAGGACAAGCGTTATTTGATGCCAATTCTAGCACAATGCAAAATCTTGCTGATTTAGGAGTTGAGCAATCTGGACGACTATCGGGATTATTAAGCGAACCGTTTAGCCTTGATAATGATGCAGTTGAATCACGTTTAATGGAATTAGGCTCTAATCGGCTTGCTCCATTGCTTGAGAAAAGACGTGTGCAACAAGAGCAAAGTTTAGCTGATAGAGGCATTAGGATTGGTTCTGATGCTTATGGTTCTGCTCAATCTGATATTTCACAGGGTGAGAATGACGCTTATAATCAGTTATTATTGACAGGTCGCAATCAGGCTATGCAGGAAGCTATCACAGCGAGAAGCCAGCCTCTTAATGAAATTATGGCTATATCTCAAGGGTCACAAATACAACAGCCTAATTTTGCTCAAACCCCACAATCTGGTGTTGCCAATACTGATGTTGCAGGACTTATTAGCAATAACTACAATCAGCAACTTAACGCATATAATCAACAGCAACAGAATAATAATCAAATGCTTGGCGGTTTGTTCGGAGTAGGTGCAAATCTTATGATGTTGTCTGATGATAGAACTAAAAAAGATAAACAAAAAGTTGGCAAAACCAACGGTATGAATATTTGGTCATATCGCTATAAGGATGAAGAACAATCAGCACCTAAGAGATTAGGGCTAATGGCATCAGAGGTGCAAAAACGCAATCCTGATGCGGTCACAACTGGTGAAGATGGTTTAAGACGTGTAAATTATTCAATGGCATTGGGGGCTTAAAAATGGAACTTCCTTCATTCATATTCGGTGGCAATACTGGTATAAAAAGTCAAGGTGATTTAAATAGGTCAAGAAAGCTTGTTGATAGCCTTATGGCGCAGAACGCAAGCCGAGTCCCTCAAAATCCTTGGGAGGGCATAAACTCTATCACACGTAGCCTTTTAGCACGGCAACATGGCGAACAAGCCGATGAGTATGAATCTGGGCAAAGGGCTGATGCCTCAAGCGCTTATGAGAATTTATTTGCCGAGGGCGCAGACCCTAGCATTCAGGCGCTATCTGGTTTAGCTGACAATGAATATTTAGGCAAGGGCAAGCAATCCGTAATAAACGCAATGCTACAGCAGAAGATGATGCCACAAGAAACTCAAGAGCGTAAAATGTTAAAAGACGCATCGGGGCGGCAAAGATATTTAGATACGGGTGATTATGTATTCGATAATGTGAATATTGAGCCTGATGTTGATGAATATGGGTTGCCCAAAGCCAGCTCAAAGTCTCAAGAGATTAGCTTAATGATACAGCAAGGAATTGATCCACAAGATGCAATTAGAATTGTATCTGGTGTTGAAAGTAGAGTAACAAATCCTGTAACTGGTCAATATGGTGTTTATAATCAAGCAGACCAAACACTAACACCAATAAATGCTGAAATAAGCCCTGATGATAATATCCCAACCTATGCAATGCGACAAGCTGACAAGTTGGCAGAAGGTAATTCTTTAATAGATCAAGCAGAGGATGCTGTTGGAATTATTAACAGCGCTCAAGTTGGGGCAGGGAATGTTTTAGGGCAGGTTGGGTTAGGGATCGGCGATATGGTTAGTGACGCAACAAAAGAAGAGACTGCCGCCGCCAATGATTTTAAGCTCTTCAAAAGAAATATGATACAATCATTATCGCTAAATCCTAGATTCCCTATAGCTGAACAAAAGCGAATTGAGGATTTGTTACCAACGGGTGCTTTTACTTCACCTGCATCTCTTAAAATAGCACTAAACAATCTCAACGAAGAATTTATCAGAATACTTGCTGATAATGAAATGATATTGCAAGACCCTAATGTCTCGATTGAGGAGCGCAATGCTAGAAAAGGTAATATTGCAGTGCTTAATGCAGCAATTAAACGAATTGGCATAGGGTTTGGAGATGATGCGTTTGCACCGCCTCAATTAAATCAAGGGATTACACCATCGGGGATTAAATTTAAGGTTGTTCAATAATGCCAATTTTAGAAATTCAAGGGCAAAGAGTTGAAGTTGATGAAGCGTTTTTAACAATGACGCCTGAACAACAAAGCACAACAGTTGAAGAAATTGCACAGAGCTTAAATATATCTGCTCAAAACACTAATATTCAACAGCCACAAGAACAGCCGCCTATTAAAAAAACAATGCTAGAAGATGCTTACTCTCAAGCAGAATATGGCGCTAGGAGAGGGCTGTATGGATTAGCTAATGCACCCAATATGGTAGCTAATGCAGTGCTTGGGGGTGCTAATAAAATAGCTGAAGAGTTTGGGGGCAATGTTGATTTTAGATTTCCTAATATTGGAGGCGAGAGATTTGAAAAAACAATAATGAATACACCGCAACCAGAATACGCAACAGGACGGCTTGCAGGTAGTGTTATGGAGCAAATCGGAGCAAGTACTATCCCTGCCGTTGGGTTGATTTCAAAAGCAAAGCAGTTAGCAAATATAGTTAAACCAGCGACTACAGTTGCAGGAGCAATGATTAGAAATTTAGCCAAACCAATAGCTAAAAGCCCTGCATTAGCACTTGGTGGCGAAATGCTTGGTGCGGCTGGTGCTGGTGTTGGCGCACAGACGGCAAGGGAAATTGCACCTAATAATAGCGGTGCTGAATTTGCTGGAGCGATGCTTGGTGGTATTGGCGCACCTATTGCAGCGGGTGCTATGACGGCAGGGCTATTAAGAAAGGCGTTAAAGGCTGGCAAAGGTGCTGGAGCAGCAGTGTCAAGACATCAAAATGCGAAATTGATTAATGCTATAAATAATAATATGACAGATGATACAATTAGGTCAATAAATGAAACTACAGAAATAAACAAAATTATTCCTGATTATAAACCGTCACTTGGAGAGGCAACACAAAGTCCATCATTTATAGCTACACAGAAAAATTTAGAAAGGTCTTTGTCAGGAACGCAGTTAGATGAAGCTATTAGAAGATATTCAACAAATGAAAGAGCTGTTGCTAGTGCAAGAGATAATTTAGCACCACCTCAACAATATCTTGACGATGCTTTGTCGCAAAGAGCCAACAGAGAGGCTAATATAACAGGTCGGATTGACCAATCTGTTAACAGACTTGATGATGTTAGCGCCAATTATGCTAACCGCTTAGAAGGGAATACGCTTAGAAGTGACGTAGGTGCAGGACTTAGGGAAGGGGTTTATGATGCGAGAGCTAGCGCAAAAAAGCGAATGGATAGGGTTTATCAGGATTTTGGTTTAAATAATAATGATGAGATATTTGATTTTGGCGCTATGAAAAAGCGATTAATTGCTTCAACAGAATTAGAACAAGGCGCAAACTCGGCAAATAGACCATACAATTTAATTAAAGATATAAATAAAATGGAAAGCACCCAATCAATAAATGGGCTGCTAAAGCTAAGATCGAGAATTGGCGAAGACATAAGAATTTCAAAATCAGTTCCTATGATGCGTGGGCAAGAACCTTATCTCCAAAGGGCATTATCAGAACTTGATGGTTTAATAGATGAGGCGGTTAGAGCAACTGGCGATCAGGAAATGGCTGGTAATATCGTAAAGGCTAGGGATATATATCGGCGTGAATTTGTTGAGCCATTTAAGCAAGGTGCAACTGGACGTATTTTAGCACAGAAAGACGGTGATTACTTAATTCCTAATGAAAAAGTAGCAAAGGAGTATTTTAATGGTTGGAATCAATCGTCAGCAAAACAATTTAACGAAATATTCCCTCAAGGCTCGCAAGCACAAAGAGCTTTGCAAGATGTTGCTCTCGATGATTTATATAATAGTGCTGTTCGTGACGGGCAGTTGAACAGAAATTTATTTAATGCTTGGAAGCGTCGAAATAAAGGCGCGCTGCAAACAATGCCTAATCTTAATAATAAAATAGAAAACATTAGCGAAACTATGTCAGATATTGTTAAGCGTAGAGCGTCATTATTAAACAGAAAAGAAGCCATTGAAAATAGCTACTTGGCTAGAGAAATTGCTAAAATCAACAACCCAATGACTACGTATAATGTGGATGCTTTAGTTAATAATGCAATTAAAAACCCTGCTCAAATGAGAAATTTGGTATCCTCTCTTTCAACTAAACAGGCAAAAGATGCGCTAGCTAGGAAAGTTTGGGATAATGTTTTAGATCAAGCTAACCCTTTGGAATTTCTAAAAAAGAATGGGCTTTCAATTACACCAGCACTAGGGGAGTATAATAATTCTGCATTAAGAATTGCTCAAGCAATGCGTAAAAACAAATTAGTACCCCCTCCATCTGGGCAAGGTATAGCAACAAGCCCAATAGCAGAGGCAGAGGCAGTGCTGGGAATGAGTGGGGCTGGGTTAGCTAACAGATCGCTACAAGTAAGAGGCGGATTTATTGGCGCAAGGTATGCAGTGTTAGATGTTTTGTCTAGGGTAATGAGAGCAACAACATCAAGACAATCAAAAAAGACATTGCGAGCAGCATTATATGATCCTCAAATTGCAATGGATTTAGCCAATACATTGCAAATGGGAACAATTTCAGAGCCAACCGCAAAAAGACTATATAGCTGGCTAATTGGCAGTGGGATTATAGCCGCATCTGATTATGATGTTGTGGAAAGGCAATAGAATGACTGCAAGAAAACAACAATTTTTACAAGACGTAACGCCGCTAGCTATTGAAATTGGCAATCGCTATGGTCTTGACCCTAAATTGATAATAGCACAAGCAGCGCAAGAGACTGGTTGGGGCAGGTCTGTTGCTGGGAATAATTACTTTGGTATAAAATCACATGGGC
>Ga0256839_1001861_pt1 | contig 24776 bp, 16 predicted proteins | sample 354166metaG_FD_185968 | JGI IMG/M metagenome (GOLD analysis project Ga0256839, IMG submission 185968) | Hydrothermal vent microbial communities from Mid Atlantic Ridge, Atlantic Ocean - 354-166 | ecosystem: Environmental > Aquatic > Marine > Hydrothermal vents | place: Atlantic Ocean: Mid... | reverse complement strand
CCCTTGCCTTCCACTCACCCGCCGGACACGACCTGCTACCAAGGCCCCAACGGCGCGGGGGGCCTCCTGCCGGCCTACGGAAACGAGGTACTGCCCCGCATAGCAGCACGGTCGGTCGGAATCGGGAACAGGCACGCGGCTCGCTCCATCCGTTCCAAACCGGGGACACACCCCCATCTCACCGGGGGCAAACACGGGCCGGTCGGTCCGGGCTGCCGACGGATTGTAAGAACTGAACGCTCTGCTAGGGGAAGCGGCGGCGCGGTAAGCGACGGTCACTCATCTTCAGCGACAGAGCTACCCGATCAGGCGACCGCGGGTGGAAGAATCGGCGGGTAACCGGCAGAGGAGGTCGCGCCCTACGGTCCATAAGCTCGATGCGCCCTCCGCATTATCTGTCAGCCTGCAGCGCCTTGTTGCAGGCGTGAACCGCCCGTCCTGGGCGTTGGTAGATCAGAGCCCGTCTGCTGCGATCCTGCACGGGTAGGTTCTACGCGGCCCAGGCCGTGATCCGTCTGCCGAGCAGGTCCTCCGTGTTTGCCACCACCTCCACAAGTAGCGGGCGAAGCATGCGGCGAACCTCGGCGTCGTGGCGGCGGAGCGTTCGTTGCCGACGGGAGAGCCGCTTCAGCCCGGAACGTGCTCCGAGCCAGACCTCGGTGTCGAGACCGAGCGGAAAGAGCCGCTTCACGGCTCGCTGGATTTTCGGTGGAAATAAGCGCCGAACAACCGTTCCCAGTAACGGTTCCGATCCGCTCGAGTTCTCTCGCGGCAGCGGTATCATCCGGACCTTCGGGATACCTAGCCAACGGGCGAGGTCTGTTAGGATACGCTCCGGGCAAGCCACCAGCTCCTCGAAGACGATCACCTTTATCGCCGTCGGATCTGCCTGCGCGAACAATCGATCCAGCATCATGTCAAAGCGCAGCCATTCCGTATACCAGAGCATCTGGGGGCAGATGGCCGTCGGGGGCACGTCTTTTCCAGCCCTCCGTCGCGGCTCGGCGGCGAGGGCCTCGGGCAAATCCAACAACGTCTCCTGCCCACCGGCTACGAGCTGGGCGTGGAAGGAATGAAGAAACCGAATAGGGTGACGAAGAAGAACAAGGAAACGGGCATCCGGGTTGTAGGCGAGGATGCGCCTGACCGCTTCGGCCGAGAAGAGATAGCACGGACTGGCGTCACCGAGCACACGGCACCGGGGCCCGGTGAAGAGCGCGTGGTACTGGCGATGGTTGCGCACCGGAAAGAAGAGGGAGCGGCCGTGGAAGCGGTCGCTGGCGCGGTGCAGGTCCGCACAGAAGAAGTGTGGCTCTTTCAGCCGCGACATTCGCACCTGAGGCTGGCGGCCCATCCATCGCCACAGACTCGTGGTTCCGCATTTTGGATGACCGATGATAAAGAAGTTAGGCCGGTTGTCGTCCATGCTCTCTGGCCCTATTCTGTCCGCTGAGCGAGACAACCGCCGCCGGTTCGGAGCAGCCGAACGCGGGGGCAGAGCTTGTCCCAGCTTAGCTCCCGGCGGCTCACATTCCGTGCGTTTTTCCATTTCGACCAACGGCCACCCCAGTATGAAGGGCACCTCGGGTCTCGACAAGCCGATCCCATGACAGCAAGCCCCATTCCATGGATCGGCAGCCACGGACTGGCCGGGCTTCCGACCGCGGAGCCCCCTCGCGCTTGGTCCCCAGGTTAACGCTCTCAAGTGCGATCTACCGACCGCCGATTCGGATCAGTAGTGACAGAATGCAGGAACATTGGTAACAACACTTTCCTGATTCGCACCTGGTCTGATCCTGCGGAGAGAAATGATGGTCGAGCCCGCCACCCCGGCGTCTAGCAGCACGTCTCGCCAACCCGCGCGACTGGGTGCCCAACCGCGACTTCTCGTTTTTCTGGCCGTTGCGCTCCCCCCGCTGCTCGTCGTGTTTTGGGGCGTGTACTTGCGCTCCCGAAGTCGCCCGGCTGTTTCCCGGCCCAACGTTCTGGTTCTCCTTGCCGACGACCTGAGTTGGGCGGCGCCCGGGTTTCAGGGAAACCCGTACACGGAAACGCCGAACCTGGACCGGCTGGCCGCGGAGGGCACTGTTCTGAGTTCGTTTTACGGTTGTCCGACATGTCGGCCGGCTCGCGTCGCGCTGTTAACCGGTTGCTATCCCGCTCGTTACCACATCTTTTCGACGGGGCCATCGGCGCCGTCGGTGGGTCTGGCGATGCGACTCCTCGTGCCTTCGTCCTTCCCAAAGCTGCCGCGCCGCACGCGTACCGTAGCGTCGTTGTTTCAGAAGGTGGGCTACGTGACGGGGCTGCTGGGAAAATGGCAACTGGAGCCGGCTCGGCGACTCATTCCTCCCCAACGCGGGTTTACGGCGCAGAACGAGGTTCTGGGTTTCAAGAGAAGCGGTGGCTGTCTGGCCGCGTGGGGGAGGACAACCAAGCAAATCACGGACGCTGCGATCGAGTTCATCAGACGGCACCGAAGCCGCCCGTTTTTCCTGTACGTCGCATATCACGCTGTGCATCGGCCACTTGTTCCTCCCCCAGCGTTACTGCGGCACTTCGCCAACAAGCCCAGGCAGGGGCGCGGCGAGCTACCGGCGTACGCGGCGAAGATAGCCGAAATGGACGGCGAGATCGGCAGACTACTTGCTGAGCTGCGGCGGCTCCGTCTGGAGCGCAACACCATTGTGGTTTTCACCTCAGACAACGGTGGTGCCGGGGGCTACGAGGGACCTGCACCACGGATTCCCTGGCCCGCGGACAACCGCCCCCTGCGTAGCGGGAAGGGAACAGTGTACGAAGGGGGCATACGCGTTCCCTTCGTGGTGCGCTGGCCCGGGCGTATCCCGGCCGGGCGTCGGCTTGACGAGCCTGCTCATCTCATCGATGTAGCACCGACATTGCTCAGCCTGGCCGGAATTCGTTCGGACGTCGCCTTCGACGGCTGGGACCTGGCTGCGTTGTTAGTGGGGCGTGAACAGCGCCGGGACGCGCGACCACTTTTCTGGTACGCGCCGTGCTACACGCCGCACCCGAAGCGTGCAGAGGTTCCACGCTGGCGTGCAACCCCCTGCGAGGCGGTGCGATTCGGCAGTTGGAAGCTGGTGCATTTTTTCGAGGACGACCGCATTGAGCTGTACAACCTGGACGAGGATATCGGCGAGAGCGAAGACCTCGCGTCGGCCTATCCTGAAGTTGCCGAAGAGCTGCTTGGGCGGCTTCGTGCGTGGCGAGATGAATTAGGTTTGCCGGTACCTCGCCCCAGATCTGGTTCGGCTCGCGTAGCAGGTGGTATGCGGACCGGCCCGGCTCAGTGGTAAACGGACCAGCGGCGAGCCCATCGGCCGATGCAAGTTACTCCGGCACCTGGCGCGAGCGAGTCGGCTCCGTGTTCGATCCGCTCTCACAACCGGATGTCTCGGCCGGTGGGAGGAGGCGAGCGCGCGGGCTGATCGTCGTCAGTGAGCTGGATTGCCAGCGTGGGGCTGCCGACACGTAGAATAAGCGGACGGTCGATCGCCAACCGGCGAGGCCAACGGGAAGGCCCTGAGACGGGCGCGATGGATCCCAACCTCCAGCAGTGGACCGCCGGCGGATGTTAAAGCGCGCGATGCTCTTGCACAACTGGGCCCTGTGCCTAGCACTGGGGCTGCTGATGGTCGACCCGTACTGGTGTCGACTGGCATCGAGCTGCGCGCCGGCGTGCGTCGAGTGCAGTCGGTCCTGCGAAGAGTGCAGCCGCTGTGGGGGGCGATGTCACTGCGATGGACAGAACGGAGACAGTTGCCTCTGCAAAGGGGCAACGGTGACATCGGCGGACGCCGTACGGTGGAACTCGGGCAGAGCCGGTAGTCTGCCTCCGGTAACGCCGATCGCGGTTCCTTATGGACCGTTCCGAACAACCATCAGGTTGGTTGAGACGGTGGCTGAAGCTGGTTCACCCTCCGGTCGCGCGACCCGCCTCCTCATCGTTTCCCTGCTCAACTAGTCCTGCCCCTCTCTGTCCACTCGATTGGCTGTTCTCCACACACAAGGGTGCTTAACTGCGTGCCTTCTACCCCCTTTGGGCGGAAGCTCTCTTGCGGCCACACTCACGCCAGGTGACTCAAGGGGGCGGATAGGAAAAGGGCTCAAGCTATGGATCGAAGAGATACGTTCGAAGCATTGCGCCGGTCTGTCTCGCTTTGGTGGCGTAACCCCATATTAGTCGGTGCTATCGCGCTGGTTGTGGGGGTTGTTGGCGGAGCACTGGCCAGTTACCGGTTCGCACGGACGGGATCACCGGCAGGGGCCGAGGTAGCTGCTCACGACGGTCATGACCATGAAGGTGAAGGCCACGGAGAAGAGGACGTTGTCACGTATCCGCGAGCCAAATGGCCAGCGGCGGGTTTGACGTTAGCGACCGTCAAGCGGGACGACTTCCCGGTGCTCCGCTGGATCACCGGCAAACTGGCTTTGAATCAGGATCGCCTCGCTCACATCAGCCCTCTGGTGGAGGGAATCGTTCGCGAGGTTCTGGTGGAGTTTGGCGAGCGTGTCGAGCGCGGGCAAGTCCTGGCTACGATCGACAGCAAGGAGGTGGGCGATGCGAAGTTGCAACTGGTGCAGAGCCGCTTGAACCTCCGGATCGCCCAGGTGGAATATGACTGGGACAGCACCGTCTACCAGAACGTGAAGCAGCTGATCGATGCCATCCGCCGCGGTGTCTCGATGGATGAGATCGAAAACCGCTTCCGGGGGATGCAGATCGGCAACTACCGCTCGCAACTGATCTCGGCGTACGCACGGCTCTACCAGGCTCAAGCGGACTATCAGCGGCTGCAGGCACTGACGCGAAAGGGGATCACGCGGGAGGCTGATTTGATCCGTGCGCGGTCAGAGTTCGAGGCAGCTCGTGCTACGCTTTCGGCGTGGGTCGAGCAGATCGAGTTTGCTGCGATGCAACAGCAATTGCGCGCCCAGATGAAGGTGGAGGAAGCGGACACGCAAAAGCGTGTGGCGGAGAGTTCCCTCTACATCCTGGGCTACTCACGCGAGGAAGTGGCCCAGATGGAACCGCTCACGGAGTACCAGCGCATCGGTGTCTATCCGGTTCGCGCCGCGTTCTCCGGAACCATTATCAGCAAGGACGCGATGGTAGGCGAACGGGTCGGCCCTGGCAAGCAGATGTTTACCCTGGCGGATCTTTCCAGTCTCTGGGTACAAGCCGACATCTACGAGAGAGACATCGCTCTGATCCAGGACTACACCGGCAAAGAGATCCGGTTCCGCACCCAGGCTTTCCCGGGCGAGATCTTCCGAGCCACGGTTTTCTATACCGGAGACATCGTTGATCCGGACACGCGTACCGTCCGGATGCTTGCCCACGTGCAGAATCCCGACCGGCGGCTTAAGCCTGGCCTTTTCGTCGAGGTCGCCCTGGAGCGGATCTTCCCGAACGTGCTGCAGGTGCCCGCATCGGCGGTCACAGAGCACGAGGGGGAGACGTTCGTGTTCGTTTACACCGGAGATGATCGCTTCGAAAAACGGGCGGTGCGAGTGGGCCGGAAGACGGAGGAGGTAGTGGAGATCCTCGAAGGGTTGGAGCCCGGTGAGCAGGTCGCAGCCGGGGGTGTGCTGGCGCTAAAGACGGAGCTTGTGGGCGTTGAGGCAGAACACGGCCATTGAGGCAAAGGCACCTGCAGCCCAGACCAGAACGGAATCCCTGCCATGGTAAATCGGATCATCGACGCAGCTCTTAACAATCGGTTCGTCGTAATCCTCATCACCCTGATTCTGGTCGGTGTCGGTATCCAGTCCCTGCTTACGCTCCCGATCGGGGCGGTGCCCGACATCACCAACGTCCAGGTTCAGATCCTCACGAACGCCCCCGGGCTGGCACCGGAAGAGGTTGAGCAACTGGTTACCTTCCCGGTCGAGGCCGCGATGAGTGGGGTACCTCGTGTCCAGGAAATCCGTTCCGTCACCAGATTCGGCCTCTCCGCCGTGACCGTGATCTTCGAAGAGGGGACGGACATTTACTGGGCGAGACAAATGGTGATGGAGCGGCTGCCCGAAGCGCGCGCAAACATCCCCGAGGGGTTCGGGGAACCGGAGATGGGGCCGATCGCTACAGGGCTCGGCGAGATCTACCAGTTCTCCGTGGAAAACGACGATGATCCGAGCACACCCGAGTACGACCTGATGGAATTGCGCACCATCCTCGATTGGGACATCGCCTTCAAGCTGCGCAGCGTACCGGGAGTTGTGGAGGTCAACACCTGGGGTGGACTACTGAAGACCTATGAAGTGGCGCTGAACCCGAACAAACTCCTCGATTATCGCATCTCCCTCGGCCAGGTGCTCGATGCCCTGCGGCGTAATAACGCAAACGCCGGCGGGGGCTATATCGTGCACCACGGCGAGCAGCGGATCATCCGAGGTGAGGGGCTGATTCGCCACCTTCAGGATGTAGCGGACATCATCCTGGACACGCGCGAGGATGGAACGCCGATCCGGATCCGTGATATCGGTGAGGTCCGCTTCGCGCCGATGATTCGCCAGGGGGCGGTCACCAGAGACGGACGGGGGGAAACGGTCATCGGGATCGTTTACATGTTGATGGGGGAAAACGACCTGGCGGTGGTGCAGCGGGTCAAGGAAAAAGTGAAAGAAATCCAGAAGTCGCTGCCCCCCGGCGTCGTGATCAAACCGTTCTACGACCGGACCGACCTCGTGCACCGCACGATCGAGACTGTTGAGGAAAACATCACAACTGGAGCGGTGCTCGTCATCGTCATGTTGCTGCTTCTGGTTGGGAATCTCCGCGCCGGGCTGATCGTCGCCGCATCGATCCCGCTGTCGGCCCTGGTCATGGTCACGGCGATGAAGGTTGCGGGGGTCTCGGCAAACCTGATGAGCCTCGGTGCCATCGACTTCGGGATCATCGTGGACGGCGCGGTGGTGATGGTGGAAAACGCCCTGCGAAACGCCAGCCTGTACCTCCGGCAGCGGCCCGAAGAACGGAAAGTGCCCCTGTCTGTGTTTCGTGAGTCCAGCCACGAGGTCGCCCGCCCCATCCTGTTTGCCGGCCTGATCGTGATCATCGTCTTCTTGCCCATCTTCAGCCTGCGGGGGATCGAGGGCAAGATGTTTCGCCCGATGGCGTTTAGCTTCTCCGCAGCGCTCGTTGGGGCACTCATCCTGGCGATCACCGTCATGCCCGTGATGGCCTCTTTGTTCCTGGCCCGACGGATCAGCCAGCGGGAGACATTGCTCGTGCGCACGATAAAAGCGGGTTACGATCCCCTGCTCCGTTGGGCGCTTCGCCATCCCCGACCCATCGCCCTTACGGCCGCGGCAGCGTTCGGCTTCAGCGCCTTCCTTGCGCTCGGCCTGGGAGCCACGTTCATCCCCGAACTGGACGAGGGGGACATCGCCATGCAGGCGTGGCGAATGCCCAGCGTCTCGCTCGAACAGTCCATCCAGAGCACCACGCAAATCGAGCGCGTGCTCACCAAGTTTCCAGAGGTGGTAACGGTGGTTTCCAAGACGGGTAGGGCGGAGCTCGCCACAGATCCCATGGGCGTCGAAATCTCGGACATCTTCATCATTTTGGAACGAGAGGAAACACTGCCCCCGTTGAAGTGGCCCCTGGCCTGGATCGGGCTGATCGACTACCCGGAAGACAAGTGGGTCACCGAGAACAGTCCGGAAAACATCTACCACGTGCTCCGCGCCGTGCACCAGGACCTGGCCGAGCGGGAGCATTTGACCGCGGAGGAGGAACAGGCGCTCCGAGAAGAGGCGGAAAGGATCTACGCAGAGATGGAAGAAGCCGGACTGGACATGGAAAAGGATCGGCTCATTTTCGTCATCGACCAGATCCTCCGCCGCTATGTGCCTGCGAACACGTTCAGCTACACGCAGCCAATAGAGCTTCGGTTTCAGGAATTGATCGCCGGAGTTCGCTCCGATATCGGCATCAGCCTGTACGGACCGGATCTGGATGTCCTCAAACGTAAGGGGGACGAAATTGCTGCGGTGCTCCGCCAGATTCCCGGCGCAGCGGATGTCCGGCCCCAAGAGATTGCAGGCCTTCCCAACGTCCGAATCCAGGTCGACCGTCGTGCCATCGCGCGCTATGGCGTTAACGCGTCGGATGTGCTCGACGTAATCAACGCGCTCCGGGGGGTAACAGTGGGCCAGGTGCTCGAGGGACAACCGCGGTTCTTCCTCCAGGTCCGCTACGCACCTCAGTGGCGCGAAAACCTCTACGCCCTGGAACACCTCAAGGTGGCCGATCCCCTGGGCCGTCAGATCCCCCTCTCGCAACTGGCCCGGATCACCGTAGAACAGGGTCCCGTGATGATCACGCGCGAAAGCATTTCACGCCGCCTCTTGATCGAAGCAAACGTTCGCGGTCGCGATCTGGCCAGCTTCGTCGCGGAAGCGCAGCGCGCGATCGAGGAGAAAGTAGATCTGCCCCCGGGCTATTACCTAACCTGGGGGGGACAGTTTAAGAACCTGCAGGAAGCGACCGCCCGCCTCGTGATTGCCGTGCCCGCCGCTCTCTTCCTGATCTTCGCCCTCCTGTACCTGACCTTCAACTCGCTTCGGCTCACCGCCCTCATCTACCTCAACGTGCCCATCGCGGCAACCGGCGGTATCCTCGCCCTCTGGCTGCGCGGAATGCCGTTTTCCATCTCCGCGGGAGTGGGATTCATCGCCCTTTTCGGAATCGCGGTGATGAACGGCGTCGTGCTTGTGGAACACATCCGTGAACTGAGACGCCGTGGGCTCGAGGTAGGACAGGCCGTCTACCAGGGCGCGCTGGACCGGCTGCGCCCGGTGCTCATGACCGCCACCACCGATGCCCTCGGCTTCCTGCCCATGGCGATCTCCGTCAGCGCCGGCGCCGAAGTGCAGCGACCACTGGCAACCGTCGTTATCGGTGGCGTTATCACCAGTAGCTTGCTCACCCTGCTCGTGTTACCTTCCGTCTACCGCTGGTTCGAAGGCCGCCAATAGGCTGCCGGGAACGGCCAGGTTCGCGCCGTGCGGCTCGTACGCACCTTTTCGCCCGGCGCACAGCCGCACGGAGACTGGCGGGAAAGCAGCGGCCGGGAGGGCGTTGGCCGACAGGCGGCCCGGATCGAGGTAGGACCGCCGGCAAAGCAGCGAAAGTGTTTTCCAAAACGAGCTTTCATCGATCCGGCGCACCCGTCGCGGCCGTCACGGTACCCCCGACGGCGCCGCGCAGCCTGGCGGGTCTTCCGGGTGACCGGAGAGCCCACGGCGCGGGTGCATCTTCTCGGCACAGTCGCGCACGGTCGGTGAAAACCGGTTAAGAAAAGCGGTGCTGGTCGCTACGGAACGGCTGAACCAGCTCCCAACCTCGGTACCGCACCTCGGACGGCCGGACGAACCGGGCCCGCGTCGGCCAGAGCCGCGCCAGCAGGCCCCCCTGCCCCCGCATCTAGCCTCGCTTGCTGCTCCCGCCCGCGCAGCGACGGCCGAATCTGCCAAAATAGACCAAAATAGAACAGACGTCGGTGCCGTTCGCGAAGCAGGTCAGACAGAGCACCACGGCTAACGTCGCTAGCGCCGGTGTGCTCGGTCCGAAGCGCAACGTCGGTGGGACTCCTCATGAGCCAGGCCCATGCCGAAGTCTCCGGTGTGCTCCAAGGAACAGTCTTCTCCGCCCGGCGGGTGGCCGTTGCGGTAGCACTGCTTTATCTGGTCCACCTCGCGATGGTCGGCTGGTGGGTGTGGGAGCATGCGCCGAACGGTAACGAGTGGGCCCACCTGGCGTCCGGTGTCTACTTTCTGACCGTCGGACGGCATGAACTGTACCTCGTGAACCCACCGTTAACGCGCTACGTTGCCGGCCTCGGCGGGCTGGTGGGTGGGCTGCGGTTCGAGAGCTACCGGCCGGGTGAAGCACAATGGGACGACGGAGGCGACGCGGCTCCGGCCAGGCCGGAGTTTCGCGCCGGTGAGCGGCTACGCGACCGGTACGGAGCGAAAGCGTGGCTGGCGATCCGCTATGCACGCCTGCTCCTGGCGGTTCTTGCATCGACGGGCATCGTGGCCATGTACGTTTGGGGCAAGTCTCTGGCCGGCCCCGCCGTTGGACTCGCGGCGGCTTTTCTGTGGGCTGCGTCGCCGACGATGCTCGCCTGGGACGGGGCGCTCAACCCCGATGCCGCGGCTGCGGCGGCCATGGCGTGGCTGGGCGCCGCCCTGGCGCACGATCACCGCCATCGTTCGGCAAAGAGCGCAGCCGTAGTAGGGGGGGCGATGGGAATGGGTTGGGCGACCAAGTTCACGCTCCTGGCCGCTACCCCCTTCGCTTTGCTCTCGGTCCTCCTTGCCCGGCTGCGCGGCAGGCACTGGAAAGCCGCGCTGATCCATCCCCTGACCGGCGGACTCCTCGCCTACGCCGTGCTCCTTGCCGCCTATGGGTCGCTGCCCAGCCTGCGCCCGCTGGGATCCTACCGCTACCACTCAGGGCTGTTCCGGACCGCCGCCAACGGGATTCTGAGCGAAGTGCCCGCTCTGGTCCCCGACGAGATGATCAGAGGACTAGACATTCAGCAGTATGATCTCGAACACCCAAGACCAACCTACGTTGCGGGCCGGCACTACAGGGAACGCGTCTGGTGGTACTACTTCTACTGCTGGCTGGTCAAGGAACCGCCCGCAGCGGTGCTCCTCGTGCTGATGGGCATGGGGTTCTTGCTCTGGCGCACCATTCGCCGTGACGATGCTGCGTGGCGTGCGCTTCTCACCCTGATGCCCGGGCTGGCCATTTGGGCCGTGCTCAGCGTACATGGCGAGTTCACCACCTTCTATCGCTACGCCTTTCCCGGACTACCTGCCCTGTGGATTGCCGGCGCCATCGCTCTCGTGCGGTTGAGACAGTTGGCCGCGATCGGAGAATTCCTGATCTGGCTATTCGTGGGGCTGCTTGTTGCATCGGCTGCCACGACGGCCCCGCACTGGACCTCCTACTTCAGCGAAGCCGTTGGTGGGCCCCGTGCCGGCCCCGGGCATCTGGGCGGGATGAACCTGGACTGGGGCCAGGACCTGCCCGCCCTCGCGCGCTGGGCCATGGAGCATCCGGAGGCCCGGCCGCTCTACGTCGCGACCCCCTCTACCGATCCACTCAGCCTGTACGGACTGACCCACGCAACCTCCGTCCGGCAGCTCCCTGTGGGAGGCGAAGCGTCCGGTTGGTACGCGATCGGAGTGGGGACCGTTGTCGAAACACCGGAGCGGTACGCGGCGGTGATTCGAAACAAGCCCGTTGCTCGGGTCGCGTATACGTTCCTGATCTATCGCTACGACGAGCGATGACGACCGCCGGTGTCCACCCGCTTCCCCCGATGCAGCTTCTTGTTTTCGGACGCGACTTGAACAAGACCTTGCCTGGGCCTGCCCGGTCAACCGGTCGAGCGCGCTCGGATTCGCTTATAAGCCCATCGTCCAACGCTCGCCAGGATCGCAATCGCACAGGCGACTCCAACCACGATTGGCCAAATCGGCTTTGGCGGCCCTCCGGTCAGTTCGTCAAGCGTTGCCTCGCCGGCCGCCAGCCTTTCGAGAAAATCCGGCGGCAACGACTCGTCCGGGATCCTGTGATCGTCCGATATCCACAGGTAGTCCCGCGCTGCGATCTGTTCCCCCGGCGGCGGATCCTCGAATTCTATAAGCCACGTGCCGGGACGCAAACGAGGTGGTCTGCTGGGAAAATCCGTGTCCGTAACCGTCCCTATCTCCAGCCGTTTCACTTGCAACTTCACTCTCTTGCCATCCCGGTCCACGTACTCGTATCCCGAAAGCCCCAGCGGCCAATCATCCACCCTGCTCCAGCGGAAAGTCGAACGGGACAAAAGATCCTCGAAACCGCCGCGCATCCAGTATTCGATGGCCAAGCACGCGTGCGGCGGCTCGCGTGTCACGAAGGCAATGGTGAATGCCTCCTTACTCTCCGACACACGGTACACCTCCCGGCCCTCCCAAACCCCTGGCTCAGCCCGGTCCCAGGGAAGACACATCGCACGCCATAAGGGCGCCACGTCCGACTGCTGGTAGGTCGGCGCGCACAGCAGAGCGGTGAGGAGTTCTATAGCAACTTCGCCAAAGAAGTAGTTCTTCGTTTTCGCAAAAGTTCTGAGACTCGGCCACGTTCGGAATTGCGGGAGCTGCCCAGGTCCTTTCGGCGTGTAGAGTGCCCACAGGCGGGATCCATCGCAATAGTGGACGTCTGTGTACGCGTAGAAAAATATTCGGTTTCGCCGCACGCTAAAGTCCCGCCCGTTTTCCTCGACGTAGATCTTCGGGAACTTGACGAGCACTCGTATGGCAAAAGGCACCCTCTTTGGCTCCAGTTCGTCGGGATCGAGCCATTCCGGTTCCGACGGAACCTTGGGCACGAGAATCGTCTGCTCCCCCTCCAGCTCCAGCCGCAGGTTCTTCACTCGATTCGCCAGGCGCTCCCACGTCGCTCGGATCTTGTCGATAGCTCCGTCCGCACCCATGCTCAGGTGCGGGGCAACGCCGACCAGCGGTGCAGCAAGGACGTAGACAAATGCCAATACCACGCGCACTATTGCTACCCTGCGCTTGGAAGTGATCCCCACCATACCTATCGCCTCCCGTCGAACTTTCGTGCACCGCCCGCTCACTCAGCTCCAGCCTAGCCCGATGGCGGTGGGTCGCAGATCCAGCGGGTGATCTTTTTTTCCGTCTGCCTGCACCCCCCGACCTCCGCTTCTTGTGGGTATTGATCCGGTATGGGCTCGCACTTCGGATTGCAGGTACCGCAGCGATCGTAATACACCGTCGTGCCCGCACGCACAAAGTTAGCCAGCGCGTCTCCGTCCGGGTTCCAGATCGGAAAGCTCCAAAGCATAGCGGAACCGTCTACTAACAGGCGGCACTTTTGTGTCTGGCCAGCCCGGAGGAACGCCACCTCCCGCACAACCTTGCAGTACGGATGACACTGGGCCAGTCCAAGCTGTGTGAGCCAGACTCCGACCAGGATGCTTATCCCGAAAAGAACGTGTCGCCGGTTCATTGCTCAACCTCCCGCTTTGCCGTCAAGCTCCTGAACCGTCCGCGGGTAACGAGAACCCCCACAAGGGCTATCCACCTTCTGCCTGGTCCGTGGACGGCCCTGAGCTCTCGCCCACCCAAACGTGTCCGTTCAGCAGAACGTCCCAGACGTCTTCGGCTCCGCCGGCCGAAAGCACACGGATCCGGCACGTGCCGCGCAGGTATCCGCCGGTCGTCTCGCCCACGCGAAGCACTAACGTCCACATGTGCGGCTGATCCTGCACGACGTCGCGCACCGCCAGCGGTAGCTCGCCCATGTCGACGTCCACGCTGCGGAGGGGCTGCCCGTCGCGCCGCCACACCGCGAGCTGAATCTCGTCTCCAGGCCGGACAACCCCGAGGAGCACCGGGTTCGGTACGATCCGCGCATAGCCGTCTCTGAAGGCACGAAGTTGGAACTCGAACCAACAAGAAGCCCCGTCGGCGGTGCGTGCGGAAACTCGCCCTTTGGCTCTAACAGACCCCCTTTGCGGACCGCCGTCAGGTTCGATAGTGAATCGGGCCACCTGGCCCTGGCTCAGCGGGCCAACGCGGCTCGGGTGAACGACGAAAGTGGGGGGGACCGTGACCTCGACATACTCCAAATCCGTTAAAGCCCGAACCTCCATCCGCCGCCGTTCTCCACCCTCAGGGGGCACGTTCCCCCATTCCAGCCGATCCGCGCTCATGCGAAACGGGTAGCGGACCGGAACCGACACGATCCACTGATAGAAGGTGGTCCGGCTTTCGTGGCCAATCAGACGGCAGTGCAGCACCGTTTCAGCGGCCCCCTTTTTCGTCAGCGGCCTCAGGTACGCACGGAGCGTCAGTGACACAGCGCTGTGCCCCGCTACCCCCGCACGGGGAGCATCCACTCGGGCACCTCAGCCCTTACAAAGCGCAGCCAACCGCGATAAGCGGATGGGGCGATCCGAGCGGTTTTCCAGCCGTAGCGGCACGGTCAGCTCCTGGCTTGCCCACTGCGGCTCCCTGGTCAGCGGCGCCACGGTGAGAGCTGCGTCCGCACCGGCGACGAGACGGAGCGGGTTCGTGTCGGGCGGTCCCAGCAGCCAGCGCGCGCCTATCGCAAACGCAGCTCCCACAAGCAGCCCCCACGCCACGGGCGACCGAAACACCGTGGAGAGAACCCGCTTCCCTCCTCCGTTCCCCGACATGGCTCCCTTCCTCATTTGTTCGGCTCCAGACCATGCGCAACCACTCGCGATCTTCGGCCAACCGGCGGCCGGTCAGACACCTTGCGGACGACACCGCGTCGAAGCGAAACGAATTGGGGAACGCTCCTGAGCGCCAGGGTTGCGTCCTTCCGTAAGGGCAGGGCACGCGCACCGAGGAGTTCTGCGAGCTGCTCCGCTGGGCATGAGCCGACACCGTAGGCCAGGTCAACGAGGACGAGAGCTCCCGACCCCGCGGGCAAAGAGCGCAGAATGCGACAGCAGCGGTCGCAGTCCGAACGGTACAGGACGACCACACCATCGAGGGGGAACTCGGCCTCAACGCTTCCCGTCAAGAGCGCCACAGGAAAGCTGCGCCCGATCCAGTCGCGTGGCTCAAGCACAACGACGTCGCGGCGAAGCAAATCGTGGAAGGTCTGTCCGAGAAGGCCAGGCAGAGCGATAGGAACCGCCACCATGGTTGCGACCAGGTAGCCGCGAGCATTCCGCGCAGAGCAAGAGGGCACGTTGCGCCAGGACCGACGCGTGAGAACACAACACCAAAGAAGCGCCGCCAGCAATAGATTGGTCGCTGCCACCAGCCATATCGGCGGCGAGACCACCCCGAAGCAGCCACAGTGCGTCTCACCCCGCATCATAGCCAGGGCATCGGCAGCCGCCAAAAACGCGAGCATACCGCCCACGAACCGCCGTATCGGCGCGGACACAGGCCCTGTGGCCACCACCAGGCACGCGACCGCAACTTCCACCAGGCAAAGGGCGAGAAGTGGAACGGGGCCAAGCACACCGGTGACGGAGCTGAACCAGTAACCCTGGCGCAGAAGCACGTACAGCGTTCCCAGTGCACCGCACCAGAGCCACAGGCCTGCCGCGATGCAGACCGGCACAGGGCGAACCGGCACGCGGACGCGACCGACCCAGGACTGCTCTTTCTGTGCAACAGCGAGCCGGTCCACAACATCCTCCCGTCAGGAGATGGCGACCACGCACATCTCCATCGTAACGTGTGTGTGTGTGTGTGTGTGTCAAGGCCTTGCGCACAAGTGTGTTGCCGCGTTGGCTGCGTCCCTCGCCATGTCCGATCGAGCGCGCGGTCTATCGGATCGAGCTGGATTTGGACTGGCCGTGTGCGAGGCGGTGCGGAGGGGAGCCGTAGTGCTTTTCGGGGTTCGGAGCCGATTCGCCGTTTCCCGGCCGGAGAGCCTGCGCAAGGTACAATTGAGCGGCATTCCGCAGAGTTTTATGAGCCTCCGAACTACCAACCAACCCGAAGAACCGACAGAATGAGCTCCTACGACCCACCCGGACTCCGATCGGACGAAGAGATCTGGTTGCAGCATCCCCGGCCGGTTGTGCTGAGGCCGGCCGAAGTGCTCGAGCGCGAGCGGGTCCCGACGGTCGTCCGCGAGTACAGGCCGTCGGTGTTCTGGCCGATTGTGCTTTTCGTGGCTACGTGCCTGACCACTTATCGGGCCCAGGGGGCCGCGTACGCGGCGGCGCTGTTGACGATCCTGGCGTTCCACGAGATGGGGCACTTCGTGCAGGCCAGGCGTTGGGGCGTCCGAAGCTCGTACCCGCTCTTCATCCCCATGCCGCTGTCGCCCATCGGCACGATGGGGGCAGTGATCCTGATGCGGAGCAACATCCCCAACCGCCGGGCTCTTTTCGACATCGGCATCACAGGCCCCCTTGCCGGACTTGTGCCGGCGTTGATCGTCTGCATCGTTGGGATCAGCGGTTCCACCGTCGTGGACACGTCGCAGCTTGCGGGTGGCCGCTACCTGGAACTGGGCGAGCCGCTCATCTTTAAGTTCCTCGTGTGGCTGGTGAAAGGCCCTGTGCCGGAGGGTAAGGAACTTCTGCTGAACGGCGTGGCTATGGCAGGGTGGGTAGGCATCTTCATCACCGCCATTAACCTCGTGCCCGTCTCACAACTCGATGGGGGACACGTGCTTTACGCTTTGCTCGGCCGGCGCTCGTATCTCATCGTAAGGGTCCTGTTCCTGTTCGCTGTGGTCGCTGTCGTGGTGACGGGAAGCTGGTTGTGGCTGTTGCCCCTCGTGATTGTCCTGTTTATCGGGCTTTATCACCCGCCAACGATGGATGATGGCAAGGATATCGGGGGCTTTCGGAGGGCGTTGGGCTGGATCACGCTTGGCTTTGTCGTGCTCGGGTTCACTCCTGACCCGCTACAGGTCCGATTTCCCGACCCCGGCAAGTTCCGCGACGAGTACATCGATGTAGTGAAGAGTTCGGTGGACCCCGAGGTGGAGTCACGGCCGGGGCTTGCGGCGTCATCGCTCGGCGCGATCCTCGGCGGCGTTCACGGCTTCGTAGAGCCGGACGGCATGCTGCCTCAGCCAGGGTTTGCGCCAGTGGACGAGGTAGAGGATGGCGAGGAAGTCGTAGAGCGCATGGGCGATGATCGGTCCGGTGAGGCTGCCGGAGAGCGCGTAGGCCACGCCGTTGGCCGTACCGAAGAAGAACGCAAAAGCAGCGTAGGTCAGGGTCACAGGGTGTGCCGCCGCGAATAGGGCGGCTGTGAGAAGAATCGCCGGGACGACGCTGAACAGGTCCGTGAACCACTCCTGAAAGAACACCCGGAAGAGGAACTCCTCGCCCACACCGGCTGCGGCTGCGATGAGCAGGACATCCAGCACGGACGCCGGCTTGAAGAGAGGGGCGAGGACTCGGTCCAGGAACGCCAGCAGCCGACGGACCGGCCGGAAGGGCAGCCGCACGATCGTGACGACCGCAGCGAGGTAGACCAGACCGAGCAGCACACCGAGCCCAACGTCCGACGCGCTCCATCGCAAGAGGCTTCCCACGTCCGTCCCGCGCAGCCGCGCGAGACTGAACCCAAGCAGCCCCAGAAACAACTCGAAGCCACAGGAAACGATCACGAGCGATGGATCGTTCAGGAGAATCCTGCGGGGGTACTCGGCCTGCGATTCGGCGTTCTGACTTTCTTCAGTCATGTCCGCACTCACTTGAAGGTGAAATCCGTTTGCCAAACAGGTATAGGACGGCGACAAGCAGCACAACACCGCCTGCGAGGGATACATACGGCGGCATACCAAAGCCTGCTGGCAGGTAGCCTGTGACCAATGCCGTGGCTGCGGCGAGGACCGCGTACGGGGCTTGCGTCCGCACGTGATCGATGTGATCGGCGGCGGACGCGATTGAACTCAAAATGGTTGTGTCCGATAGGGGGGAGCAGTGGTCACCGAAGACGGCACCGCTCAGGACGCTCGCCAGCGTTGCGTAGCGGATCGCCTCGGCCACGGCTGGATCGAGGCCGGCAGCTTCTCCGGTGGCCGCCCATGCCATGGGGGCCGCCACGGGAATCACGATCGCCATTGTGCCAAACGAAGTGCCTGTACTGAAGGAAATCACCGCCGACGCCACGAAGACTGCCGCGGGCACGAGATGTGGGGAGGGATGGACCCGCGCCACCAGCCAGGGCCCCGTGAACAGGTAATTGCGGCAGAGGTCGCCGATGGTCCAGGCCAGCACCAGGATAATCAGAGCCATCATCATCGAACGGCAACCGGCAACCCACGCCTCCACCGCCTTAGCAACGCTCAGAAGCCCGAGTAAGCGGGAAAGCGCGATCGCCAGGAAGCCTGCACCGAACGAGGCCCACAGCAGCGCCTGGTAGGGATCGGCATTGCCCAGGACGTCCCGAAGGGACGCGCCGTGCGCCGCTCGCCCGAGGGCGGAGCTTCCGCTGCTGTACAGCCCGTAGAGCACCAGGGCTATCATGACGGGGACCACGATCACCGGCACGGCCAGGGCACGACGCGAACTGCTCTGTCCCTCGCGCCGGTCGAAGTCGGGATCCGCCAGCGGCACGGCACCGTCGCGCAGCACTCGGCCCTCGCGAATCGCCCGTCGCTCTGCCGCCAGCATGGGCCCGAAGTCCCGCTCGCTCGCCGCCACCAGGAACACGAAGCAGATCGCGAAGATGCTGTAGAAGCTGTAGGGAAGGCAATGGAGAAAGAGCCCGTATACCTCGCCGGCGGGGACAACGCCGGCATCCTCGAACTGGCTGAGTTGATAGCCGATCCAGGTGGAGACCAGCGCGAGCGTGGCCACAGGGGCCGCTGTCGAGTCGACAATGAAGGAAAGCTTCTCGCGGGATATCCGCAACTTGTCCGTAAACGGCCTAAGGGTAGCGCCGACGAGCAAGCAGTTCGCATAGTCGTCGAAGAAGATTACCAGGCCCAGCAGCCAGCCGCTGAGCATGCCCCCCTTTCGACTGCGCACCCGTCCCGCCAGCAGTTGGACCAACGCCTCCATACCGCCGCTGCGACTGACCACGCCTATCATCCCCCCTAAAGCGGCGGTGAACAGCAAGACAGCCGCATGGCTGGGATCGGCAACCGTCTCCAGAATGTGGCGGTCCAGTGTGCGCCAGAGCGCCGCAACCGCGTCCCAGCCTTCGACGGCGAATACCCCCAGGTAGATCCCGACGAAGAGCGAGATGAGCACCTCCCGGGTGAGGAGCGCAAGGACGATGGCAACGAGCGGTGGCACGAGGCAGACGAACCCGGGTATTCTCCGGGGCATCCAGCGGGCCGTGAGGCTGCCGAGTTGTGCAACGACCGTGTCGCTTTCGACGATTACCGGCCCAAGCTCGGCGGTGCCCTGCTTTAGCGGAGGGCTGGTGCTGACGGGCGCCAGCCGGCCATCGAGCAAGCGAACGGCCACGCCATCGAGCCGGACTTGCTGGCCGTCCAGCTCAGCCCGGGGCTGCCCATCTGGCCCAATCACGCGCACGGCTAACTCAACCGGTACGTCGCCCACCACATAGGCCCGTGCGGGGACGATCTGCAGGCGGAGCTCTTCGCCGCAACAGTGGGGCAGCGGGACGAGCACGGTTAGGAGAGCTAAAGCGAGTATCTGGTGGCAATAGCGCATGCAGCGGGCTCGTGCGTCGCAGCTCCAGGCTGAACCAGAAGTCACCGCCTCTCGTGTACCTTATCTTTACCATGTTCGGCGCATTTTCCACGTCCGGTGCATATGGTGACCGCCAATCCGTTGCGCGGTCTGGGCCGCCGGGGCATCCCCTAGCCCCGAACAGGGGCACAGGCCGCGGGTAAGGCCCGGATATACCGCCGTCGGGGGGCAGACAAGCGCAGAGTCAAGAGGAGCGAACCGCCGGAGCAGTCGTTGCGCACTGCCGGTCTGCTGAACGGCGCTCTCAAGCACCCAGGCCGAGGGCTTCCCGCACGAACGCAAAAACGTCCGCCAACCGCCGCGGTTCGAGGGAGGCCGTTCCGTGCGGTGCGGCCAGTAGCGGCCGGTCCTGCTCCTCGCCGGCCGGCAGCCCGTGGCTGCCCCGTACGAGCGAAGCGTCTGTCGGAACGACGTCGAACAGCGCCCGAAATCCGAGACGGCGCTGGAGAAGCCGAAGGAAGGCACGAAGTTTGGGGAACGGAATCGTGGGATCGAAGAAGAGCTCGCACGGATCGTAGCCCGGCTTGCGGTGGATGTCTACCGTGGGGGCAAAGTCCGGCCGCCGCTTCTCATCCAGCCAGTAGTGATACGCAAACCACGCGTCCGGCTCGGAGAGAACGACAATGTCGCCGCTCCTCGAATGATCCAGGCCGTGCGCGCGTAACTGCTCCCGCCCCTGCAGAACCGTTGCCACTCCGGGCACCTCGGCCAGAAAAGCCGCCACTTCCGACACAAGCCGCGGTTCACGGACATAAACGTGCGCGACCTGGTGGTCTACAACGGCGAAGGCATCGGAGAGGAACGTCTCGATCGTTTCACCAAAGGGGCCGTCTCGGGTAACCAGCCAGCCCCTGCGGCGGAGCTCGCGGTTGATGTAGACCGGCCGCCGGACCCGCACCAGGCCGTACTCGGACACGACCACGGGACGCACCCCGTGCTTCTGGCAGGCGTCCAGCACAACCCCCACCGCCTGCTCCAGCTCGCCGACTGCACGTGCCGTAACGTCCGGCTCTGGCCCATAGCGTTGCAGGTCGTAGTCAAGATGGGGGATGTAGGCCAACGTCAACCTGGGACGCAGGTGCTCAAGCACCCATGCCGTCGCCCGTGCAATCCACAGGCTGCTTTCGATGCCCGACATCGGCCCCCAAAACGCATGGAACGGGAAGTTGCCCAGCTCCTGCTCCAGCCGCGCCGGCAGATCCATCGGAGAGCCGTGGATCGCGAATACCTTGGAGCCGTCGGCACCGTAATACGGCTTCGGCGTCACGCTGTAGTGCACCGGAGCCCCCTGATTGAACCACCAGAAAAGCTTCGCGCACGTGAACGTTTCCCCCCGTTGTGTGGCGATCTCCTGGGCTACCCGGTAAAGGGTGGGCGCTTGAATCAGCCGGTTGGATTGCACCCAGAACCGCACCTCCCCGAGGTCACGCCAGTACCAACCGTTCCCGACGATGCCGTGTTCCGCGGGTGACCGCCCGGTGAGCATGGTGGCCTGCGCCGTACAGGTGACCGCCGGCAGCGGCTCTTCCAGGGGGTATATTGCAAACTCCTCCCTTACCCGCGCCAGCGCTCCCGATGCAGCCGCCAGCGTCCGCTTGGTCAATCCCACCACGTTGATGAGGCAAACCGGCTGAGGGGGCATGTCGCTCTCCGTTCCGTGCCTTCGGAAAATACTCGGGCTCCCTTACCCGGTGCTCGGAACCTAGCATTGTCCGCGATCCTCGTCACGTTGATCCAGGTCTAACGGTTCCGCGACGAATTCCGGCGGCGCACGGGCGGCCAACCAAGCCCGGAGCCGGCGCGCGGCGGATCTGGTTGCAACCCGCCCGGCAGACGCCCGCACTTCACGGACCGTTCCAGCTCTTCCCCAGCGCAATGACCCGGTCCGCAACGACCGCATCCATGGCCCCCGCTCGTGCACGGAGAGCACCGCTTCGCTATAGTGTGTTTTCGGGTAGCCGCAACGGCGGTTGCCGACGAAGAGGCCGTTGCGAATAATTCGCAACCGGGAACCTTTGGCATCTGGGGACGGTGGACAGCAAGAAAGGGGGAGGATATGCGGCGATTCTGGCTTGTTGCGAGTTCGGTGGCAGCGCTGGGTTTGGGTGTGCTGAGTTTCGCGGGCTGTACGAGCAAAGCTCCGGACGAAGAAGCGGCACCAAGCCCACCGGCGGTCAGCGAAGAGGGGCCGACAGCGGCTGAGACCGAGTCGGTCGCTACGCCCGAGGCCGCAACGCAACCGGAGGCGGCAGCGGAACCGGAGACAGCTTCGACGTTGACCGAAGAGGTCACGGAAGCGGAACCGCCTGCTCAGGAACAGCTCCGACCCGCAGAACCGGGTGGGCTCAAAAGGATCCCAATCGAGGACTTCTTCGTATTGGGGGGCCGTTCCGAGGGCAACGAGACGCTGACTGTGGAGGAGATCAAAGAGTTCCTCAGCAATCCCGCCTACCACGAGCCCGTGTTACCGATCGTCCCCCTCGGGCTGGACCAGAACATCCAGGACTACATCCCCAGCGACAATCCGCTGACGATTGCCAAAGTAGAACTGGGTCGCCAGCTCTACTTCGACGCTCGGCTCTCCCGTGACGGTACGGTCTCCTGTGCCACCTGTCATGACCCAGCGAAAGGGTTCTCCGATGGTCAGCCCGTTTCCACCGGGATCAACGGTCAGAAGGGCACGCGGAACGCCCCGACGGTGTTCAATCGCGTATACGGTAAGACCCAGTTCTGGGATGGACGGGCGGCCAGCCTGGAAGAGCAAGCGCTCGGACCGATTCAGAACCCGATCGAGATGGGCTTCACGCTCGATGAACTGGTCGAGCGGCTGAAGGGGATCGAGGGGTACCGCATCCAGTTCGAAAAGATCTTTGGTGAGGTCTCCGCGGACGCGATCGCCAAGGCGATCGCCAGCTTCGAACGCGTTATTCTGGTCGGTAATTCCCCCTACGACTACTACCAGGACCTCCAGCGATTCGCCAAACTCAGCCCCGAAGACCTCGAGGCTTCGCCAGAGCTGAAGGCCCAGAAGGAAGCGGCGGAAAAAGCAGCGGCGGAGCATCCGATGTCGGAGGCAGCGATCCGTGGCATGAAGCTCTTCTTCGGCAAAGCCGAATGCAGCACCTGCCACGTCGGTCCGAACCTCACCGACGAGCTCTTCTGGAACATCGGCGTGGGCATGGATAAGGAGAACCCTGACCTCGGCCGATACGCCGTAACCAAAGAGGAAAAAGACAAAGGGGCATTCAAGACCCCAACGGTGCGGAACGTCACGTTGAACCCGCCCTACATGCACGACGGCAGCCAGGCAACCCTGATGGAGGTCATCGAGCACTACAACAAAGGTGGAACGCCGAACAAGTGGCTCACCGACCGGATGAAGCCGCTGAACCTGACCGACCAGGAAAAGCAGGACCTGGTGGAGTTCCTGAAGGCACTGGAGGGTGAAGTTCCCAAAATCCCGTTGCCCCGGTTGCCCCAATAGACTCCGTTGAAGGACACAGATAGCATATTCGGGGGTGGCTAAGGTCACGTGCCTCCTGCCTGCGCTCAGCGCTGGCGCGGCAGGAGGCTTTTTTACGCAACCGGCGGCGCCAACGATTGACGCCGACGGTGACGAGGCGTGCGCCGTTTGCCCATCGGTCCCAAGCCACCCTGCAACCGTAGAGCACCACCAGCGGCTCCGTCTCCGTACCTTTGTTCCTCCCCCCGCTCTGGTCCCGCATGCAGTGCCAACCCGACCGGTCGCTTTCTAAGAATGGACGCCGCTGCGTAGTCAGTGGGCTGGTAGAGCATCGGTAACCGCCCGCTGGGGGGGCGGGGCAAACGAGCCACCGGCACCGGCTTGTGCAAAGTGCGGAGCTAGTCATGCGTATCGTGTTCCACTGCATCGTGTTGGCGGCTTCGGTACTGCTTTTCCAGGCAGCGGTTGTACACGCCCAGGGGCGACGGGCAGCGGAACACGACTTCCAGAACCGGTCACCCCGGGTGGGCGACCCTGTACCGAACCTCACGGCGTACGATGCCCAGGGAAAACCGTTCCCCCTCAGCAAGCTGAAGGGGAGCTACACGGTCCTCGTCTTTGGCTGCTTGACCTGACCCCCATTCCTGCGCAAGGTCTCCAGTTTGGAGGCCATTCGCCAGGACTTTGCTTCCAAGGGCGTCAGGTTCTACTACGTCTACAAGGCACTGGCCCATCCGGAACTCCACGGCTACGTTCAGCCGTACACGCTCGAAGAACGGCTGGCGCACGTTCGGGAGGCCGTCCGGCGACTCGGGACGCGGATCCCATGGCTTGTGGACCCCATGGACAACCGACTGAAGCACGCGTTCGGCGATCAGCCCAACTCTGAGTTCATCATCGGACCCGACGGGAAAGTTGTGCTAAAGCGCGCCTGGTGCGACCCGCAGGCGCTTCGAGAGGATCTTGAGCGGCTGGTGGGCGCGCCTGAGTCGCACACGGATCCGGCTGAGCTAAATCTGGGAGCGATACGGGACACGGCAACCAGGCGGCGACCGGAAGAGTTGCCGCAGCTTGAACTGCCCGGCGATTTGACTCCGGTCGTGGTCAAGCCTCATCTGGTCGGGGAAGAACCGTTCTACGCCAAGCTAAGGGTTGAGGTAGAACGCGCGGTTCTGAACGACGGAGAGGGGCAGGTCTTCCTCGCCCTGCGGCTGGATCCCCTGTACCACGTGCACTGGAACAACCTGGTCGGCCCCGTACGGCTAAAGCTCCTCTTGCCCGATGACGGGCCCGTATTCGAAGCGACCGAGTTGACCGCGCTTCGGCCGCAGCAAGAGTCCGATGGGGCTCCTCGCGAGTTCCTGATCCGCGTGCGAAAGGTGAACGAAGGCGACCGGATCGAGGCGGTGGTGTACTATGCTGCGTGCAGCGACGAAGAGGGGTGGTGCAAGATCCTGACGCAGCGGTACACGATCGTGTTCCGGCGGGACAAGGATGCTGGCCGAGTCATCGGACGGGGGAGGCGTCGGCCCGAGAGGAACGTTGCCGTTCGTGAGGCCGCTCGCGGATCGGGGCGTCGCTCGGTTTTGACGGGGGCCATTGTCGAAGCCCGCGGAAACGTGCTGCGCATCCGCGACTCAGCCGGAGCAACCCGCTCCGTACGGCTGCTGCCCGGCACCCGGATCTTCCGCTCGGGACGAGCGGCTCCTCGGGACCGGCTCAAGCAGGGGACGCGGATCGGCGTATTCGGGCAGGAGCGCAACGGCGAATTCTGGGCGATGCGGCTCCTGATCCTGCACGAATAAGAAAGCCGCACCTGCGTTAGCGCGCCGAGCTACTCGAACGGCGGAATGGCTCGCTCGCGCCGCGTCCGAGGCGATTTGGGGGGTGGACACGATGGTGCTGACCGCGTAGATCCAAAGGGGGATGGCGTTCCCCTGATTCGTGGTCAGACGCGACGCCTCTGCGATGCGTCGCGCAAGGTGCGAGCGTCGGCGGCCGTCCGCCCCACATTTCGCACGTCCCAGGTACAGTGAGTGGGTTGGTCTGCCGCACGTTCCTCGCAAAGACTCGGCCAG
>Ga0256839_1001860_pt1 | contig 24798 bp, 24 predicted proteins | sample 354166metaG_FD_185968 | JGI IMG/M metagenome (GOLD analysis project Ga0256839, IMG submission 185968) | Hydrothermal vent microbial communities from Mid Atlantic Ridge, Atlantic Ocean - 354-166 | ecosystem: Environmental > Aquatic > Marine > Hydrothermal vents | place: Atlantic Ocean: Mid... | reverse complement strand
GGCAACGCCAGCGGCAGAACTGGCAGCGCCAGAGGCAGAACTGGCAGCGCCAGAGGCAGAACTGGCAGCTTCCGTTGCACCATGAGCATCGGCATGAGGGGCTGCCGGGGCATCGGCGGCCGTCATTTCGCCGTGCGCTGCGGGTGTTGCCGGAGTGGCCGAAGTGGCTGATGTGTGCGTGGTGTCTGTCATGCCCTGTCCTGTGCTCATTCCACAGGTGTGCCGGCCACAGGGGCTTGCGGCTGTTCGTCGGCGGCCATCTGCTGCAGCGGGTGCATGTCGGAAGCGTGCATGCCGAGCCGGCCGTTGTCCAGATGCATCACCAGCGCGCCGGGAGTGGCGTTGATCAGCTGCGGGTCGTGGGTGGCGATGACCACGGTGGTGCCCATGCGGTTCAGTTCCACGAACAGCCGCAGCAGCCGCTGCGCCAGCGCCGGATCGACATTGCCGGTGGGTTCGTCGGCCAGCAGCAGTTCCGGGCGCGAGACGATGGCGCGGGCAATGGCGGCGCGCTGCTGCTCGCCACCGGAAAGCACCGGCGGGCGGGCGTGCACCCGCTCGCCCAGCCCCACCCATTGCAGCAGCTCCAGCACGTTCTGCCCGAACTGCGAGAGTTTCTCGCCACGCACCAGCAGCGGCAGGGCGACATTGTCGAAGGTGGTGAGGTGGTCAAGCAGGCGGAAGTCCTGGAACACCACGCCAATGCGTCGGCGCAGGGCGGCCTGCTGGCTGCGCGACAGGGTGGCGACGTCATGGCCGAACATCTCCACCCGCCCGCGGCGCGGCATGAGCGCCAGGTACATCAGCCGCAGCAACGAGCTCTTGCCGGCACCGGAGGGGCCGGTGAGAAACACCAGGTCGCCGCGCTGCAGGCGGAAGTTGACGTCGCGCAGCACCTCCGGCCCGTTGCCGTAGCGCAGGCCGACGTTGTCGAAGCGCACGATGGATGTATCATTGCTGCTTGCTGTCAGGCTCATGCCATTTACGCCGCCTTAACCATGTCTGCCGTTTCATATGGCTGAAACAACGCCGGTATTCAGCCGCAGTGCCGCCGGCGAATCAGCTGCATCATCAATGCGGGGACATGATAGAGCAAATGGCAGCCCCTCTGAACCTTTCATTGCAAGCGCCACAAGACCCGGCCGTGGAGCAGGAGCCTGCCGCGAGGCAGGAGGATGCCGCGTTGCGGCAGCGTGGCATGTCTGCATTGCCGGTGGTTTCGGCGCTGGCGGTGGCGGCCAACGAGAACGATGCGCAGGCCGCAGCATTGCGGCTGGCGACACGGGCGCTGGCGCGGGAAAAGGCATTGGAGCGGCAGCGGCTGGCGCAGCGGGCAGAGCGGCGGCGCTGGCTGATGCTGCTGGTGTTCGTGCTGCTGGTGGCGGCATCGTTGCAGGTGTTTGCCGAGCGCGTGGTGCGCGTGTTGCCGGGCATGGCACAGGTGTATGCGGCGCTGGGCATGCCGGTGCAGCCACCGGGCTGGCAGGTGGACTCCATGCACGTGCGCTGGGTGCGCAGTGCCGATGGTGTGCCGGAACTGTTGCTGCACGGGCAGGTGCGCAACGACAGTGGCCGGGCCCTGCCGATGCCGCAACTGGCGCTGGCACTGCTGGATGATGGTGGCGCGGTGCTCTATCGCTGGCGCATTCCGGTGCGCCGTGTGCAAATGGTGCCGGCCGGAGCCGAAGCCCGCTTCCGCACCCGGCTGGCCGATGTGCCGGTCCAGGCCGCCAGCGTGCGGCTGCACGTGCTGCCGCCCATGCAGCCATCTCTTCCCTGATTGCCGCTGTTGACTGTTGACGTGGCCGGGCCATGTGCAGCGTTTTTTGCGTGATGGCGCGGCTTGCCTTTCCTTGTTCCGCATTCCACCGCGTGGAAGGTTACGGGATTGAAACCCCGTCTTGCGCCTCCATGTTGTATTAGGGATATCTAATATATGCATGTTGCAACAAGGAGGTGGCGCAATGGCTGACGTGGTGCTGGAGAAGGTGGCGAAGATGGACGCCCGCATGAAGCCGGAGGTAACGGGGTTCTTTGACCCGGAAACGGCGACGGTGAGCTACGTGGTGAAGGATCCGGACAGTGATCACTGTGCCATCATCGACCCGGTGCTGGATTATGACGCAGCGTCCGGCCATACGGAAACCCGCTCTGCCGACCGGCTGATCGAGCATGTGCAGAAGCATGGGCTGAAGGTGGACTGGATCATCGAGACCCATGCCCATGCCGATCATCTCTCTGCCGCGCCTTACGTGAAGGAGCGGGTGGGCGGCAGGATCGGCATTGGCCGTTCCATCGACACGGTGCAGAAGACCTTCGGCCGCATCTTCAATGATCCGCGGGCGCTGAAGGGCTCGCCGGACGAGTTCGATCACCTGTTCGAGGATGGCGAGGAATACACCATTGGCGGGCTGAAGGCGGTGGCCATGCACACCCCCGGCCACACGCCGGCGTGCATGACCCATATCATCGGCGATGCCGCCTTCGTGGGCGATACCCTGTTCATGCCCGATGTGGGCACGGCGCGGGCGGACTTCCCCGGAGGTGATGCGCGCACGCTGTATCGCTCCATCAAGCGCATCCTGGCGCTGCCGGAGGATACGCGCATTTTCGTCTGCCACGATTATCCGCCCGCCGGGCGCGAGCCGGCGTGGGAGACCACGGTGGGCGAGCAGCGGCGCAGCAACAAGCACGTGCGCGACGGCATCTCGGAAGAGGAGTTCGTGAAGATGCGCACGGAGCGTGATGCCACGCTGAGCCTGCCGAAGCTCATCATCCCCTCCATTCAGGTGAACATTCACGCCGGCAAGCTGCCGGAGCCGGAGGACAATGGCATCCGCTACCTGAAGGTGCCGCTGGATACGCTGTGAGGCAGCAGCGCGCAAACGTCGTCGATATGCCGGCAGCCTGGTTGCTGCTGGTGTGCACGACAGGAAGATTGTAGGCTTGACCCGTGGGCACATGTTGGCTGTGTCCGCGGGTTTTTGCGTGTTTCTTGCAACAGGAGAGCGGCAATGCAGGGTGTGGTGTTCGTCAATGGTGCCTGCGTGGCGGCAGATCAGGCGCGGGTGTCGCCATTCGACCGCGGATACCTGTTTGGCGATGGTGCCTATGAGGTTACGCCGGTGGTTGGCGGGCGGCTGATGGATGCCGGGCGCATGCTGGCTCGTCTCGACAATTCGCTCAAGGCGCTGGGCATTGCCTGGCCGATGCCGCAGGATGCCTTCCTGCAGATGCACGAGGAGCTGATCCGCCGCAATGATCTCGATGAGGGCATCGTTTACGTGCAGATCAGCCGGGGGGTGGCGGAGCGCGATTTTCCCTTTCCTGCCGGCGAGGTGAAGCCGGTGGTGTTTGCCTTCACCAAACCGCTGGCGGTGGTGGAGCATCCGCTGGCGCGGCAGGGCATTGCCGTGAAGCTGGTGGAAGAGCTGCGGTGGAAACGGCGCGACATAAAGTCCATTGCCCTGCTGGCGCAGGTGCTGTCGCGCCAGCAGGCGGCGCAGGCGGGGGCGGCGGAGGGCTGGATGGTGGAAGACGGGCTGATCACCGAGGGGTGTTCCTCTTCCGCCTTCATGGTGAAGGACGGGGTCATCATCACCAGCCCGCTGGAGATGAACGGCAAGCCGCGCATCCTGCCCGGCATCCGCCGCGCCATCCTGCTGGAGCTTGCGGAGCGGGAGGGCATCGCGGTGGAACTGCGGCCGTTTTCGCCGGACGAACTGCTGACGGCTGACGAGGCCTTTCAGTCCGCCGCCACCTTCGGCCTGTTGCCGGTGGTGGAGGTTGACGGGCAGCGCATCGGCAATGGTGTGCCGGGGCCGGTGGCACTGAGATTGCGCGAGCTCTTTTTCGAGCGGCTGCGGGAGAACGCGCAAGGGGTGGGGATGCCTTAGGGGCTGGCATCGATAAATTTCCGTGAAATTCGACTCGGCAACATGAAAGCGTGGCAAATGCACTTGAGCGGACAAGGGCGTGGCCTGCAGGCTGTTTTCGGTCGATTCACGCTGGCATGATCATCCTGAACAGGGGCTGCTTGCCCCTTTTGCCGACAGCATCTTCAGGCCCGCCGCCCCCTGTCGTCATTCCGCAGCCAGCCGCCGCTTTTCTTCATCTGCCGCGCCCAGCATCAACCAGTGGTCGAGAAAGCTGTCCAGCCAGCAGGCGACGGATGGGTCGTGCACCATGCGGTCGTCAAACAACGACTGCCGCGGGCGCGCGCCGGGCATTTTCAGCTTGTCGGCGGCGCGCACCGTCCAGGCATGCAGCATGGCAGTGGTTACCTCCGGATGGAACTGCAACCCAAAGGCATGGCCATCATGCAGAAATGCCTGGTTGGGAAAATGCCCCAGCCCCTGCAGCAGCAGCTCTGCCCCGGCAGGCACCTCGAAGCCCTCTGCATGCCACTGGAACACCATCTCCGGCCAGCAGTCCCACAACCTGCGCCCGGCCACTGTGGGCTGCACCGGGTAATAGCCGACTTCCCACAGCCCCTGCGGATGCGGGGCCACGCGCGCTCCCAGCACCTTCGCCAGCATCTGCCCGCCCAGGCAGATGCCGATATAGGGTGTGCGCTCACGCAATGGCACGTCCAGCCAGTCGAGCACACAGCGGTAATGATCGCAGTTGTCGTTCACCGAGCCGGGGCCGCCATAGACGATGACGCCACGGTATGCGGCCAGCGTTTCCGGCAACGTGTGCCCCAATACCGGATAGCGCACATCCAGCGAAAAACCGCGTTGCTGCAGCCAATGACCAATGCGCCCGGGGCTGGACGTGGGCAGATGCAGAATGATGAGGATCCTGTCTCTCCTGGCAGCCATGAGCACGCCCACAGATGAAGGTTGTAGCGGATCCGGCCTCTGCAGTGGCCGCGGTGCAGGATGCTGCTTCGCCAACGGTCCAGCCAGCCTGTCAGCGCCTGATCACCGCGCACACGTTCGTGAAACACTGCCGAACTGCTTGCACACCACGGCAGCAGCTTGTCAAGCATTGCAGCGACAGTGTGCCATCATGCGCGCTGCCGATGACGCTGCGCGGCAGGCTGGCCTGCCGCCTCCGCCTGTTCTGCGGTGTCTTCTCCTGCATTCTGCTGTGCCAGCGCCGTCATGCGCCGCAGCAGCGCCGCGTTGCGCGTGCTCAGGGCATCCAGCATCTGCCGCCAGTCATCACCTGTCTCGACAGGCTGTCCGGCTTCTTGCGCCAGCATCTCCCGCAGGCGCGCAATCAGCGCCCGCTGCTCGCGCCAGCGCAGGGTGATCAGCCAGCCCATCAGGAAGATGCCCGCCAGCAGCGCCGTGGTAATGGCCTTTGCCACCAGCATGGCCACTTGCCGGTAAGAGGCCAGCAGGGTGCTCACGTCTGCCTCCAGCACCAGCTGCACCGGCTTGTCATCCATGCGCAGCAGCGCCGCATGGCGCGCCATGATACGCGGCAGACCATCCACGGTGCGCTGCTCCAGCACGGTCTGCCCGTTTTCGGGTGCTGCGCGCACCACGCGGGAAACATTGTCGGGATTGCGCCAGATCACCTTGCCCGCGGCATCATGCAGTTCCATGCGCCGCACATCACGAAAGCGCGCCAGCCATTGCAATGCCTGCAGGTGTCCGGCGGCTTCATCATCCTGCTGCAGCGCCAGTTGCGCCTTGCGCGCAATGTCGGCCATTTTCGCCTGCACGTGCATCTGCCCCAGGGAAGACGCCAGGTGCAACGTTACCAGCCACACCGAGGCAATGAGCAATGCGCCACCGATGACGAGCGCCACCAGGCCGTGGCGCAACAGCCTGTCTCCCAGCATGGTTGCCGTGTTGCTCATTTCGCTGCCACGCCGTTGTTCCTGCATCGCTTCTCTCCGCCTGAGGCATGTGTTCAAGACTGCCGGAATCAGCTCCTGAACGTATCCTGCGAATGCTGAGCAATCCGTTAATGCATTGCCATGCATGCAAGGCGAATTCGCCATCAGGAAGTCCCTCTTCAAGGCAAGGGGGAGAGCGTGATATGCAGGCAGGTCAGCTTGTGCAGTGATTCCATCTTCGGAAGCGGAACGACGGCAGAAACCGCAGGATGAAGCTGAACTCGAAATACCTGGAAGGCCTGCGTATCCGCCCGCGTGCGGACGAGGAAACGCCACGCAGTGGCCAGCCCCGCTGCGAATGGCCCGGCTGCGAACGCCCGGCCGAGCACCCGGCACCGAAGGGGCGCGACCGCGAGGGCGAATACTTCCTTTTCTGCATCGAGCACGTGCGCCAATACAACAAGAGCTACAACTACTTCTCCGGCATGGCCGATGAAGAGCTGCGCGAATGGCTGGAACGCAACACCACCGGTCATCGCCCCACCTGGCGCATGGGGGGACGTTCTGGCGCAGCACATGGTGCAGCGGCGCGTGGTGCCGCCTTTTCCGCCGGGCGCCCGTGGCGTGATGCACACGGGCTGTTCGGCAACGCTGCCAGCAGGGCACAACGCCCGCGCCGGCGTGCCCTGCCGCCGGTCATCATCGAGGCACTGCACACGCTGGGGCTGGACGAGGATGCCGATGCCAGGCTCATCAAGGCGCGTTACAAGAAGCTGGTGAAGGAGCTGCACCCGGACGTGCACGGCGGCGACAAGTCGCGCGAGGCCCGTCTGCGAGAGGTCATCGACGCCTATCACAAGCTGCGCAAGGCGCGCATGGTCTGATCATCTGCGGGTTTGCCCGAAATCCTTCACATGAAAAAGAGACCGCCCCTTCACGCCATGTCGCGAAGGGGCGGTGATCATTCCGGCTTTTCGGCAGAGCACCCTGCCAGCGCCAGCTCCGGCAACCATGCCAGATGACGGCACCAGGGAGCAGGCCACTCAGCCCTGCCTGGCCTTCTCGATGGAGTCCATGATGAGCTTCTGGGCTTCCTCGCGGCCACCCCAGCCCAGCGTTTTCACCCACTTGCCGGCTTCCAGGTCCTTGTAGTGGGTGAAGAAGTGCTCGATCTGCTTCAGCTGGATCTCCGGCAGGTCGGAAACATCATTGACGTTCTCGTAATGCCGCGTGATGTGGTTGGCCGGCACGGCAACGATCTTCTCGTCCATGCCCTTCTCGTCCTCCATCTTCAGCACGCCAACCGGGCGCACGGCAATGATGCAGCCCGGCAGCAGCGTGCGGGCGGAGATGAGCACCACGTCAATGGGGTCGCCATCATCACACAGCGTGTGCGGAATGAAGCCGTAGTTGCCGGGGTAGCGCATGGGCGTGTAGAGGAAGCGGTCCACCACCACGGTGCCGGCGTCCTTGTCCATCTCGTACTTGATCGGCTCGCCGCCAATGGGCACCTCGATGACCACGTTCACTTCTTCCGGCGGATTGGCACCAACGGGAATGGCATCAAGTCTCATCTGTATCGTTCCCCGTGTTGTTCAATGTCAGAGGTCTGATTGCGTGCCAGCACAAAAAGCACAAAATCCCGCCTGCGCCAGCAGGCGGGATGTCGCACCATGTTCGCAATGCGGCACGAGGCCTGGATACGGTTTACTTGCCGCCAGCCAGAAAGCCGTATTTCTCCTTGAACCTGGAAACACGGCCACGATCCAGCACCTGCTGCGGCCCGCCCGTCCAGGCCGAGTGCGATTTCGGGTCGATCTCCAGCGTCAGCACATCGCCTTCGCTGCCCCAGGTGGAGCGGGTGATGTATTCGGTGCCGTCGGTCATCACCACCTTGATGAAGTGATAGTCGGGATGAATGTCCTTCTTCATGGCCAGCCTCTTGCAGGAATTCCGTGGTTCAGACACAAAAAACCGACACGCCGCGCCAGCCGCCATGAAGCCACCGCGCGCCTGTGCCGACAACATTCTTGTGATGCCCGTTTACAACACTCTTCCGCTATCATGCAACCGGCAAAAACGCCGCTGTTGTGTTGACAGTATCGTGATGCCACAATTCCGTTGTGGTTCGTTGATATTAACAGTTCGCTTACCATGGCGTGCAAGGCTTGTCCGCACGCCTGTTGTCAGCGCCGAGAGGCTAGACCGGGGGATGATGCGCCATCATGACCATTGCACGTGCAGCATGTTGCAGCACCGGCAATGTTCAGGGCTCTGGCGCACATGTTGAAGAGGCCGCCTGATGAAACGCAATGTTTTCGCCCTTTCGCTGGGGCTTTCCACCGCCTTGCTGCTGACCCTTGCCATGCCGCCGTTGGTCGATGTTGCCGAGGCGCAGCAGAAGCGCGTGAACTTCAACCAGAAGAAGGGCAACTGGAACCAGCGTGCGGTGCGCCGTCCTGCTCCGCCGCGCCAGAACGCGCGCGGTCCCATCGAGTTCTTCAACATCTTCCGCCCGCGCCGGGCAGAACCGCAGCGCCAGGCCACGCCAGGGCAGGCCGGCCCGCGCCGCCTGTTCGTGCCGCCTGCCGCGGGTGCGGCCGCGGCAACAGCTGCGGCGGCAGCGCAATCGGGCCGGGCAGCGGCCAATCCGCGCCTCATCTCGCCGGAAACGGCGGTAGAGGAATATGTCGAAAAGCCCAAGATCTACGTCTATCCCGAACCGCAATTGCTGCCGGTGCGGGATGCCAACCTTGCCGGCAATGCCTCCTCGCCGCAGGCCGCCGCCATCCTCGATGTGCTGCGCACCGGTGCCGCCCGCGTGGAGGCATCGGCCGGCGACAGGCGCGCCATCCTCGCCTTCTACAAGGCTCGCGGTTTTGCACCCGTTTGGAGCAGTGGCGGGCAGGTCAACGGCCGCGCGCAGGACGTGCTGGGCCTGCTGGCCCGCGCGCACGAGCACGGACTGAACAACCTGCACTATCGCGTGCCGGTAGTGTGGGAAAACGCTGGTGATGCCACTGCCTTCAACGGCAATGCGCATGCCCTGGCGCGGCTGGATGTGGAGCTGACCACGCTGGCCCTGCGTTATGCACGGCACATTTCCGGCGGCATTGCCGACCCCAACAAGCTCAGCGCCTATCATGACCTGAAGCCGCCAAAGGTGCGCGCCCCCGAGGCCCTGAAAAAGCTGGCCGAGGCTGCCAATCCTGCCACCTGGCTGGAATCGCTGGCACCGCGGCACTTCGCCTACCGGCAGATGAAGCGCGAGCTGGCGCGGCTGGGCAATGCACCACAGGAAGAGCTGCTGCCGCCCATTCCCACCGGCCGGCTCATCCGCCCCGGCATGAGGGATGAACGCATGGCGCTGATTCGCCAGCATCTCGCGCGGCTGGGCCTGCTGCCGGCAGCAGGGGCTGCGCCACGTACCGACGTGCTGGCGGATACTGCCATCGACCCCACTGCCGGAGAGGTGAGCGGGAATCAGGCACAGGTCCAGTCCGTGGCCCTGGATGCCCCGCAAGCCGCAGCAGCGGCTGCAACAGCCGATCCCCTGCTGTATGACAAGGCAGTGGAAAAGGCCGTGCGCGCCTTTCAGCGCCAGGCCGGGCTGAAGCCCGACGGCCTCATCGGCAAGGGCACCATCCGCGCCTTCAACCGTCGCAACAGCACCGACACGAAAGGCGCGCGCATCGCCAAACTGCAATTGAACATGGAGCGCCTGCGCTGGATGCCGCGCGACTTCGGCGATCCGCATTACCTGGTCAACGTGCCGGCCTTCGAGGTGTATCTCTACGAGGGCGGCAAGGTGCGCTGGAAGAGCCGCGTGGTAACCGGCAAGAAGACCAACCAGACCTACTTCTTCTCCGACCGCATCCGCTACGTGGAGTTCAATCCCTACTGGGGCGTGCCGCAGTCCATCATCCGCAAGGAGTTCATTCCGAAGCTGATCAAGAACCCCTACTGGCTGGACCAGGAGGGCTACGAGGTGCGCGACCGCAAGGGGCGCGTCATCAGCTCCGCCTCGGTGGACTGGGCACGCTGGCGCAACGCGAAGGTCATTCCCTTCAGCATTCGCCAGCTGCCCGGCGACAAGAATGCGCTGGGACGGCTGAAGGTGATGTTCCCCAACAAGCACGCCATCTACCTGCACGACACCCCCTTCAAGAGCCTGTTCAACCGTTCGCGTCGCGCCTTCTCGCATGGTTGCGTGCGCGTGCAGAAACCCACCGAACTGGCAGAGCTGGTGCTGGGCATCGATTCCTTCGAGGTGGAACAGTATCTGAAGGCCGGAAAGAACAAGCAGGTGCGGCTGAAGAAGCCCATTCCGGTGCATCTGGCCTATTTCACCGCCTGGCCGGACGACAATGGCCGCATGCGCTACTACGATGATGTCTATGGCCGCGATGCCCTGCTGAAAACGGCACTGAAGAAACATGATGCGGCCTATGTGCGCATCATCCGGCAGGCGGGCCTGCGCTGAGCAGCATGCCGGAGCAATGGTTGCGCAGCCACAGCGCATCTCCTGCCGATGGCCTGAACACTTTTTCACCATGCCCGCTTCCTTCCCGCTCTTGCCGGAAGGGGCGGGCATGCGCATATTGGATGGCCGAAAGGCCCGATGATGCGAAATCGGCAACAAGTCGGCAACGCGCCTGGCAATCACCGGAAACGACCATGACCATCAGCTACATCAAGACCACCTTCCTGCTGGCGGCACTCACCGCGCTGTTTCTCGGCATCGGCTACCTGCTTGGCGGGCAGGCGGGGCTGCTCATTGCGCTGGTGGTGTCGCTGGGCATGAACATCTTCTCGTGGTGGAACTCCGACAAGATGGTGCTGCGCATGCACAATGCCGAGCCGGTGGACGAACAGTCCGCCCCGGAGCTGTATGCCATGATCGCGCAGCTGGCGCAGCGCGCCAACATGCCCATGCCGAAGATCTACATCATCCACACCGAGCAGCCCAACGCCTTCGCCACCGGGCGCGACCCGGAGCATGGTGTGGTGGCCGTTACCACCGGCCTGCTGAACATGCTGGACAGGGAGGAGCTGGCCGGTGTGATGGCGCACGAGCTGGCGCACATCAAGAACCGCGACACCCTCATCATGACGGTAACCGCCACCATTGCCGGTGCCATTTCCATGCTGGCCAACTTCGCCATGTTCTTCGGCGGCAACAACCGCAACAACCCGCTGGGGTTCATCGGCACCCTGCTGCTGATGATTCTCGCACCCCTGGCCGCCATGCTGGTGCAGATGGCCATTTCCCGCACCCGTGAATATGCTGCCGACCGCGAAGGCGCGCTGATTGCCGGCAACCCCGTGTGGCTGGCGCGCGCGCTGGAGAAGATCGAGGCCTATGCCCGTGGCATCCCCAACCCCACGGCCGAGGCGCATCCGGAGACGGCGCACCTGTTCATCGTCAATCCGCTCACCGGCCAGGGCATGGACAACCTGTTTTCCACCCACCCCAATACCGAGAACCGCATCGCCGCGCTGCTGGAGCTGGCGCGCGAAATGGGTGCGGGTGATGATGGATTTGGGGGACATGGCAGCGGCAGCACCGAAGACTTCAGCGCCGCCGCCAGCTCCATCGCCCCATGGCAGCAGGCTGGTGTGGCAACCGATCAGCCGCCGCGCGGCCCGTGGGGCTGAGCCAGCCGTGCCGCGCCCTTCCGCACAGGACACATCCGGCAGACAAGGCACCCGGCGCACGCCGCGCCAGCAGCCGCGCCCCCGCAACGCCCGTGCTGATAAACGCAATGCTGCCGGGCTGCCGGCGCGGCGCGTTGCCTGGCGCATGCTCGTCAGCATTCTCTGTGAAGGAGGGCGGCTGCTGCGTGAGGCACAGGAGCAGCATCAGCAGGCACTGAACGGGCTTTCCCCCGCGGACCGGGCGTTGGCGGAACAGATCGTGCGTACCACCCTGCGCCGCCGCGGGCAGCTGGAACACATGCTGAAGCGGTTCCTGAACAAGCCGCTGCCGCGCAAGGCCTGCCCGGTACATGCCGCGCTGCTGATGGGTGCGGCGCAGCTTCTGGCCATGCGCGTTCCGGCGCATGCCGCCATTCACACCACGGTAGCATTGCTGAAGCACGAGCGGCATCTTGGCCACTTTTCCGGGTTGGCCAATGCCGTGCTGCGGCGCCTGCATGCCGAGGGAGAGATGTTGCTGCGGCAGGTGGATGCGGCACTGAACATTCCCGAATGGCTGCGTCAGCGCTGGCGGCAGGCCTGGGGTGAAGAGGCACTGCGGGAAATGGTGCAAATGCTGCTGGCCGAGCCACCGTTGGACATTACCGTCCATGATGCCGAAACGGCAGCGGCATGGGCAGAGCGGCTGCACGGCACACTGCTGCCCACCGGTTCCGTGCGCATCATGCATCCGCAAGGCCCGGTGCCTGAACTGCCCGGTTACGATGAAGGTGCATGGTGGGTGCAGGACGCCGCCGCCGCCCTGCCGGCACATCTTCTGGCAGCAGCCTTTCCGCAGGCGGACATCAGCGGACGCAGCATTGCCGACCTCTGCGCCGCCCCTGGTGGCAAGACGGCACAACTGGTCAGCCGCGGCGCGCGCGTGCAGGCCGTGGACATCTCCGCCCGCCGCCTGCGCCGGCTGCACGAGAACCTGAAGCGCCTGAAGCTGGCGGACAAGGTGGAGGTGGTGGAAGCGGACGTGCTGCAATGGCACCCGGCCACGGCACCTGATGCCATCCTGCTGGATGCCCCGTGCACCGCCACCGGCACCTTCCGCCGCCACCCGGACGTGCTGCAGGCGAAATCACCGGCGCAACTGGCCGCGCTGGCAGAGCTGCAACGGCAGATGCTGCAACATGCAGCCCATCAGATTGCCCCCGGCGGCGTGCTGGTCTATTGCGTCTGCTCGCTGCTGCCGGAGGAAGGGGAGGAGCAGGTGGAGCGCTTCCTGGCCAGCAAGGCAGGGCAAGCCTTTCGCCGCCTGCCCGTTTCACCGGCGGAAATCGCCCATCAGCACCAGTTCATCACCGCGGCAGGAGACGTGCGCACGCTGCCGCATCAGCCAATCGGCTCGTCAACCGGGCTGGATGGCTTCTTCATCGCCCGCCTGCAGCGCACCGAATGATCAAGGCGTGCCTTTCGTGAAAGCAGCCTCCCGCAAGCGGACCGGTTGCGCTCCTGTCAGCCCGCCACCGGCCCGGCGGGATCGCGCGACAACCCTTCCTGCTGCAGGCGCTCCAGGTAGTCGGCCCACAGCTTCTCCATGTTGCGGCCGGTTTCGAGGAAATAGTCCCAGGTGAAGATGCCGGTGTCATGGCCGTCATCGAAGATCAGCCGTACGGCATAATTGCCTGCCGGTTCGATCTGCGTGATCTTCACGTGCCGTTTGCCCGGCACTGTCTTGCGCTGCGAGGGATGATGCCCCTGCACCTCGGCCGACGGACTGGTAACCCGCAAAAACTCCGCCGTGTAGATGAACTGCTCGCCGTTCTCGAAGGTAACGATCAGCTCGCGCCCCTCGTCCGTGAGGCGAATTTCTTCCGGCACCAGGTCCATGTCTTCGGCGTTGCTCATGGCAAGGCCCCTCCTTGCAACCATATTCACATGCCCAGCTGCACGCATCCAGCGGGCCGCGCCCGATGACGGGCAAACAGGCTCCGGCCAGCGTCAGCGCAGCTCCTCCTCGCTCAGCTCCCGCGCTTCTTCTACCAGCATGATGGGAATGCCGTCGCGGATGGGATAGGCCAGTTTCGCGGCGCGGGAAATCAGTTCGCCACGTTCGGCATCATATTCCAGCCGCGCATGCGTCTTCGGGCATACCAGAAGCTCCAGCAGCTTCGGGTCCACCGCCTGCGCCGTGCCGCCGGTTGCCGTTGCGGCCGCCTGCGCCTTTTCCGTCTCCGTCATGGCTGCTCCTCCACCGGCCACATCGGCTCAGGCGAACAGGATGGCCGAAAGTCGCCGCCGCCCTTCTGCCGTCAGCGGGTCATTCGGCCCCCATGCCTCGAAGAACTTCAGCAGCTCCTTGCGCGCCGCCTCGTCGTTCCACTGCCGGTCCTTCTCGATGATGGCAAGCAGCTGCTCCAGCGCCTCCTTGCGCTGCCCGGCGGCATTGAGCTTCTGCGCCAGCTCGAAGCGCGCCTCGAAGTTCTCCGGCTCTGCCTCCACCTTCTGCCGCAGCGTGGCGATCTCGCCCTCGTCCACCGGCGTTTCCGCCAGCTCCAGCGCCGCGATGGCAGCCTTGATGGCATCGTTCTCGCGCTTTTCGTCGGTGAGCTGGTCAACGATGGCGCGTGCGCCGGCCACGTCGCCCGTTCCCACCTGTGCGCGGATGAGCCCGGCGATGGCGGCATCACTTTCAGGGTCGGCCTGCAGCGCCTGCATGTAGAGCGCCAGTGCCTGCTGCCAGTTCTGCTGACCCGCGGCCTCGTCGGCCTGTTTCAGCAGCTCTTCCACCGCCGCGCCGGGGCCGCCCTTCTTCAGCACCTTTTCGATGAAGGCGCGCACCTGGCTTTCCGGCAACGCCCCGGCAAAGCCGTCCACCGGCTGGCCGTTGACGAAGGCATAGACCATCGGCACCGACTGCACGTGCAGCTGCTGCGCCAGCGCCTGGTTCTGGTCAACGTCTATCTTCACCAGCCGCACCTTGCCGCCCTGCTCGCGCACCACCTTCTCGAGCACCGGCCCCAGCTGGCGACAGGGGCCGCACCACGTGGCCCAGAAGTCCACCAGCACCGGCACCTCGCGCGAGGCCTCGATGACATCCTGGATGAAGTTCTGGGTATCGGAATCCTTGATCACGTCGCCAGCACCCGCGCCGCCGTTGCCAGCACCGCCATTGCCGCCGGCACCACCGGCACCTCCACCGAGGCCACCACCCAGACCTCCGCTCAGGCTGCCACCCATCGAAAAGCTGTTGCCGCTCATTGCCTGCATCCCCTGTTTCAAGCTTCCGGCGCATCACCTCCTGCATGCCGGCAGGAAAGCGACAGCGCCTGCATTTCATGTTTCAGCACCACATGTGGCGCATGGCGTGCCTCTTGGCAAGCGCGCAAGGCATTGGCATCTGCATCCGGCAGGCAAACCGGCAGCATCGGCCAGCCCCGCCAGCATGCTTCAGAAGTCCGATGCCAGCCCCTTGCGCTCCCAGTCTCCATAGCGCGTCGGCTCCGGCCCTGCCGGGCCGCCAATCTCCCGCACTGCCGCCTGTGCCTGTCCTTTGCCTGCCTGCGCCCGCCGTTGTGCTGCTTCCGCCAGCGCCCGTTCGGCGGCGGCCTTCAGCCGCGCACGATATTCCGCCTCGTCGCGAGGCGGAGCAGGAGGAGACAGCGGCGTTGTGCCATCATTGGCCGTCATGCACCTGTCCTGGCTGCTGTCGATGCCCTGAAGCCTCATTTGTGTAACCGGCACACATTGCGCATGCGCACCTTACAGATATGCCTTCACCCACTCGACGATGGCCGAAGCCGGCATTGCCCCGGCCTTCTGCGCCACCACCTTGCCATCCCTGAAGATCATCAGCGTGGGAATGGACCGGATGCCGAACTGTGCCGCTGTCATCTGGTTGCGTTCGGTATCCACCTTCACCAGCTTCGCCTGTGGCTCCAGCTCCTTCGCCGCCTTGGCGAACTCCGGTGCCATCATCTTGCACGGCCCGCACCATTCGGCCCAGAAGTCCACCACCACCGGCACCGATGTGCGGCTCACGAACTTCGGGAAGATGGCATCGTTCAGCTCCACCGGCGCGCCGGGAAACAGCTTGCCGCCGCAGCGCCCGCACTTGGCCTGGTCCGCCGGCCTGTCGGCGGGAATGCGGTTCACCGCTCCGCAGGCGGCGCATACGATCTGAATGGCATCGCTCATTGGCAAATCCCCTGCCCTGGAAAGCCTGCTGGCGGCATCTGCCCGCTGTTGCGGGCGCCGCCGTTGTGTTACACACGTGTTTGCGCACTGATATAGGGAGCGCAGCGCACATGTCCAGCATGTGCACCGAAATCCGACCGGGAGGGGATGACAGGTCATGACTCGCAAGGTGGATGTTTGCATTCTCGGTGCCGGCACTGCCGGGCTTTACGCGGCAGCACAGGCGGCGCGCCACACGAAGGACTACCTGGTGCTCGATCCGGGGCCGCTGGGCACCACCTGTGCGCGGGTGGGCTGCATGCCATCGAAGGTGCTGATCCAGGCCGCCGATGACTTTCACCATCGCCGACACATGGCAAGGGAAGGCATTCAGGGAGCCGATGCGCTGTCGGCAAACATCCCGGATGTGCTGGCCTACGTGCGCAAGATGCGGGACGATTTCGCCTCCGGCCCGCTGCGCAAGGCGGAGAAGCTGCGCGACAGCGGCCACCTGCTGATGACCGCCGGGCGCTTCGTCGCCGCGGACGCGGTGGAAACCGCCGAGGGCGAGCGCATCGAGGCGAAGAGCTTCGTCATCGCCACCGGCTCCAGCCCGGTGGTGCCTTCTGCCTGGCGCGAACGCTTCGGTGATCGCATCATCACCACCGACACCCTGTTCGAGCAGCAGGACCTGCCGGCCAGCATGGCCATTCTCGGCATGGGCGTCATTGGCCTGGAGATGGGGCAGGCGCTCTCGCGCCTCGGAGTGGACATCATCGGCATTGACATGGCCGATACCATCGCCGGGCTGACCGATGACGGCGTCAGCTATCCCGCCATTGCCGCCTTCCGCGAGGAGTTTCCCATCTGGCTGGGCGCGCCGGCAGAGCTGGAGGAGGCGGAAGACGGGCGCATCAGGGTAAAAGCGGGCGACAACGAGAAGGTGGTGGACAAGGTGCTGGTGGCGCTGGGCCGCCGCCCCAACCTGGCAGGGCTTGAACTCGAAGCTGCCGGCATTGCGCTGAACGAGCGCGGGCTGCCTGCCTTCGATCCTGCCACCCAGCGCATCGAAGACACCCACATCTTCATCGCCGGTGATGCCGACGGCCACCGCCAGATACTGCACGAAGCCGCCGATGAGGGGCGCATTGCCGGCTACAACGCCACCGCGCTGGCCACGGGAAGGCCGCTGCGCCGCTTCCGCCGCAAGGTGCCGCTGGCCATTGTCTTTTCCGATCCCAACATCGCCATGGTGGGCGAGACCTTCGCCCGGCTGGACGAAACACTGGTGGAGGACGAGGGCTTCGTGGTGGGCGAGCGCGACTTCTCCACGCAGGCCCGCGCACGCGTCATGCATGCCAACACCGGCGTGCTGCACATATATGCCCGCATGGAAGACGGCAAGCTGCTGGGCGCGGAAATGTGCATGCCGCGGGCCGAGCACATTGCCCATCAACTGGCCTGGGCCATCGAACAGGGGCTGACGGTGGCCGATCTCATCGCCATGCCGTTCTATCATCCGGTCATCGAGGAGGGGCTGCAGAACGCCCTGCATGATGCCTACAGCCAGCTGCCGGAATCGGCGCGCGTCTCCGGCATTGCGGATGTCCCGTTTGCCGACGATGAACCGGCAGGGGACGGCGCTTCCTGAAAAACGCCAGCACGCGCAGTTCCGCTCCCGTGCATCTTCCCTGCATTGCCGGGAGCGTCTTGGCAGCTGCCCCGTGCCCCTTCACATGGAGCATGGCAAGGCGTATATCCGTCAGGTGGCGGCACTGTCCGGTGCGTGAACGGCAGTTTTCCCAGGGGCCTTAACCCGATCCCAGGGAGCTGTCCCTGCGCAGGGTCGTGGCCCTGTGCACACGGCACCCACCTGATTCGTCAGGAACCCGGGATCACTTGGCCGCACGGCCGGCACGGTCCGCCACTCCATGAAGGCGAAGAAAAGCATTCCCGGCCCCGCTCCGAGGCGGGCCGGGAATGCTTTTCTTCGGAAAGATTTGGTGTCGCGCCAGCTTGAGGCGACCCGATACTGGCACGACAGCCCCCTTTTTGCCGATTGTTTCTTCGCCAATGCTGGGTGTGGATGACGGGCATGGATGAACTCCGCCAACAGCGCGAGATATTGCGACAGCAGGCGCTGCAACGACGGCAAGAGCTGGCAACACACAGCGCGCAAGACGCTGCACGAGCACTGAAACACCACGGCCTTGCCTTCATCACGGAAATGGTGCGCCATCAGCCCGCCCCGGTGGTCATTGCCGGATACTGGCCGGTGCGCGATGAAGTGAACGTGCTGCCATTGCTGGAAGCCCTGCACGGGCGTGATGACCTGAAGCTGGCGCTGCCGGTGGTGGGGGAGCGCAATGCGCCACTGCTGTTTCGCCATTGGCAACCGGGCATGGGGCTGGAGAAAGGGGTGTTCGGCATTCCCGTGCCACCGCCTGATGCACCGGTCCTGACACCTTCCGTGCTGCTGGTGCCACTGGCGGCCTTCGACCGCGCCGGGCATCGGCTGGGCTATGGCGGTGGTTATTACGACCGCACGTTGGCCCACCTGCACCAGCAGGCAGCAGCAAGGGCAGCACCTCGCCCCATCGCCATTGGCTGCGCCTTCGCCGGGCAGGAGCTGGAGCACATTCCCGTCCTGCCCACCGACATGCGGCTCGATGCGGTCTTGACGGAACGCGGTATCATCCGCCCTATGGCGCATGAGGCATAGGGAAAAGGCGGCGGCATCTCATGCGCATACTCTACCTGGGCGACATCGTGGGGCGGGCCGGACGCAAGGCGGTGCTGGCCGCCTTGCCGGAGCTGCGCGAGAAGCTGCAGGCGGATTTCGTCATCGTCAACGGCGAGAACGCCGCCGGTGGCTTCGGCATCACGGAAAAGATCGCGGAAGAATTGCTGAGCGCCGGTGCCGATGTCATCACCACCGGCAACCATGCCTTCGACCAGCGCGAGGCGCTCACCTACATCGCCCGCCAGCCGCGCCTGCTGCGCCCGCTCAACTACCCCGCCGGCACGCCCGGCAACGGTTCTGGCCTGTTCGAGACGGCGGACGGCAGGCAGGTGCTGGTGCTGCTGGCGATGGGCCAGTTCGGCATGCATCCCATCCTCGATGATCCCTTCGCCGCCGTGGAGCGTGAGCTGGCCGCCTGCCCGCTGCAGGAAATGGCCGATGCCATCGTCGTGGACATGCACGCGGAAGCCACCTCGGAGAAGATGGCAATGGCGCATTTCTGCGATGGCCGCGCCTCGCTGGTGGTGGGCAGCCACACCCACGTGCCGACGGCGGATGATCAGATCCTGCCCGGCGGCACCGCCTGCCTCACCGATGCCGGCATGTGCGGCGATTACGATTCGGTCATCGGCATGCAGAAGGAGGAGCCGCTGCGGCGTTTCACCCGCCGCATCCCTTCCGCCCGCTTCAGCCCGGCGGAGGGCGAGGCCACCATCTGCGGCGTGCTGGTGGAAACGGACGATGCCACCGGGCTGGCGCGGCGCATCTGCCCGCTGCGCACCGGCGGGCGGCTGCGGCCCATCTGGCCGGACTTCTGATAGTGCGAACGGGCTTTTGACAGCATCGCCGATTGGCGGCATATGTCGCAGCAAATCCCATCATCACGGAACAACGCATTCAAACGCGGAGAACACGGTCATGGCCGGACATTCGCAGTTCAAGAACATCATGCACCGCAAGAACCGGCAGGATGCGGCGCGCTCCAAGCTGTTCGCCAAGCTCTCGCGCGAGATCATGGTGGCGGCAAAGCTCGGCGGGCCTGACCCGGACTCCAACCCGCGCCTGCGCCTGGCCATTCAGAACGCGCGCAGCCACTCCATGCCGAAGGACAACATCCAGCGCGCCATCAACCGCTCCTCCGGTGCCGATGCCGACAACTACGAGGAAGTGCGCTACGAGGGCTACGGGCCGGGCGGCGTGGCCGTCATCGTCGAGGCGCTGACCGACAACCGCAACCGCACCGCTTCTTCCGTGCGTTCCATCTTCACCAAGCACGGCGGCAGCCTGGGCGAGAGCGGCTCGGTGGCCTTCATGTTCGATCGCGTGGGCGAGATCACCTACAAGCCCGACGTGGCCGATGCCGATGCGGTGATGGAGGCGGCCATCGAGGCCGGAGCGGAGGATGTCGTTTCCGATGATTCCGGCCATGTCATCATCTGTGCCTTCGAGGACCTGAACGCCGTGTCGCAGGCGTTGACCGAGGCGCTGGGCGAGCCGGAATCGGCCAAGCCGACGTGGAAGCCGAAGACTACCACCGAGCTGGACGAGGACAAGGCACAGACCATGATGCGCCTGCTGCAGGCACTGGAAGACGATGATGACGTGCAGAACGTCTATGCCAACTTCGAGATCCCCGATGAGGTGATGGAGAAGCTCACCACCACCTGAGCGGGTGTGCGGAAAGGCTTATTCCACCGCCCGCAGGATGGTGGAAAGGGCAGGAAACACGCCGGGGGCAGCGCAGATGATATTGCCGGTGGCGAGCATGTCGCCCTTGCCGTCCAGTTCTTCCACCACGCCGCCGGCCTCGCGCACCATGAGGATGCCGGCGGCAATGTCCCAGGCCTTCAGGCCGCGTTCCCAGTAGCCATCGAAGCGCCCGGCGGCGACCCAGCAGAAGTCCAGCGAGGCCGCACCGTAGCGCCTCAGCCCCGCCACCTGCTCCTGCACCACCGCCAGCTCGCGGCGGAAGCGGGCAAGGTCGGCCCGCCCGCGGTGCGGGCAGCCGTTGACGATGACGGCCTGGCCCAGCCCCTTGCGGGCGGAGCAGCGGATGCGCCGGTTGTTGAGAAAGGCTCCGCGCCCCTTCTCGGCAGTGAACATCTCGTCAGCCACCGGGTTGTAGATGAGCGCGGCGATGATTTCCTCGCCCTTCTTCAGGGCAATGGACATGGCGAAATGCGGGATGCCGTGGATGAAGTTGGTGGTGCCGTCGATGGGATCGATGATCCACGCATGTTCGCCATCCCCGGCCACGTCCTCGCCTTCCTCCAGGATGAAGCCGTAGCCGGGCCGGGCGCGCTTCAGCTCCTCGAACAGGATCTCCTCGGTGCGCCTGTCAGCCCGCGTTACGAAGTCCGCCGGGCCTTTCAGCGACACCTGAAGCTGCTCCACCTCGTTGAAGTCGCGGATCAGCGGACGCGCCGCCTTGCGCGCCGCCTTCACCATCACGTTGAGCGTGGCGGAAAGAGCCATGAGAACTGCCCCGGAATCTGATTGACAACACCGCTGGATACGGCAGGAGGAGCGCCCTTACCCCTCCGCCCGCTTCACGTAGGAGAGATCCTCGGTGTTCACCACGATCTTCTCGCCAGCGGAGATGAAGGGCGGCACCATCACCCGCACGCCGTTTTCCAGCACCGCCGGCTTGTAGGAGCTGGCCGCCGTCTGCCCCTTCACCACCGGCTCGGCCTCCGTAACCTCCAGCGTTACGTGCAGCGGCAGCTTCACGCCCAGCGGCCTGCCCTCGTGGCTTTCCACCGTAACCACCATGCCGTCCTGCAGGAAGGCGGCACGGTCGCCGAGGAACTCCGTCGGCAGCTCGATCTGGTCATAGGTGTCCATGTCCATGAACACCAGCATGCCGTCCTGCTCGTAGAGGAACTGGTAGTCCTTCTGCTCCAGCCGCACGCGCTCCACGCTCTCGGTGGCGCGGAAACGCTCGTTGAGCTTGGTGCCGGAAGTGATGGACTTCATCTCCACCTGTGCAAAGGCACCACCCTTGCCGGGTTTTACGTGCTCGGTCTTGGTTACCACCCACAGCTCGCCCTTGTGCATCAGCACGTTGCCGGGCTTGATCTCGTTGCCCTGGATCTTCATTGCTTCCTCGTCATTGCGGGGGATGAAAAGCAACGCGCCCTCTCCAAGTGGCTGAGAAGGCGCGTCGTGGTCATTGGTCGGCATGCGGCTGCATCGGCATGGCCGGCAGGCCGCACTGGCGTCATTTCGCGCCCTTCGGCAGCAGCCCCTCGCGCTGCATCTTCTTGCGCAGCAGCTTGCGATACCGGCGCACGGCTTCTGCCTTTTCGCGCTTGCGGCGCTGCGAGGGCTTCTCGTAATAGGCGCGCAGCTTCATCTCGCGGAAGATGCCCTCGCGCTGCATCTTCTTCTTCAGCGCCTTCAGCGCCTGATCGATGTTGTTTTCGCGAACGACGACCTGAACCACTTCTCTCACCGTCCTTTCGGTTGGATGATTTGCCTTGCCGTGTGCCTGTCGATGGCACACAAGATACTGCTCAGGGAAAAGCCTCCCTGCAGGGCTGGCGAAGACATATCAGAAACCCACGCCGCTGTGAAGGGATGAAAAACACACTCCAGCCCCTTTTGCAGCAGCGCCATGCTGGCCTATCATGCCCGCCAAGTGGAGCAAGCAGGAACGTTGCATCATGTCCATGTCCACCACCGGGGAGTCATTGCTGCCGCAAGATATCGATCTTGCCCGCCCGCAAGGTGCCGGAGAAGCGCTGCGGAGGCTCGTTGAAGCGCTGAAGCGGCAGCACGCGCCCGATTCCCTCGAATTCCGCAACGCCTTGCTGCAGGGTGCGAAGGAGATCATCACCCAGGTGCATGCGACAGCCGAGGCGCAATTGCTGAAAGACCGCCGCGGCCTGCGCTGCGTGCAGTTTCTTGCGCAGGCGCAGGATGCCTTGCTGCAGGCACTGTTCGATTTCATCACCAGCGAGCTTTACCCGCTGTCAAACCCCACATCCGGCGAACGCATCGCCGTGGTGGCCACCGGCGGCTACGGGCGCGGCACGCTGGCACCGGGGTCGGACATCGACCTGCTGTTCCTCTTCCCCTACCGGCAGACGGCATGGGGCGAGCAGGTGGTGGAATACCTGCTGTATCTGTTGTGGGACCTGAAGTTCAAGGTGGGCCATGCCACCCGCTCGCTGGACGACTGCATCCGGCTGGCGAAGGAGGATCACACCATCCTCACCGCACTGATGGAAACCCGCCTGCTGGCTGGCGACGAGGCGCTGTTCGAGGAATTTCGCGAGCGCTTCCGCAACAAGGTCATCGGGCACGATCCACGCGGCTACATTGCCGCCAAGCTGGCCGAGCGTGATGAACGCCATCGCCGCCAGGGCGAGAGCCGCTACCTGGTGGAGCCCGACGTGAAGGAGGGCAAGGGCGGCCTGCGCGACCTGCAGACGCTGTTCTGGATCGGCAAGTATGTCTATGGCGTCGATGACGTGGCCGGGCTTCTGGAGCATGGCGTGTTCACCAGGGAAGAGCTGAAACGCTTCCAGAAGGCGGAGGACTTCTTCTGGGCCGTGCGCAGCCACCTGCATTTCCTCACCGGCCGCCCGACGGACAAGCTCACCTTCGATCTGCAGCCGAAGGTGGCCGAGCGGCTGGGCTTTCGCTCCGCCCATGCCAGGCTGAAGCACGTGGAGCGCTTCATGCGCCGCTATTTCCTGCATGCCAAGGAGGTGGGCGATCTCACGCGCATCTTCTCCGCCGTGCTGGAGGAGCAGCAGCTGAAGGAGCTGCCCCGTGTCTCGCGCCTGCTGAACCATCTGCTGAAGCATCCACGCAGCCGCCGGCTGGAGGACTACCCGGGCTTCGTCATCGACAATGGCCGCATCGACGTGGAAGGGGAGGATGTCTTCCGCGACGACCCGGTGAACATGCTGCAACTGTTCGCCCTGGCCGATCGCCTGCAGGCAGACATTCATCCCAATGCGCTCAGGCTGGTGCGCCGCTCCATCCGCCTCATCGACGACAGCGTGCGCAACGACCCGCGGGCCAATGAGCTGTTCCTGCAGCTGCTGTGCGATTCGCACGACCCGGAAACCGTCCTGCGCCAGCTCAACGAAGCCGACATCCTGGGCCGCTTCATCCCGGATTTCGGGCGCATCGTGGCGCTGATGCAGTTCAACATGTATCACCATTACACGGTGGACGAGCACCTCATCCGCACCGTCGGCTGGCTGGCGCGCATCGACAAGGGGCAGCTGCAGGAGGAGCATCCCTTGTCGGCGGAGATCATGCCCAAGGTGAAGATGCGCCGCGCCCTGTTCGTCGCCGCCTTCCTGCACGACATCGCCAAGGGCAGGCCGGAGAGCCATTCCATTGCCGGCGAGAAGGTGGCGCGCAAGCTGTGCCCGCGGCTGGGGCTGTCGGAGGCGGAGACGGAGACGGTGGCATGGCTGGTGCGCCATCACCTGCTGATGAGCGAAGTGGCGCAGACGCGCGACCTGATGGACTTCAAGACCATCCTCGACTTCGCCGAGCAGGTGCAGACGCCCGAACGCCTGCGGCTGCTGCTGATCCTCACGGTGGTGGACATTCGCGCCGTCGGCCCCGGCGTGTGGAACGGCTGGAAGGGCGAGCTTTTGCGCACGCTCTATTATGAAACCGAGCCGGTGCTCTCCGGCGGTCATGCCACCATCCCGCGACATCAGCGGGTGGCGCGGGCGCAGGCGCAGTTCGCGGAGGCCATTGGCTGGCCGGAGGAGAAGCTCAAGCCCTACCTGCAGCGCCATTACGAGGCCTACTGGCTGGGCACCGACACCGAGCACCAGGTGCGCCATGCAAGGCTTATCGAGCGGGCGGAGCAGGCAGGCGAGAAGATCGCGCTCGACTGCCATACCGACAGCTTCACCGACATCACCGAGATTACCGTCTACACGCCGGACTATCCTCACCTGCTGGCGTTGCTGGCCGGAGCCTGCGCGGCGGCCCGCGCCAACATCACCGGCGCAAAGATCTTCACCACCGCTGACGGCTGGGCGCTGGACACTGTCATCATCCAGCGCGCGTTCGAGGATGACGAGGACGAAAAACGCCGGGCAAGGCGGGTGGCGGAGATGATAGAGAAAGCGCTGACCGGCGAGGTGCGGCTGGCCGACATGCTGCAGGACAAGCGCCAGCCACCGGAGAAGTTCAAGCCCTTCCGCATTGCTCCGCAGGTGGTCATCGACAACACTTCATCGAATCGCTTCACCATCATCGAGGTGGAAGGGCTTGACCGCATGGGCCTGCTGTTCGACCTCACCACCGCCCTGCACGATCTGAACCTGAACGTTTCCTCCGCCCACATCACCACCTATGGCGAGCGCGCCGTGGACGTGTTCTACGTAACCGACCTGACGGGCGAGAAGATTGCCAGCGAGGAGCGCCAGAATATCATCCGCCAGCGCCTGCTGGAGGC
>Ga0256839_1001859_pt1 | contig 24798 bp, 20 predicted proteins | sample 354166metaG_FD_185968 | JGI IMG/M metagenome (GOLD analysis project Ga0256839, IMG submission 185968) | Hydrothermal vent microbial communities from Mid Atlantic Ridge, Atlantic Ocean - 354-166 | ecosystem: Environmental > Aquatic > Marine > Hydrothermal vents | place: Atlantic Ocean: Mid... | reverse complement strand
CCTACTGCCGCTAATATAGCACTTCCCCCTAAAACAAACGTCTCACTACGACCATAGTACCCATAGAACTGACTCTCATAACTGATTTCAATATGCGCACAAATTCGCAAATCCTGGTCGGTCAAATAATCAAAATCCTCCAAGTGCTGATGCAGTCTTTTTAAAGCCACGGGGCGGCCTTTCGTCCAACGCCCCGTTTTACCCAATCGTTGCTCCCGAGGCTCTAACGTCACAGTGCTATCATTTAAGGTCAGAAGCCAAATCATCCGCTTATCCTGAGCCGGCACCTTCTCTTGAGTCTCACCCTCATTTAATTGACTCAATGCCTGTAACGCTCGCTCCCACTTCTCCACACGCGGTAACAAATCGACAAGATACACATATTCGCTTGCTTGATATTGATCCGCAATAGCTTTAATTTTTAAACTTTTAAATCCCAGCCTTTGCAATAACGTGGCACTGATAGCCTCATAAAAATGATTATTAACCCGCCCCGCACGCAAACAAAAATCCTCTATCGCCTTTACATCCTCCTTCAATATCAATGCCTGCTCGCCTACCCAATACAACATTAAATACCGAAATAAAGTAGCATACGCTCCATCTATATCTTTCAATAAAAACTTTGACTCCAACACCTCTTTTTTTGCCTGATAAACATCAATCACTTCAAGCAAATAGTTATTCAAATAATCAAAATGCCCATTGCCTCCCATTTTAATCATTATCCGCAACTGCTTTTTTAAAAACTGAATGTTTTCCTTATCCCCGGATTTCAATAAAGCCAAATTAAAAAACAAGCCCTGCATGCCAGGCAACGCAACATTGCGTTTGCGCGTTTGTTTTTTTAGCTGTTGCAATACACTATAAAAAAGAGTCAATGCCTCCGTCTGACGATTAGCCATAAAACAAAGACTTGCTTTTAAGCTTAACGCGGCCAAGCTCGCATCATCCTGAATTAAAGATTCGGCAAGTTCTAGCTCGCCGCGTGCCAAATAGTACTCCGCTAAAACATGCCGCAAAGGCAAAAATAACGCAGCATCATTTTGTAAACTATCCTGTAATATTTGCACCTGCCAACGCAAGTCAATTAACTCAAAAACACCTATCTCAATATAAGTCGACAAAATCAAATGCATCAACTTAGGTCCTAGCGACTCAAACCATGCCTTATCTTGCGCATCAAAAAAGACCAAATTCAGCGCATCAAGTACTTGCTCAGGAAACTCCGCGCACAACGCCGTCAACAACTCAGAAAGCCCGGCAATATCATGTTCATACAAACAAAAACGTAAGTCACGCACGAGATAAAACACCCGCAACCGATAAGACTCATACTCACGAGAGATACGACAATATTGCACCACCTTTGCAAATAAATCAGCATGTTCACGCATAGCCACACGCATCAACACTTCCGATAAATCTCTATGACACATCCAGCCATCAGGAGTCACCACAATCAGCCCTGCTTTTGCTAATTTTTCTTTCAATGGACTAGCAACCTCTTTATAGGCAGGAGGTTTAATATCGCTCGTTTCACGAACAACCGCTTTGAACCGCATCTGGCCGATAGGGACAAACACTATTGACAACACCAATAGAATTTCTTGTTCCGTGCGCGATAATTTATAAAACTTTGCTAAAAGTGCTTCCGTATTCGTCATGTCTAATCATCTATGTCATAGCAATAAAAGGTGCTTAATTATAAGCCATCACTATCAATCCATCATACAAACAATAGGCTTAAAGCATTAAATCTTAGATTTATTGCTTTATTTCTTTACTGTACATTTTTTAAAATACCGGCCGCCACACGCCGATAAGAAGCATTATCTAATTTAACCCAGAGGTTCGTGACAAAATACCCATAAGGCATCACCGGCCCCTGCACACTATAAGGCGTGGCATAAAATGCAGTGGCAGGGTTATTATGGTGTCCTATATGCCTTGACAAACCCAGCAAAGCATATTCAGTCACGAGAGATTGATTAACCCAAGCTAGCATATTATGCGCCTTCCCTTGCTCCAAGCCCCAGTGCTGATAATAATTAATGCTTTCCAATAAACGAATGCCGGCAAACGCTTGATATAAAAAGATGAAGACAGCAACCCAACCAAATACGCTAAAAATCAAAAATAACAGCATTATTTCCACCAAAATGCCTTGCAGCACCGAGTTTTGCAATATTTTATAATCATACCAAGGGCTATCCGACAAGGCTAAGCGTTGTTGTTCAGAATGCCAAGCATATTGAAAATGCCCCAGATAAACCCTATGCCAATAATCACTAAAACGCTCACCCAAACGCGCCGTTACCACATCGGCAGAGGTGGCAACGTGATAATGATGACCACGCAGATGTGCAATAACAAAATGTTCATAACACACGGTATAAAGCAATAAGTGCCCCAGTCTACGCAAATGCCGTTTAGGGCGGTGTATTAACTCATGTGCGACAATTAGTGCCGAACTGCCGGAAGAAGTGCCGACCAAAATTCGCATCACCAATAAATTAAGGCTCGATGTCACCATTTCTTGCCCGGAGCTCCACTGCAAACGACTAGCAACGATTAATAATAAAACAATAATAAGGCATTGCAACAATGCTAGGGCATATAAAATCGCATCATAAAATACCGCATGCAAAGCTTGCCGTTGCACCGTAGGATTCACCTTAGGGCTTAACCAGTCCAACAAAATCAACCCCCAAAGCGGCAGAGTCCAAAGTAGTACTGTGATTGCATCATGAGGCGCGGTACTTAAAAACAAAATTGTCGTCACAGGCACAATAAAGCAAGCCAAATAATTCCAATGGTAATACATTACCAGCAATGCCTCATCAAGCCTATATGCGGTATCAAGCCACTATCTCCCCAATCCAAACTTATTTTTAAATTTATACAGAAAATAAGCAAGCGGCAAACCCAATTTAAAACGTCCTCCCACGAAGCGCAAGGCCGCATAGCCTGTATAAATTCGCCGCCAGTGATTATCCAATACCGCCTGATTGGCCGTACGCTGTTGTAAATCATCCATATAAATTCGGATTGCTTTTTTAGCCAAAAAAGCATGCCCACTAGCATAGTTATCAATCGATATATGAATTTTGGCAATGCTCGGATCTATGCCCCAATAGTGCCAATCATCAACCAAACGCAAATAGCTTTTCCCCAAACCACTTAATTCAATCGCCATATTCAAGCCCAATAGTTCAGGTAAAAACTCACAGGGAAAGCTTGCTAAAGCCAACATAAAAACAGGCATATCAAAGGCACTGTGCATAAATCCTTTATGCGCAATAAATTCCCGACTATGCGCAGGCGGAAGCGAAATAGCCAAACTATTTAATAATTGCCGGAAAATATAAGGATGATTTTGCTGTAACTGTCCCTTACCAATTTCATCATAATAAATAGCAAATAAAATATCACAAATATCCGGTGCAATATGCTGTAAAGCCAAACTATTTTGAATCCAACTACCATCAATCAATATCAAGGGGGCTATTTGCTCAAACCCCCAAATATACGCCGCTTTAGATATTTTCGGTACACCTTGCAAGGGCTGGTAATTGGCCACCTCACATTGATAAATCGCTTTGATATAGGCATCAAATTGTTGATGGCTATACTGTGCAAATGGTAAAGGGCTCAACAATTTGCAAGCCAATAGTAATTTATTTACTCGCGCCTTAGCAAAAGGCAATACTGCAGGAAATACATCAGCATTAAGTAGGTAATAATACATCTCTCTAGTTGTGAAGGATGCGAACTCAATACTTGATGACTTAATATTCCGGGTAACATGGCAAACAGCAACTTTGCTAGGAAGCGTATGCAAAGTTGCCTGCTCTCGAGTGCCCTCTTGCAACCAACGCAAAAGCAGCTTTTGTTCTGCCGCATTCAAAACACCAAACATCGGCCCCTTAAATGCAAATAACTGCAATAAACGGCTCTTGGCAGGTTGCTCTCTATTGACATAATCGGACTGCATTAATGCTTGCAAAAACGCATCGGTATTATCAGGTAAGCCGGCAAACCATTGCTCTAACGATCTGCCTGCTAATTGCACTTTTTGGTGGTGCCCCTTTGCCGCAAAAGCCTTATGTTGCACAATCTTTGCAAACATTTGTTGCGTACATAATGGGCTTTTCAATGTTGCCTGCATCTGGGAGCAAGCCTGCTGCATAAGCCATTGATAAAGATAAAAGCCTTGTTGCATTCGTGGCCACAAGCCCTGAGTATGCTGCGGAAATAAATGCAAATAATCCGCACTACATTGCAACAGCGTAGGAACTTGCTGTTGCAATAAAGAATGCCGTTGCTGCCAAAAAGCATCGGATAATTGTGCCGGCGGAAAGCATGCCTCCATCATCGTCGGTACTCGGCAATACGCCAAAGTAAAACCCAGTATCTCAGGCAACAAGACCCGAGGAAAGTTTGCGAAAGCCAACTGTACCGTTGCCAAATTCAATATCTCTATCGGTATTTCATCTTGTATCGACAGATGGCGGTGCAAACATGGGAATTTAATTCCGCTAGCCAATAACATGGCCTGATAAGCTTGCGCTAAAGTTGTATTTTGTTGCTTTTGCTGCGTTAATTGCACATACACATGCAATAACTGCCTGGCAATAAAAGTCTGGCTAGCCACCGCCGGCGATATATTTTGCAACCACTGCGGTTGTGTTGCAAAAACAAGGGCAGTTTGCTGCAAACCAGTGGAAAAATGAGTTGCTGAGACCAATGAATCAGGCAAAGACTGACTTGTTGCAACGGGTAAAGCCGCTAATTTTGCCTTGCTATACTCTGGCATAATGGTGCTAGCATAACGCTGTCTCACATCTTGTAAGCATTGCTGTATTAAGGTATAGGCCTGCGACAAACACGCGGGGGTTTGCTCCGCTTGTTGCAATTGATAAAACAAATCAGCGCAGACACTCGCCGAATAGGTAACAGATGCGCCGCGTAATGACTGCGCATATAAATGTGCCTGTGCAGGGTCAAAAAAATGTGTATATTGCATCATGCGCTTGGCTTAGCGATTAAATAATCATTAATCACCAAGGCATCTAATCCTGTAGTTAAAAATACGGAGACAACATCTTCTAACGTATGCACCATCGGTTTCCCCATCACATTAAAACTGGTATTTAATAGCATAGGGATTTGCGTTTGTTGATAAAAAGCCTCTATTAACTGATAAAAACGTGGATTCCATGCGCGTTTTACCGTTTGTAAGCGGCCTGTACCATCAATATGACAAACTGCCGCGACCTGTTCACGCATAGAGTCTTTAAACAACAGCGTTTTATCCATATACGGCGATTCATGATAGTCAACAAAAAAATCAGCGGCATATTCATGCAATACCGACGGGGCAAAAGGTCTAAAACTTTCACGAAATTTTATGTTTTGATTGATGGCATCTTTCGTTGCAACACTACGAGGGTCTGCCAAAATAGAACGATTGCCCAATGACCTAGGACCAAATTCAGCACGTCCTTGTATCCAACCGATCAATTTACCTTGTGCTAAAAGTTTAGCCGTCACCGTACAAAGACCATCGGGTAAATGCTGAATATCCAAGACACGATTATGCCGTAGCAAGCGGGCTATGGCCGCATCGTCAATACGACTACCCAAATAAGGTGAAAGTGGCTGCGCATGATGAATAACCACATCTGCTTGATCATCCTGTAATGCCAACCAAGCGGCTCCGAGTGCCGTACCATCATCAGCAGGAGCCGCCGGAATAAAAACCTGTTCAAAGTCAGTACGACGTTTTATCTGCCCATTAAACGCCGAGTTTAAGGCACAGCCGCCTGCCAGTGTTAGGTTTTTACTCGCGGTTTGCTGCTGTAAATGCTGCAATAGTGCCGTCATTAATTCGGCAAAAAAATACTGTCCTGTATAGGCCAAATCAGCCGCACACTCAACGGGATCTTGTCGAGCACGCCGAAACCGTTCCAAGTCTGCAAGATGCGTAAATAAATCTTTAGGCGGATGCCGGCAAATAAAACCTTCTACTGAAATTGTCGTTTTTAATAACTGATATAACTCTAAATTTAATTGACCATAAGGCGCTAAGCCCATCACCTTCCACTCTTCACCTTTAAGCCAATCAAAACCACACAACTCAGTGATTTTCATATAATAAAAGCCAATACTCCCCGTCCCTTTGCTTTCATAGAGGCAGCTCAGCTTTTGCGCTTTAAAGTGGTAAAACGCCATTGAGCCTTTTTCACCAAACGAATCAATCACCGCACAAGCCGATTCTGTAAAGGGACTACTAAAACAAGCCGTTGCGGCATGTGTCAAATGGTGATGATAGTCAGCAAACTCAATATTACATTGCGGATAATACTCGCGAATCACCCGTACCAAATTCAGCCCCCCGCCCGTAATGCAATTACGTTGACTGGCAATCATATGATGCAATTGCTCATTACGCAGGGGCGAACACAACCTTTTAATCCCTGTTTTTAATAGGCCGGGCGCATTCAAGCAACCTAAAGCCGCCAGCATATTTTCATAAACAGGCCGACGTTTACGCCAATTAAGCGCAATCACAAAAGTACAAGGATCAGGGCAATAGCGTTCTAAGAGTTCAGGAATATACAATAACGGGTCTGCGACACCATTGAGCGCGCGTTTATTTTGCAAATAACGCTCAGTCGCTTCCGCAAATAAGACTTGACCTTGCGCATCAATAATCGCTAAAGCAGGGTCATGATAAGTCACCGACAAACCAATATAGTACTTACTCATTCTCCCTCCGTATCCGCCAGACTTACAGATGACAAGGCCAATTGCTCAGACCACGCGCGTTGCTGCCACGTAGCATACGCCTTCTGCCTCAAATGCTCACCTTGCACCTTAATTTGTTCTCTAAAGTGGGTATATTGCCCACATAATGAAAAATATTCTGCTAAAAGAGCCCGATAACCGGGCGTATTTACACCACAGCGTTGCTTAGCAATACCGAATGCCGCCGGTAAATAACGCCAATAAATATGTGCATTGTTGCGCGACAAAATCTTAAACACATAACGACCAGCCTGATGACCGGCTCGATATTGGCTTTGCAACCCTGGATCAATCAACTGCAAATGTCGCATCACACGCGCAAAATAGGCATCAGGCGCATAGATTGCGCTCAAAATATGTACGTAATTTTGCTCGGCCTGCTGAATTGAAACATGGTAAGGAATAAAATTAATCACGCCATCCGAATTATTGCCACTACTCGCTTGCACCAAGCGTCCCTGTTTTTGTAATCGAGTCATCAATGGCGTACAAGGTAGCGCATTTAATAAACCCGCCATCACGATCGGCGCATTACTTGCATTCACAAAATCAATAAAGGCTTGTACCGAGGCATTCATATCGTGATCAAATCCATAAATCATACCCAGCATCACGCCGCTACCTGTTTCCTTTGCAATAAACTGTAATTTTTCTAGCAAACTGCGCTCACCGCGCAGATTTTGACGCTTCTTGGTTTCCAGTAATGAAGCAATATTCGGTGTTTCCACGCCATAAAAGCCATTAATAAAGTGAGCTTTATGAAACCAATGCCGTAACTCAGCCATAATCGGTGATTCATCCGCCAATCGTAATGTCAGTTCTGTATATTTAGGGTAGTGATAGCCAATATTTTCGCCGATTTGATACAAGTCGCGTAATACTTGCAATGCTTTTTTAGGGTGTGCAATAAAATTATCATCGACAACAAAAACCTGCCCGACCCAGCCTAATGCGTGCAGTTGTCGAAAGGACTTCTCTACTTGTTGCATAGGGGTCACGCGATAAGCTTTACCAAAACGCGCAGGAATATCACAAAATTCACACGCTTCAGGGCAACCACGACTAATCTGCACGGCCATATGCACATAGTTCTGCATATTGATTGCAGCATAATCAGGCTGGAAAAACTGCTCGGGCGCAACAATGCCTCCTTTATAATAGGGCTTGGCCGTACCCTTTTTTAAGCCTTGCAATAATTCAGCAATAATGGATTCTGCTTCATTTTCAACAGCATGATCAGCAATATTTAGCAAAGGAGATTGCGGCGTAATTGCCGTGCCTCCTACAATTAAAACCTTGCCTGCCGCCTTAACGACACGCGCACATTTTAATAAGCCTTGTTCCTGTGCCAGCATACCGCCCATAAAAACATGATCCGCATCCATAATAAAATCCGTTAGCGGACGCGGGTCAATATTTTTATCAATCAGGAGTAATTGATCATAATAAGGCTTAAGATAATTCAATAAGCCCATCAAGCCTAAAGGCGGCAATAAACGTTTAGGCATGCCAAATTCACCCATCGGAGCATACATTGCTAAGCTTTTTGCATAACTCCAAAAAGTATCTTGCGTATCAAACTCAGGGTAAATTAGTACCGCCTTACAGCCAATCTTTGCAACCATAGCCAGCCTCTCGCAAAACTATATTGATTTGATTAATATACAGCTTATTGCAAAATCCTGCCTAAAAACAAGAATAGATGAAAAATACAGAAAAGTGACAGCAAAGCAAGTTGCTTGTACAGGCATTAACGCGCACTGGTGTAAGGTTAAAGCGGGCTTAAGGGTTATTCAGCATCTTTAACCAGTACACTCACACGCTGAGTAATACCACACAGCAATGTATAAGGTATAGTCTCGGCGTACTCGGCAACCTCTTCTACCGGCAATCCTTCGCCCCATAAAGTAACTTTATCGCCTATATTTGCATCAGAGCATGCCTGTAAATCAATGGTCAGCATATCCATAGATACCCGACCAATAATCGGCACGCGCCGTCCCCGTAGTAACACTGACGCACCGTGGCGAATATGACGCGGATAACCATCACCATAGCCAATGGAGACAATACCTAGCAACGTCTCTTGATCTGCCTGCCATTGTCCCCCATAGCCCACGCATTCCCCTTTAGCTAATCGTTTAATTGCTATCAAACGTGAGTACAAACTCATAACAGGCTGCAAACCTAATTCTGCCGCACTTTGCGTGCGTATGGGGGAAGCACCGTATAGCATCAGCCCCGGCCTAACCCATTGCTGCCGGCTCGCAGGCCATGCAATAATGGCTGCTGAATTTGCACTGCTTTTAGCACCCGAGACGCTCTGCGTGGTTGCATTAAATAATTGCAATTGTTTGGCTGTACTCATATCGTGCACCACATCCGCATTAGCAAAATGCGTCATAAACTTGATGGCAGTAGCCACCGATGAACATTGCTGTAAACGCGCTAAAATCACACTAAACTGCTCAGGGCGAATCCCTAAGCGATTCATGCCGGTATCTATTTTTAACCAAATATTTTGTGGGTTCGGTAAATCACTGGCTTCCAACAACGCAACGTGCTGTTCTGTATGCACGACAACATCTAAGTGATATTGCTGCAAGGCTTGTAATTCATCCGCACAGCTCACTCCCTGCAATACCAAAATAGTATCTGCAATATCCGCCTGCCGTAAACGAATGGCCTCATCCAATCGCGCAACCGCCAATGCATCCACATGATTTTGCAGTGCATGAGCTATACGGATTAAGCCATGCCCATATGCATTGGCTTTTATCACTGCCATTAGTTGTGATTGCGGGGCATACTCACGCACTTTTGCGACATTATGCTTTAAGGCCGCTAAGTTCAGCTCAATATGCGCAGCAAGCTGCATCATTCATAACTCTCTGCTGAATCGGCATAAGGGTCAGATGCATGATTTTCAAATCGTGTATATTGCCCTAAGAAAGTAAGCCGTACCGTACCGATAGGGCCATTCCGTTGCTTACCAATAATCAACTCAGCCATGCCTTTATCCGGGCTATCTTCGTTATAAACTTCATCACGATACACAAACATAATCACATCAGCATCCTGCTCGATACTGCCCGAATCCCTTAAATCCGACATCACAGGGCGTTTACTAGGCCGTTGTTCGAGATTACGATTTAACTGCGATAATGCCACAACCGGCACATTCAATTCCTTAGCCATCGTTTTTAAACCGCGTGAAATATCCGAAATCTGCGCCACTCGGTTATCACCGCTAGAGGGGGATTGCATCAATTGCAAATAGTCCAAAACAATCAAGCCTAATTCACCATGGTCACGCGTTAAACGCCTTGCTCTGGAGCGCACCTCATTTGGTGTTAAGGCGGGGGTATCATCAATAAATAATTGCGTTGCTGCCAATAAGTTAATAGTGGATGTCAAACGCGGCCACTCATCATCACCGAGCCCACCCGTTCTGACCTTATGTTGGTCTATACGCCCTAGTGATGACAGCATACGCATGGCTAACGAATCGCCCGGCATTTCCATACTAAAGACTGCAACAGGCAAGCCGCTACCCACCGCTACATTTTCAGCCATATTCATCGCAATGGTGGTTTTCCCCATTGAAGGCCGACCCGCGATAATAACTAAATCACCACGTTGCAACCCCGAGGTCATTTCATCCAAGTCACTAAACCCCGTACTAATACCGGTCACCCCGCCGTCTTGCTCAAACAAAGTTTCAATTTTTTCAACGGCGGTACTTAATAAATCTTTAATGGCAACAAAACCTGACTGCCCTTTCTGACGTTGTTCCGCAATTTCAAAAACCTTTTTTTCCGCCCGCTCCAATAAATCACCGGTAGGCCTACCTTCGGTATTAAATACTGATTCGGAAATATCCGTTCCTACATGAATTAATTGCCGAAGTACTGAACGATCCCGCACGATATTGGCATAAGCGACAATATTCGCCGCACTGGGCGTATCTTTCGCTAAAACACTTAAATAGGCCAAGCCCCCTACTTCTTCTAATTCACCCAGTTTTTTCAGTGCTTCCGAAATGGTTATCACATCAAAGGGGACATTTTTATCCGCCAAATCAGCAATAATACGAAAAATTAACCGATGATCCTTACGGTAAAAATCAACTTCTGTCACTTTATCCGCTACCGTGTCCCAGCGTTCATTATCCAACATCAATCCACCCAATACTGATTGCTCAGCTTGAATAGAGTGCGGTGGCACTTTTAATGACTCTAGTGCACGATCACGACTTTGATATTCAATATCGGCCATATGTTTATCTTAAATTAAGTAAATAATAAGAACTGAAAGACGCGGAACTTCCATAAAAAAAGGGCTGTAATCTTACAATTACAACCCTTCTTATGCTGTACGCTTAAATTGCACTGACTATGAGCAAACTCATAACCAATACAACCCCGCGAAAAACGATTAACGTTTTGAGTACTGAGGACGTTTTCTCGCTTTGTGTAAACCCACTTTTTTACGCTCTACACGACGTGAATCACGCGTAACAAAGCCGGCTTTTCTTAATTCAGGACGCAATGTTTCATCATATTCCATTAGCGCACGCGTCACACCGTGACGAATTGCACCGGCTTGTCCTGATGGACCACTACCTTTAACGGTAACATTGATGTCGAATTTATCTGTTAATTCCAATAACTCCAATGCTTGAAGCGCAACCATTTGGTCTGTTTTACGACCAAAGTATTCTTCAATTGATTTGTTATTGACTGTAAATTTACCAGAACCTGATTGAGCATAAACACGTGCAATTGCACTTTTGCGTCGTCCTGTTCCGTAATATTGAGCTTCTGCCATGATATTAACCTGTTAGTTGCCTAAAGTTCTAAAACTTTAGGTTGTTGAGCTTGATGACCATGTTCAGGGCCTGCATATACTTTTAACTTTCTGAACATTGCACGACCCAACGGGTTTCTTGGCAACATTCCTTTCACCGCATTATTAATGATGCGATCCGGAAAAGTTTGTCTTAATTTACCTAAACTAACACTTTTCAAGTTACCAACGTAACCTGTATGGTGGTGGTACATTTTGTCTTGTTCTTTATTACCCGTTACACCGATTTTTTCAGCGTTAATCACGATAATATAATCACCTGTATCAACGTGGGGCGTATATTCTGGCTTATGCTTACCACGAAGGCGGCGAGCAACTTCAGTTGCTAAACGTCCAAGCGTCTTGCCTTCTGCATCGATCACATACCAATCGCGCTTCACTTCAGCGGGTTTTGCGCTAAATGTTTTCATAATTCGTATCTTTTTGTAAGATTTTAAGTTAGCCGTCTATGATACTAAAATTGTCATTTTCTTTCAAGCCCATATAAACAAAATGTTATCGACGGAATGCACTTAAAAAACCGGTACTAAATTGAATTTTGCAACATATCCAAAGCCACCGCTTCCGCAATTTTAATACCATCCACTGCGGCCGATAAAATGCCACCGGCATAACCTGCGCCTTCACCGGCAGGATAAAGCCCTGTAGTATTAATACTCTGCAACGAATCTCGGTCACGCTTTAAGCGTATCGGTGATGAAGTGCGCGTTTCCACCGCTGTCAATACCGCATCCTGCATGGCAAAACCTTTAATCTTTTTATCAAACGCAGGAATCGCCTCACGAATGGCTGTTATCGCATAATCAGGCAGACAAGCACTTAAGTCGCCTAATTTAACACCCGGCTGATAAGAAGGTGCAACGCTTCCCAGTGCAGTACTCGGCCGCTTCGCTAAAAAATCGCCCACCAACTGTGCTGGCGCATCATATGTACTCCCGCCTGCCACAAAGGCATATTGCTCTAATTTTTCTTGCAAATCTAGACCGGCCAGCGGTGAACCGGGATAGTCTTGTTCAGGCGCAATACCCACCACAATGGCACTGTTTGCATTGCGCTCATTGCGTGAATATTGACTCATGCCATTGGTCACAATATGCCCTTCCGCAGACGTAGCCGCTACCACCGTACCGCCTGGACACATACAAAAACTATAAACAGAGCGACCATTTTTACAATGATGCACTAATTTATAATCCGCCGCACCTAACAACTCATGCCCTGCATAATCACCAAAACGACACCTATCTATCATTGCTTGCGGGTGCTCAATTCTAAAACCAATAGAAAAAGGCTTTGCTTCGATATAAACCCCTTGTGCAAATAACATTTTAAAGGTATCCCGCGCACTATGGCCAATTGCAAACACAACATGCCGACTCAATAAAGTTTCACCACTTGCCAGCATCACGCCTTGTATTTGCTGATCTTCGATTAAAACATCATCCACTCGTTGCTCAAAGCGCACTTCCCCACCTAAGGACTCAATAGTCGCCCGCATCTTTTCTACCATAGACACCAGCTTAAAAGTGCCAATATGCGGCTTGCTTAAATACAAAATCTCTTCGGGCGCACCAGCCTTAACAAATTCTTGCAATACCTTACGCCCATGATGCTGTGGGTCTTTAATTTGCGTATACAATTTACCGTCAGAAAAAGTACCGGCACCGCCCTCGCCAAATTGTACGTTAGACTCAACATTTAACTGACGCTTGCGCCATAAACCAAAGGTATCCACCGTTCGCTCACGTACCGCTTTGCCACGCTCTAAGATAATAGGTTTAAAGCCCATCTGTGCCAAAATAAGACCCGCAAATAAACCACAAGGCCCCATACCAATAACAATCGGGCGTTCAGATAAATTTTTAGGTGCCTGCGCAACCAATTGATAACGGTCATCAGGCTTAGGCTTTACTTGTGCATCTTGTGCAAATTGCACCAATAAATCTGCATCCTGCGTTGTAGCAACATCTAAGCTATAAATAAAAAAGATATTGTGTTTTTGCCGCGCATCATAACTGCGCTTATAAACGCGATAGTTTAATAACTGCTCGTTTTTAATAGCCAGTTTCTCACAAATGGCGGCCTGCAATTCTGGCTCAGTATGGTCTAAATGTAATTGTATATTATTAATTCGTAACATATTATTTTTTATTTCGCGCATATTCTAAAAACCGCATATCTGTTTAAGGCAACGTGAATAATCCAATATTAGAGTAATCACCAACAGAAAGCGCAATACCTGTTTATCTTCTCATATATCTCCTAGCAATACTTGAAAAATATCACATAAATACAGTTACTTACACAACTATCCATGCAATAACCGTTACCTCACCGGCAATCAATTCAGCTAGTTTTAAAAGCGTTGCAGCGGCTAATAATTGCATATCAGACGGATAACCATACTACCTGAGAGCGTACGTTTGATAATCACTTTCAACTTTTAGCACGCTTTCTTTTATTATCCAGTCAATAGAAGCATTTTGCCTCACTCGCTCGGTAAGAACAACCGCCAGTTCTCTTAATTTATCGTACTGCATTAGCTCTTGAGTACTTTTATTATCAGCAACTGCGGTATATGCGGTATAAAAGGTGTATTCAAAATCGCTTAAATCCAGCTCTGTAGTGGTCAAACAATTGAGCCGTAAATTTATGCACGAGACTTTAGATAAGAAAATAAATGCAAAGACTGGCGAAAATTTAGATACACTGCTTAATCACTCTCCTGCATTTCGAAGTATAAGCAACAAAGCATACTTTCACTTTACGCGATGCTTAACGCAAATATTTCATACCCCCTAACTTAACAAATAAAAATAAACCTTTTGCTCGATATAAAATTGTAATATTATTACATTACAATTTATAGCATCGTGCTCTTTTGCTGACCATTTTTAACCATGACATCTAAACAACTCCCTTTATTTTTATTGATTACAACAGGTGCAGCGGTCGCGAATGACGTACAAGAATTAGAGGACGTTATTATTGCCGCTCCCTCTCAGGCAAGCTTTTCTGATAATGCGTACTCAATCAATATTTTGTCAGGAGATGAACTGACGCAAAAACAAGCCGGCACCCTTGGCGAAACCCTAAAACAAGAATTAGGCATTCACAGCATGTCCTTTGGCAACAATGTCGGACAACCTATCATAAGAGGCCAAATGGGCAACCGTGTACAGGTTTTACAAAATGGACTCAGTAGCCTTGATGTATCAGGCATTAGCCCTGACCATGCCAATAGTACCGAAGCACTACTTGCCGAACGCATTGAAGTCTTACGCGGCCCTTCCGGTTTACTGTATAGTAGCGGCGCAATAGGCGGCATTATCAATGTTATCGATAATAGAATCCCTCTTGCTCTCCCCGACTCTCTGAAGACCGCACTTGAACAACGCTATCAATCCGTATCTAATCAATGGAGTAGTGTTGTAAAACATGATGGCGGACTCAATAAACTGGCTTGGCATGTCGATGGTTTTTTTCGTAGTAGCGATAATTACCATGTTCCAGGCAAGTCAAATGGCCTTGGCTATGTCGAAAATAGCGATGCACAAAGCTGGAGTGCTACCCTAGGGGCTTCTTGGGTAGATGATTGGGGTATGCTAGGCTTTTCCGTCAATCACTTAAATAACAATTACGGCATTCCGCCGGTCGATGAATTAGTGCGCATTGACTTGCAACAAACCCGCTATGATGCAAAAGCAGAATTTTATGACCCTTTTACAGGCATAGAGGCTTTAAAATTTCGCTTTAGCTATAATGATTACCGACATAATGAACTGGAAGATGGCATCACCATCGGCACTCAATTTGATAATCAAGGCATAGAAGGCCGTTTTGAGCTGGCACATAAAGCATTTAGCTTTATTGACCATGGCACAATTGGCTTGCAAGTACAAAATAAAAAGTTGCATGTCGTGGGAACAGAAGCCTATATCCCCCCTTCCGCAACACAAAACTATGCGACCTTTTTAGTCGAAAGCATCTCTACCGATAAGATAACATATGAACTAGGACTGCGTATTGAGCATCAACAAATTGATGCAGAAGGCTTTGCACGTAAACACCATACGCCAATTAATGCCTCTTTATCGGCATTATGGCAACCTAATGATGCGGTACTAATGAGCCTGGCTTTTACACATGCTCAGCGCGCGCCCAATGTACAAGAGCTCTTTGCTGACGGCATTCATTTTGCCGCCCAAAGCTATGTATTAGGCAATGAAAACCTACAACTCGAAACTTCTTATAATTTAGAACTGAGCTTCAAAACCCATTTTCATTGGCTGAGTACGGAATTAAATCTCTTTCATAATTGGAGTAATCAATACATCAACCAACAAAATACAGGCACTTGGTTTAATTTAGACAATGAGCAAATCACCAACCGTTGTCCTACCGGTACCAATTGCTTACCGGTCTATCAAGCTATGCAAGACAATGTACGCTTTTATGGCTTTGAAGCCCAAATCAATATGCCGCTATGGGAAGCGATGAATCACCAATTCGACATCAGTGTCTTCAGTGATTATGTACGTGGTAAATTTAATGCAGGTGGTAATGTGCCGCGCATGCCGCCGTTGCGTTATGGCATGCAATTAAATTATACGGCGTATGATGCCTTGACCGCCAATTTGCGCTTAACCCGTGCCGGCACACAAAAGCACACCGGTAAAAATGAAAGCACCACACCAGGCTATTTATTGTTAAACTTAAACGCTAATTATAAGGTAGACATAATGAAGACAGCCGAAACCTTATTATTTTTTAAAGCCACTAATTTATTAAATGCAACGATTCGCAATGCCAGCTCCTTTTTAAAGGACGTTGCCCCCGAACCCGGCAGAGGGGTAGAAATCGGTGTCCGCATCAGGTTCTAATATGACCCACGTCATTGACAGCAAAACAATACAACACCCTCATAACCACAAGAGCTGCTTGCAACAAGCACTACACGTAGCCGAGCAGGTTTGCCATCAAAAAGGCTTACGCCTAACCCCTATCAGGCGGCGAATTCTGGAATTAATCTGTACCAGCCATAAAGCGATTGGTGCTTATGAATTATTAGATATATTTCATGCAGAAGATGCCAAAGCCAAACCGGTCACCATTTATCGTGCGTTGGATTTTTTAATGGAAGCAGGCTTAGTCCATAAAGTCGAATCATTAAATGCTTTTATAGCTTGCTTACATGCAGAAAGCCAACATAAATCTGTTATTCTAATTTGCACGCAATGCCATAATGCCTATGAAATGGATGCCGAACCTATTTATGAACAATTATTTGCTTTAAGCAAGAGCATACAATTTACCCCGCATTATTTAACATTAGAACTGCAGGGTATATGCAGCCACTGTGCGGCATAAATAATAATGCTATATTCTTTAAACGAAAAAATGGAGGCTATCGATGTGGCATATCTAAAGTTTTTAATCGTTTATCTTTTCGGAGTATTTATCTTCAATGTGGTATCTATCTTTTATTTGGATAGAGCAAATAATTTAATAAATAATCAAATTGAACTTTGGATTACATTAATAGCACCTGCGTTTGTTGCATTAGCTTTAACGTATAAAAACCCAAAAATTAGCCGTAAACAAATAATCTGGTCATTACTTTTTTTATTCATAGCTTGTCCTGTGATATTTTTTATTCATGTGGCGTTGAATCTTTAAATATTTATTTGACTCAACACAACAGTCGCATGCACTCTAACAAGCCACATCAGTTATGAAAGGCTTAAGCACAATAGACCGTCACTCTATAATAAAGCCCCGGCCTGCAATGCTTAACTATTAATCCAACCGTATTTATATTATTTTTCTAAATGCACAGTTGCAGGGTAACCCACATTAGTAGTCGCTTTAATCAGCGTTTCTATATTAGTTTTTTGGGGGTCAAACATCACATTTGCCGTTTTACTCTCAAAATCCACTTTAGCACTGCGCACACCTGCAACGCCCTGCAAAGCCTTTCTAATAGTAAAGGGGCACATGGCACAGCTCATATTTTGTATATCCAGCAAAACTGACTGAATATTATGCTGTGTGGGTGCGGCCGGTTTCGCTTGCAGTATTTGCGCAGACACTAACCCCATCATTAAACTCAATACGACCGGCAGACTTTTCATCTTTTTCATTTTTATCACCATTACATAAAATAGGGCGCAAACCATGGAAAACTGAGCAATAATAAAATAGCGGTAGATACAATCCAAAAAATAATTTTTTGATTACGTTGCACTGTCGTTGCAGCACAAATATCCCCCGCTTGACAGTCGTCTTCGGATAAATAGAGTTTCATAAACCCAAGCCAGATAAAAAGCAGAGTCAAAGCAAAAAAGAAAGGCCTTACCGCTGTCATGGACGTTAAAGTACTCATCCATGCCCCACCAATGCCTAGAGATAAAAGAAGTAAAGGGCCAACGCAACAAGCAGAAGCACCTATCGCAGCCAATATTGCAGCCATATTCAACCAAGCGACACCTTGATTAGTTGTTGGTGGTTTCTGTGCCATCATACTCTCCAAAAGTTAACCTTATGCATTAATCAATATTGGGAGAGTTTAAATCCTGTTCTATAGAACAGGGTCAAGGGAAAATATTTATTTTTTTAAGCTATCAGAAGAAGGCTTTTGCAAACCGGAAAAGACATCAATAAGGGAGCAATGCTCAGTTGACCGGTTTTGCCGGCAACCTTTAATTAAGCCATCAAGCACATTACGCAGTGCCGTTAAATCTTTTAATTGTGCATCAATTTGCCTACGTTTCTGTTCGGCCATTTTTTGTACATCTTTGCAATGCTGTCCATCTAATGCTAATAATTCTGCAATTTCCTTTAAGGTAAAGCCCGATTGCTGAGCGCGTTTAATAAAATGCAGCCTAGCAATTGCCTCTAATGGATATTGGCGGTAACCTGTCGTTGGTTTATCAGGCTCAAGCAATAAGCCTATTCGCTGATAATAACGTATTGTTTCAATAGTGACATTGGCTTTTTTAGCTAATTTCCCAATAGTAAGATTCATTTATTTTCACTCATTGCAATCCATCTAAATTCAGTGAACTACTCGCTTTTCCCCTTAATTAACGCTTCAGGATAGCGTTCTAAATAATCCGCCAATAAACGTAAAGACTTTGCCGCACGGCGTAATTCAAGCAATGTACTATTTAAATTTTGCTGTAATGGCGTCTCCGGATTAAAGGCGGCACCAATATCACCAGCACTCTGTTGCAATTGCGCCAACATTTGACGACTGCTCGCCAACGTCACATGCGCATCTGCCAATAAAGGTGCAACGCCTTTATCTAATTTTGCCATCGCAGCACTTGAATGCTTTAAAGTGCTTTCTGCATGCGCGGCAATACCTTCCGAATGCCGGTTAACAACACGCATAATACCGTTTACTTCTACTAATGTAGTGGCTAAAAGGTGTATGACTTGCTGCATATCATCAGAGCCTGTTAATTGTTTAACATTTTTAACGGTGACTAATAATTCCGCAAATAATTCCTGGAAAGGGATATTTTGAATTTCACGAATAGCATCGCTAATATTATTTTGAACTTTTTGGCTATTAGAAGAAATCGCCGGCAACTCCGCAAAATCTTGATTCAAATGCATTAGGCTCACCGGCGAATCAGGACGCAATAAAGACTCTATATAAAGCTTACCCGTGACCAAACTGGTATATTGCAACTGCAAACGCAAACCATCTTCGATTAACTGCTCCATTAAGGCTTGTTGCGTATTTTTCTTCTTATGCCGCAATAACTGCCAACATTTTTCATGGTCAATTTCAATAAAAACAGGGGTTAAAATACGATTATTCTCAGGATGTAGTTGCACTTGAATATCAGTGACCTTACCAATCGGTACGCCCTGCATTTTAACCAGCGAACCAACAGATAAGCCATTTACCGATTCATCGAAATAAACCACAAACTCTGATTTTTCACTGAAAAATTGACCACTGCTTAAAAGAGAAATACCAAATACAGCGATAATAATAGCCCCTAGTACAAATGCACCAATAATCGTTGGGTTCGCGCGTTTACTCATCTAATTCACTTCTCATCATTGCTACTCAACAGGCGTTACGCTTATTATTGCACAAAGCTCATCCCTTAAAATAGACAAATCAGCTTTGACCACGACTTAAAAACTGTTGCACAACAGGGTGCGGACAGTCATGCAACAAATCATTCGGTGCGCCTTGTGCAATCAAGGTTTTACTAAGTGAATCCAAAAAAATCGCATCCGTTCCAATGGCAAACAAACTGGGTAAATCATGCGTGACCACCACAATCGTCGTACCTAAACTCGCTTGAATACTGATAATCAAATCATCTAATAATTTAGCACTCACAGGGTCTAAGCCGGCAGACGGCTCATCAAAAAACAAAATATCCGGATCCAATGATAAAGCGCGTGCCAAGCCTGCTCTTTTTTTCATGCCACCACTAATTTCGGCAGGATAATATTCCTCAAACCCCACCAACCCCACCAGTGCCAATTTCAAATAAGCCAGACCTTTAATTTCATCGGCACTTAAATCCGTATACTCTTCTAAGGGCAAGGCAATATTTTCAGCCAATGTCAAAGAACTCCATAACGCGCCACTTTGATACATCACACCATTTGCACGCATAATCGCATTGCGCTTTTTAGCGGAAACTTGCCATAAATTTTGCTGTTGATAATAAATATCGCCGGCAAGAGGCTTTTTTAAGCCTAATAAATGGCGCAACAACGTACTTTTGCCACAACCATTACCGCCCATTACAATAAAAATATCCCCTTTATGAATTTTAAAATTAAGATTCTGCTGGATAATAAAATCATCATAAGCCATGGTCAAACCACTGACTTCAATATGCACCTCTGTCATGCTTACACGCCCACCAGTTGATAAATGACCGTCAAAATCGCATCTGCCACGACAATACTCACAATACCGGCCACCACAGCAGATGTCGCAGCATCGCCAACAGAAGACGAACTGCGACCACATTGCATGCCCTGCATACAGCCCGACACTGCAACCAATACGCCAAAAACACTACTTTTAAATAGCCCCGCCCAGAGGTCATGCAACGCCAAAGCACTTTGAGTTTGTACCACATACTCCATAAAAGAAATATCCAGCATAGTAACGGCCACCAACAAACCACCGATAATGCCAATAAAATCAGCATATAAACATAATAGCGGCAACATCAACACCAAAGCCAATAAACGCGGCAACACCAAAAAATCCAGCGCAGAAATGCCTAAGGTCTTTAACGCATCAATTTCTTCATTCACTTGCATAGAGCCTAATTGAGAAGCAAACGCCGCCCCTGTGCGCCCCGCCATAATGATAGCGGTCATCATCGCCCCCATTTCGCGCACCATGCCTAAGCCAACCAAGTTCGCTACATAAATTTGTGCGCCAAATATTTTTAATTGCACCGCACCCACAAATGCCAGAATCAAACCCACCAACAGGCTGATTAAAGTCACAATAGGTAATGCTCTAGGCCCACAGTCCTGCATTACCAACCATAAATCACGCTGCCGAAAACATGCTTTGCCGCGTAATAACCGCATAATACTCAAACAAATATTGCCCACAAAAGTCGCAACACTTTTTGTCTGACGTATCACGCTTAAGCTATGTTCGCCTAAACGTGCAAGCCATGAAATAGACACCGGCGTTTTTTGTCCGCTTTCACGCACCGGAAAAGCAGAAGCCTGTTTAAGCAAGCCTTGAGCCGCAACCGGCATCGCGGTCATATCTAGGTCAATATTTTGCGCCGTACAATACGTCTCTAAATCATATAAAAACAACACTAAGCGGCTATCCCACCTGCCCAAACCCACTCCTTGCAACGACAACTTTCGGCATGACTGTGCCTGCAATTGTCGTTGCAAAACAGCAAACATGGGCACACGATTACCAATCACCCAGTCACCGCCAATAATGGCTGTGCCCACATGCTGCTCAGCAATAGACAGTTTTAAGACGCATTTTTTCAAAAGAGACAACCTATATTATAGAGTCAAACCCTTGCTTTATAAGTATAAAAATACCTCTATAAAAGCGAGGGAAAGTTTATTATGATTTATGACCGGTGCGACCTAAATTCTAAGCTAAAGTATCAACTTTTGTATTATCTTTCTGTAAATCCTTGTTGCACGCTCCCTCTTACCGGACGCGATAAAAAGGTTTTAGCTAAAAGACTTAACGAAAAAGCCTCCTCTCGATTCCAAGGCAATAGTGACACCATACGCGCCATAGCACAATAAGCAAAGATGACCTGCGCCCAAGTACCAATACAGGGAATCCAATATAGCCACTGCATTGGTTCCGGCAATGCAAGCAATAAGAGCATAAGATACCAAAAACGTACTTGTACAGGAAAGGCCGTTATATTTCCTGCCCGAACACTAAAATGAATAAGTTGAAAAATGGTCAAAGCGATTGCCCATATAAACCCCCAACCATTTTCCAACACACCAGTCGTTAGCAGTATGGCTGTTAGCAACCAGTACCACCAAGCAATATTTTTGTATTCAAGCATCAACATATTCACTTACCTTTCTTTAACAAAAACTGACCAGTCATCTTATATTGGTCGTTTAAAAAAACGATACAGCGGTATCACTGTATCGCTCTGCTTTATGATAGCTTTACGTTTCCTTAACGATAAAATAATCGCCTAATAAAGTTTCACAAAATTCTTCCAAGGGTTGTACCGATTGCTCAATTTTCATGCGTAATAACGCGCCCTGCCAATTATTAACCAATAAATTGGCCATCATTTCAGCACTTCTATCCTGGCGTACCGTGCCTTGTGTCTGTGCTTGCAATAAGGCTTTATATTGCAATAATCGGTAGCGTTCAACCGCCGATTTCAGTGCCTGATTACACAGTTCACTGGTATCACCGACTTCTCCCATCATGTTGCCCAGTAAACAGCCGCCTTTATAGCCATTTTTTGCAACAGCAACTATTAGCTCGGCATAGTAATTTTTTAAAGCTGCTAAGGCATCCTCAGGCGAGCGTTCAATATGTTGTTTTAATAGCTGAATAAACGGCTCGATATAGTGGCTAATCGCTTCGGCGGCAAAGGCCTCTTTGCTATCGAAATAACTGTAAAAAGAGCCTTTAGGGACATTGACTGCTTTGGCAATTTCATTGACACCGGTTGCATGGTAGCCTTGTGTCATTAACAAATGTACGCCTTGGTCAAGTAAATTATTACGTTTGGTCAGTTTATTGGTCATCATTGGGATTAAAATATACGACTGGTCATATATTATGTCAAGATTTTATTTTAGGCAAGCAAGTTGCGCTGTTTTGAATATCCCTAAAGTATATACTGATATAAGCCGTCTGCCCATTAGTAATAAATAGACAAACAATTAAAATTGCACATCTTGATAGCCTCACTTGTATAGAAATAAGGCCTCGTTCGCTACAATGCTAATAAATAAATGCTAAAATATCCTCTACCGCATTAATAAGCTCATCTTCGCTAAAAGGCTTGGTTAAATATTTATCAACACCTGCTTTTTGCGCGCGCTCTCGATGCTTTGCCGTTGTGCGTGAACTAATCATAATAATAGGCAGAGCAGCGAGGTCATCTCGGTGGCGAATATGCGCCGTCAATTCGATACCATCCATACGCGGCATTTCCATATCGACCAACATAATATCCGGCATTTGTTCTTCAATTTTTTCCAAACCATCTAAGCCATCAATAGCGGTCTCAACGTCAAAACCATTATCCTGCATAAATCGCGCCGTTGCCTTGCGCGCACTCAAGGAGTCATCAATAACCAGCACTTTAGGCAAAGCCCGTACCGGCTCGATTGGCACACTATCACTGCTGTCAAAATGATATTCATGTTTTATAGAAAGTAATTCATAAATATCCAATACCGCTGCTAAATCGCCATTCCCTAAAATAGCCGCCCCTAAAACACCCGGTATATTGGCGACATAATCACCAAATGATTTAATAATTAAATCTTGCGCACCTATAATGGCATCGACAAACACCACATTTTGCGTGCCTGTTCGATCGGCAACTAAAATGGCAGGCTTTCTAATCGACTCAAGCTCTATCTCAGCAGAAGCACCTAAACCTAATAAGACACTTAAATGCTCAATGGCATAATTTTGATCTGCATAATGATAATAAAATTGTCCGTCTTGTTTTACGATATGGGTGTCACTTGAGGCAAGCATTTGTTGTACCCCTTGTTCAGCAACCGCATAAATAGTGGTACCTACTCTGACAAGGACGGCTTGGGTTGCAGCTAACAATAATGGCAATGTTATATTGACCTGCATACCTAATTGCTCTGTAGAATGAATCTCCATAAAGCCATTCATTTCCAACACTTGACTATGAATCGCATCCATTCCTATGCCGCGCCCCGAGACTTGCGTACTGGTTTGGCGCGTACTAAAGCCCGGTATTAGAATTATCCGGCTAAGATCATTAGCCGTCATTTTCGCGCTATCTTGCACACTGATAAGACCTTTATCGATCGCCGTTTGCAAGATTTTTTCTCTGTTTAATCCTTGGCCATCATCACTGCATATCACGCTGATAAAGTTGCCTTGCTTCGTAAAGGTAAGCGTTATTTGCCCCTGCGCCGGCTTATCCGCAGCCCGCCTCACCTCCGGCGATTCAATACCATGGTCAACTGCATTTCTTAATAAATGCATTAAGGGGTCCATGAGCTTATTTAAGGTCTCACTATCAATCAGAGTTTGCTGGCCAATAATCCTTAGCGCAACCTCTTTTTCTGTTATTTTGGCAGTCTGCCGTACAATGCGTTGACAACGAGAGGCTATTTTTTCGGCAGGCAATAAACGAATTTGGCGCACAATATCCAAATTTTCTTTTTGCATGACATCTTGCGCTAACAACATTGTTTTTAAGTTGTTTAACTGCTGATTCATACCGACATTCATTTCACGTATATCGGCTGCAATCTCAGCAACTCGGTTTACGCAACTATGCAATTCATTATATTGATCCAGCTCTAATGCATCGAACTTAGCCGTTTTTTGCTGTGTCGCACCATTTTTAATATGCACCAAATGGTCTAACTCAG
>Ga0256839_1001858_pt1 | contig 24801 bp, 23 predicted proteins | sample 354166metaG_FD_185968 | JGI IMG/M metagenome (GOLD analysis project Ga0256839, IMG submission 185968) | Hydrothermal vent microbial communities from Mid Atlantic Ridge, Atlantic Ocean - 354-166 | ecosystem: Environmental > Aquatic > Marine > Hydrothermal vents | place: Atlantic Ocean: Mid... | reverse complement strand
AAGGATGAGCTTTGCACCAGGGAGGTGCTGCGGACAGGACGTCCGGTTTGGAGTAGTAGTGGTACTAAAGGCGGCCGAAAGGTTGCCTTTTTTTATGCCCGATTGATAATCTTACGAGGGTATTAAATAGAGGTAGATTGAAGTCTGAAGCTTATGAATCGATCACACATGATCATTGCTGATTAAACCCTTGTTCCATCTTGCCGATAAATCGTACAGCTTGTGATTGTTTCCCAAGTATTGCACACGATGAGGGCGGCTATGCGAACGAGAATTCATGAAATTCCAGCTTGCTTCACAGAGACGATTGAAATAGATGCTGAGCGTTATCACCTGATCCAGCGGGCACTTAATCGGCTAGGTAAGCCATTGCGTTTCCCCCTAGTTGGTTTGTGTCATCTGGATATGATATTGGAAGCGGATAGCTGGGTCTGTATCGATCGTGGTGCGCTGGAATTACCGGTAGTCGCATGGCATCAATTTAAAAAAACCAGCCGCCAAAACCTTCAGTCTTCGGTGTGGTGCGAACTACGTCACTACCGAGTTAATACCGACATCTTACTCCCTTATGTATGGATGACCATAGAAAGCACTCTTAAGGCGCGTTTATCTGAGGGTGACTCGGCGCAAACCGCCCCGGTGATCTCTCTATTTCCTGATTGAGTCTGTGCCCTGTCCAACTGTTTTCTACTGGGTTGGCTTATTGGTGGTATCCAGCATTCAGATTCGCGTGTCTATTTGTTATCGCTTATACTGGCTTTTTTGAGAATCAGCAGGATATATAGCGTGAGTAATCAGTCGATAGATAAACCTTGGGGTGGTCGTTTTAATGAACCCACTGATGCCTTTGTAGAAGCATTTACAGCCTCTGTCGGCTTTGATAAACGCCTCTATAAACATGATATTGCCGGTTCGGTTGCCCATGCCAAAATGTTGGGGCATGTGGGGGTTTTAAGTGCCGATGATGTGGCGCAGATTTTAAGCGGATTAGAGCAGGTGTTGGGCGAAATTGAACGCGATGAGTTCAACTGGTCGGTTGCGCTGGAAGATGTTCACATGAACATTGAGGCACGCTTAACGGCAATCATTGGTGATGTGGGTAAAAAACTTCATACCGGGCGCTCACGCAATGATCAGGTTGCGACGGATATCCGCCTCTATCTACGTGATGAGATTGATGCGATCTCTTTGGAGCTGTCTCGCTTGCAAGGTGCATTGCTAAACTTGGCTGAGGCGGAGGCCGATACCATCATGCCAGGCTTTACTCACCTTCAAACAGCACAGCCGATCACCTTTGGCCATCACATGTTGGCATGGTTTGAAATGTTAAAACGAGATGCAGGGCGTTTAGCCGATTGTCGAAAACGTGTTAATAGCTCGCCACTGGGCAGTGCTGCGCTGGCGGGTACCACCTATCCAATTGATCGCGAATTTACCGCTAACGCACTGGGTTTTGAGGCTATTTGTGAAAACTCACTGGATGCGGTGAGTGACCGTGACTTCGCGATTGAATTTGTGGCCGCTGCAAGCCTGATAATGACTCACCTTTCACGTGCTGCTGAAGAGCTGATTCTCTGGTGCTCGGCACAATTTAACTTTGTTGAACTGGGCGATAGCTTCTGTACTGGCTCTTCTATTATGCCGCAGAAGAAAAACCCAGATGTACCGGAGTTGATTCGAGGAAAAACCGGCCGAATAAATGGGCACCTTGTCTGTCTGTTGACCCTAATGAAAGGGCAGCCGCTGGCCTACAACAAAGATAACCAAGAAGATAAAGAGCCGCTATTCGATACCATTGATAACTTGCGAGGATCGCTAAAGGTATTTGCCGATATGGTTCCGGCAATCGCAGTTAATCGTGCCGTTATGCGTGATGCCGCGATTCGGGGCTTTTCCACCGCGACAGATTTAGCAGACTACTTGGTTCGAAAGGGTGTAACTTTTCGTGATGCGCATGAAATTGTAGGAAAATCGGTGCGTTATGGTATCGAGCAGAATAAAGATCTAGGTGAAATGGAGTTGGAAGAGTTGAGACAGTTTTCAGATGTTATTCAACAAGATGTTTTTGACGTGTTGACATTGGAAGGCTCAGTATCAGCGCGTAATCATTTAGGGGGTACCGCTCCACAGCAAGTGCGCAAAGCGGTGCTGCGTGGGCGTGCATGGTTGGAGGGGTAGCCTTTGAAATGGGTTGTATTGGTGCTGTTTTTGATCTGTTCGAAGTAGCCCCTCCTCAATGCCTGATTAAAGCTGCCCAACATGAAAATGGAGTCGTGGCAGGTCGCCGTTCTCGTTATGGTCGATGCTGATGCGGGTGATGCCTGCATTTGGGATGTGTAGGCGGAACATGTTCTCTAGTGGCATTCCAAGTACCTCGCGGATGATCATACGCATCATTCCGGCGTGTCCGACCATTAGTATGTGCTCTCCCCGGTGTTGTGTGATCGCATTTTGCCACCCTTTAAGTACCCGTTTGCGAAAATAGGCTAGAGTTTCACCTCCAGGTGGCGGGTTATTGATGGGGTCTTGCCAAAAATTATTAAGCGCTTCCGGATCTTCTTCCATTAGCTGTTGTGCTGTTTTCCCTTCCCACTCACCAAAACCAAGCTCCATCAGTTGTTGATCCTGTGTGAGGGGGAGTTGATGGCGGGTGGCGACCTCTTCAGCAAATGCCGCACAGCGCTGTAAGCTTGAGCTTACGATGGCACTCCAGGGGTGGTGTTCAGCAATGGCAGAGCGCATTTGGCTCCACCCTTTATCGCTTAGGGGGTCGTCAAGGTGGCCTCGGTATCGCCTTCCACCAACCGGTTCACCATGGCGAATTAGGTCGATGGTGGTGCAAAGGTAGTCGCTCATTCCTAGGATAGTCCCGCCAATGTGAGTACCGCGATAAGCGTGATCCAGATGATAATGGCTCTGTTTGCCAAAGCGAGCGCACACTGTATATTTTGCAGGTCGTTTTCTCTGCTGTTAACTTCAATTTGTAAAGCGCCTAAGCCGCTACAGACCAGAATACCGCAGTTATCATCGCCATAGGCTTGTGCCCACTCGGTTTGATAGCAGCGCCAGTTTTGCCACGCATCACTCATGCTGCCACCTAACGCATAGCTCATGGCCGTTAGTCTTGCGGGTAGCCAATTTAGAATGGTGTGTAGTCGTTGCGCCGCCTCCTGTAGCTCTTCACAATCTTCACTCTGGCTGTAGTGGATGAGCTGTTGATTGCACCGATAGAGTAGTGCGCCCAGTGGTCCTAGGATGAGGAACCAAAATAGAACGGCAGTGATGCGTTCACAGGTGTTGGTGAGAATGGTATTGATAACGTATTGGTTTGCCTGTTCAATTTTTGTCATTTCATGGCGGTAGGGGTGAAGTTCGTTTGCGTAGTGCAGGGCGGCTTCAGTATCACCACGTTCAGCAGCATCGGTGTAATCGGTTACTTGGGTGGCATTATTTTTGGGGCCGATGCTGTAGCAGAGAACGGCGATGGAGAGTAAAAACCACAGCAGGAGATTGATACTTGAAAGAATCACTACTCCAAGAATAATAAGAGGGATAAGTATCAATAAAAGTGTGATTGTGCCGTCAAGGTTCGGGCAGGCGCGGCGAAACCACAGCATGTAGGGTTTTAGCCAATGATAATGACGGAATTGGCTGATGGTGGGTGTGAATTTTTCGACTGCGATGCAGATGAGGATAATGATCAAAGTCATGAAGCGTATTCCGACGGTTGATGTGCTGGCAGATGTTGAAGACTATACCACGATGCGGGTATTACAGCAGCAGCCGTTTTTCTTATCCTGGGGTCAGAGTACGGGTGTCAATCAGAGCTTCCCTAAGGTACTAAACTTTTGCGATAACGTGACCAGTCAAAGGCGGGGCCAGGGTCGGTTTTTCGTTCGGGTGAGATGGATTCATGCCCGGTTATGCGCTCGCAGGTTATGGCGGGGTAGTGCTGCATAATGAGGTGGGTGACATCGGCCAGCACCCGGTACTGTTCTTGGGTATAGGGGGTGTTGTCGCTGCCCTCCAGCTCGATACCAATGGCAAAGTCATTGCATTGTTCTCGGCCTAAAAAACAGGATTGACCTGCGTGCCAGGCGCGCTTGTGCAGCGGTACAAACTGGCTCAACTCTCCTTTTCGGTCAATAAGAAGGTGTGCTGATACTTTCATCTCCTTAATTTCCGAGAAAAAAGGGTGTTGGCTTGAGTCGAGTTGATTGCAAAAGAAGTCAGCAATCTCATTGCCCCCAAACTTGCCGGGGGGGAGGCTGATATTATGTATCACCAGTAGTGAGATGTCATTGGGATCAGGGCGTAGATCAAAATTGGGTGAGAGCAGGAGGCGAGCCTGAGGAATTACTCCACTGTTTTTGATTAAGGTAAGTTTGGGCATGGTACTGTTTTCCTTTTTCGCAGCCTGCTAACGGTATTGTAAATGGAAAACTGTTTTAATTGGCTCGGATATTTCATAAGTTTGCGTAAAATATTGGTTGCCAGAGGTAAACTCCTGAAAATCGCCGTATCAGTGATTACGGACGATAGAGGAGATATTTCCTGTGGAATCAAGAGGCAAGCGAGATTGCGCATAATTTATGAAATATTCGGCTTAGATAGGTACTCTTCATGTTGTTAGAAGCAAGCCACGATTCTGGTCTTATTATTCTCTCTCTGATTATTTCAGTTTGGGGACTCTACTCTTCGCTGGGTGTGATGGGTAATGTTTTTTCTCTACGCGGTGGAGAGCGAGCACGGGCACTCATATCTGCCGCTGTATTAATGGGCGTTTCGATCTGGACAGTACACTTTGTGGGTGTGCTCTCACATACGCTCCCCACGCTTACCGTATACCTCCCCTCTTATATCTTTCTCTCTCTTCTGGTTACCCTCGTCATCTCGGTAGTGGCAACCTATTTAATGGTGTTGCAGCGGGGTTATCTGGTACTGCTTCTCGCGGGTGTCGTGTTAGGGTTTGCGATTGCTGCTATGCATCTGACCGGCATGATGGCACTAAAGGTGAGTGGTCTTATTGAGTATGAGATGCCGGCTATTTTTCTCTCACTCGCGATTGCATTGGTGGCTAGCATCTTTGGGCTCTACTTAATGTGTCAGCATGTCGATTTAGTGCGGCAAGGAAAGGGGGAGAAAAATCGCCACCTGCAAGCATCATTGGTATTGGGCCTTGGCATAGCGTTGGCGCATTACATTGCCATGAGTGGAACAACGGTTACGGCAGTAGAGGGTGGGCATCTGATCGACTCTTTAGAGGGGGTTATCACACGCTCTGAACTCACGCTATTGGTTGTTTTTATCGTGGGTGTCACCATTGCGACAATATCATTTCTACTGCGCAATATTAAATTTAATGCCATGACGCTAGGGGTGGGTGTTAATTACTGGTTGGTGGGTATTGGTGTTTTTGGTATCAGCTTGATGGTGTTGGGGCAGTGGTTTGTTGCCAACTCTTTCCAGAAAGAGTCGAGCTTGGCTCAGGTGGGTTATCGAATTCAGAGTGATCTTGCACAGATGCGATACATGCAGGAGGTTGCTAATGGCGAGCCCTATCGACTGGCCGACTGGCTGGAACGTGTTGATGACATTGCCTACTCAATTGATGTCGTAATGAACCTGGATGGCGTGGTGACGACTAAAGAGGATGAGCACCTGCGTAAAGAGTTGCGGGAAATCACAACACTGGTCGCGCTACTAACAACTACCTTTTCGAAAGAGGCGAAGGATGAGCCCGCTTCATTTGTGAAGGGTGTAGAGACAGAAAAAACATTGCGTGCACTGCATCTGCTGAGTGAGGATTTATTGGCCGACTCGTTACTTATGGCACAGCATAACCAGCGGCTGCTCAGCTTTATCAATGGTGCCAACATTATCTGGTTCCTGCTTGTTTTTGGAAGCGTTATTGCGGTTATGAGGCGGCGTGAGCAGCAGTTATCTTCGGTGAATGAGGAGATGAAAGAAGCGCTGCATGAGCTGCAAAGGCAGACGTATGCGATGGATCAGCACGCTATTGTGGCGATGACGGACCCAGCGGGTGTGATCACCGCTGTGAATGATAAGTTCTGTCAAATCTCTCAATACTCAGAAGAGGAGTTGCTGGGGGTTAATCACCGTATACTCAACTCTGGGCTGCACTCTCAGGCGTTCTGGCAAGCGATGTGGCAAACCATTGAGGCCGGAAAAGTTTGGCAGGGCGATATTAGAAATCGTAACAAAAGTGGTGAATACTATTGGGTCAATACCACGATTGTCCCTTTCATGGGCAGCAACAACCGACCAGAGCGTTACCTCTCCATGCGAACAGACATCACTCGTAGCAAGCAGGCGGAGATGGAGTTGCGCGAAAAAGAGTATTGGATGAACTCTCTTATCCAGGCGCTGCCGGATGAGGCCCTGCTTCAGGATGTTGATACCCGATGGTTGATTGCAAATGATATTTTGCTGCGCAACCTAGGGTTAAGCGGCGATGCTTACCAAGGGTTGACGACAAAACAGTTGGCAGAAAAAAGCGATATTTTGAAGCAGAGGGTGCTCATTGATGGCGAGGGTGAGCAGGTCTGGGAGCGCGATGATGTCACCCACTGGGAGTTGGAGTATCCAACATCACAGGGTAATGCTGTCTTTGAAGTGGTTAATGTGCCGCTCTTTAATGAGGATGGCAGCCGTAAAGGCGGGGTGAGGGTTGCTAGTGATATCTCTGCCCGTAAGCAGGTGGAGGAGGAGAACCAAATGCTGGCCTCGGCAATTTTTCAAGCCGATGAGGGGATGTTTATTGCTGATGCGCAAGGGCAGCTCGAGTACGTTAACCCAGCCTATGAAGAGATATTGCCTTCAGAGGGTGACTCCATTGGTAGCCAGTTGCCCCTATTGAACTCTGAGTGCTCAGGGAGTGAGTTTTCAGAGATGCTCTGGGATGCCTTAACCCGCGGTGAATCTTGGTCGGGGCGTTATGAGTGGCGCTGTAGTGATGATGAGAAGGGTGAGCATAACTTCATGGTGAGCCTCTCGCCCGTTGTTACGGTAAAAGGGATGCGTTTTGTGGGGTTGTTGCGGGATGTAACCGATGAACAAAACCTTGAAAGCCAGCTCCAACAGGCACAAAAAATGGAGTCTATCGGTCGCTTGGCGGGTGGCATTGCCCATGATTTTAACAATATACTGACCGCAATAATCGGTTACTCTGATCTGGTTCAGGATGACCTGCCAATGGGCAGCGATGCGCACAATAATATGCTGGAGATTCAAACCGCCAGCCAGCGGGCCAAAGAGCTGGTCAAGCAGATTTTAAGCTTCAGTCGGCAGTCATACAATGAACGACAAATATTTGATGCGGAAACCGTGGTAAAAGAGGCTGTGCGCCTGATCCGCACCTCCTCCCCTGCGACCATCACCATTGAAGAGCAGTATGCGGGTATCTCCATGATGTTGGAGATGGACCCTACCCAGCTACATCAAATTATTATGAACCTCTGTGTGAATGCGATGCAGGCGATGGATGAGAAGGGGCGGCTGCTGATTGTGACACGCCGATGCAGCGCCTCAGAGCTTGAAAACTCAGAACAACATGAGGGGGAAATTGGCGACTATTTACATTTATCCGTTGCGGATAATGGGCCGGGGGTTCCGGAGAAATTACACGCTAAAATATTTGAACCCTTTTTTACCACAAAAGAGGTCGGTAGTGGGACCGGCATGGGTTTGGCGGCCGTTCATGGTATTGTGAGCAATAACCGAGGCACAATCCGGCTTCGCAACTTACCTGAGGGCGGTGCCTGTTTTGATGTTTATCTGCCGCTAGCCGGCCATCAACGACCAGAGAGGCCTGCTGCACCTGCACCTGCACCTGCAAAAGATAAGACAAAGAGCGCGGTGCATGTCGGCACGGTTCTCTATGTTGACGACGAAGTGGCGCTGACAAACGTTATCAAACTCTTTTTAACCAGTCAGGGGTTTGAAGTTGATGTGGCAAACGATCCGTTGGATGCCTTGAAAATGATCGTGGCGGCACCTGAAAAGTATGATGTTATCGTGAGTGACCAGCTTATGCCCAATATGCGCGGCGATCAGTTGGCGGAAGAGGTGCTAAACCTCTCTCCCGGTATGCCCTTTGTTTTATGCAGTGGTTACAGTGATTCGGTTAATCTTGAGCGGGCGAAAGAGAAGGGTGTGCGGGAAGTCTTACAGAAACCAGTCGACTTCAGAAGCTTTTCAGAGCTATTAAAAGGCATGGTATTAAACAGGCGCAGTGAGGCATAAGAGAGCATGGCAAAAATATTAGTTGTGGATGATGAGAAGCAAATACGCGATATGCTGACGCAGATTTTAACCCGTGCAAAGCATGAGGTAGAGCTGGCCGAAGATGGCGTGATCGCCTTACAAAAATACCGGGCATCCTCATTTGACCTGATCATCACTGACCTTATGATGGCAAAAAAGAATGGACTTGAGTTGATCCGGGAAATCTCACGGGAGTTTGGCGAGGTGCGCGTCATTGCGATTTCGGGCGGCATACCAACCTCACCGTCGGACTACTACCTCTCGGTAGCGAAATTGATGGGCGCATCAAAAATTCTTGATAAACCCTTTACAAAAGTCGAGTTGTTGGCGGCGGTGGATGCGCTGTTGGCTCAGGAATAAAGGCGTGTATAAATCATTTAAGGTGTAGCGCTAAAAGGCTGGCTTTGCTCGCCTTCTCTCAGTGTCATCAATGGCCAGCCATGCCGGGTGGCGTGCGCTGCAAGGTGTGGATCGGGGTCAACCGCGATCGGGTGGTTTACTATTTCCAGTAGTGGCAGGTCATTTTGTGAATCACTGTAGAACCAGCTCTCTCCCAGTGTTCTATTGTTCTCTTTCAGCCACTGGTTGAGGCGCTTCACTTTGCCCTCTTGAAAACAGGGTATACCGGCAACTTTTCCGCTGTAGCGGTTATTGATCATCTCTGGGTCAGTGGCAATGAGTGCATCCACGCCGAGTAGTTGCGCAATCGGTGCGGTGACAAAGCGGTTGGTTGCGGTGATGATCATTAAGAAGTGGCCTTGGTCACGGTGCGCTTGGAGCAGGTTTTTTGCGGCTGGCAGCATGATCGGGGCTATTTTTTCTTCCATGAACTGTTTATGTAGTGCATTCAGTGTTGCCAGCGTGAGCTCTGAAAGTGGCTTGAGGCTGAAGTTAAGAAACTCTTCGATATCCAGACTTCCCGCTTGGTACTCCTCATAGAAACGTTGATTCTCTTTGGCATAAAAAGCCGCATCCACCACACCCTGCTCGGCAATGAATGAGCCCCACAAGGCATCACTATCACCACCCAGCAGGGTGTTGTCCAAGTCGAAAATGGCGATGCCCATGGGTCGCTTCCTCATTAATCGTACCGTTTATTTGCGCACTATAGAGCGTTTCACCCGGTTGTAAAAGGTTTGGTGGCGTTGAGCTGAAACGGGAAGGGTATTTATATTTGCCGAGTATGGGGATTTATGGAAGAATCGAGACAACTCTTTAATATTACATGATGAATGCAAGTGATTGATTTAGAAGGCTACCGAGCAAATATAGGCATCATCCTGGCGAATCAGCACGGCAAGCTGTTTTGGGCACGGCGTATTGGCCAGCAGTCTTGGCAATTCCCCCAAGGGGGAATAAAAGAGCACGAGACACCGGAGCAGGCCTTGTTTAGGGAGCTTCATGAAGAGGTGGGCCTGTTGCCTGAACATGTGGAGGTGTTGGCGCGCACCCCGGACTGGCTACGCTATGAGCTGCCCAAGCACCTGTTGCGCAGGGAGAAGCTCCCACTCTGTATTGGCCAGAAACAGATCTGGTTTGTACTGCGACTCACGGCCCCCGCCGACCATGTTTCGCTGGACTCCAGTGCGAGTCCTGAGTTTGACTACTGGCGTTGGGTTGATTACTGGCACCCACTCAGTGAAGTTGTTTTTTTTAAACGCAAGGTTTACGAGTCGGCATTGAAAACGTTGGCTCCAACACTCTTCGGCTCTGCGGATAACGTTCCTTCCCGTGGTTTTCACCCCCCTTCTTCGTCAACAGAGCCCAGAGAGTGATGCCTATTGTCGGCAATCAAATGCTCGGTACCCTGCGGCGCATCGTTCAAGAGGTTAATGATGCCCCCACGCTTGAGATTGCCCTCCAGCGTATCGTGTTGCGTGTAAAACAGGCCGTTGAGGTGGATGCCTGCTCCATCTATCTACGTGATAGTGAGCAGATGTATGTGTTAATGGCCACGCTGGGGTTAAACCAGACAGCCGTTGGCCGCGTTCGTTTGGGTTCGGAAAAGAGTTTGATTGGCTTGGTGGGCAGTCGTGCGGAACCCATTAACTTAGATGATGCGCCTTCACATGAGCGTTACCAATATTTCCCCGATAGCGGTGAAGATGTTTATCACGGCTTTCTGGGTGTGCCGATTCTTCAGCAGAGCCAGGTGCTGGGCGTTTTGGCTGTGCAGGCGGTTGAAGGGGTTCGCTTTGAAGAGGATAGCGTCAGTTTTTTGATTACAGTCGCCGCCCAGTTGGCGAATGCCATTACCCATGCAGAGGTGGCGGGTGATGTTGAGCGACTATTGGGCAAAGGGCATCGCAGCGACCGCCCTCTGCTTGGCCTGGCAGGCTCGGCAGGTGTGGCGTTGGGCACTGCGGTGGTGGTCTACCCAATGGCAGATCTTAATGCAGTGCCTGACCGCATGGTGAGCGATACCGCCGCAGAAGAGCAGCAGTTAATGGCTGCAATGGATACGGTTCGCAACGACATTAAAGCGTTGTTGGTGCGACTAAAAGAGATGAAAGTGCCCGAAGATGATCGTGTGCTGTTCGAAGTCTATTTGATGATGCTGGATAGTGGCGGCATGCTCGATAAAATCCTTGAATACATACAGCAAGGGCATTGGGCGGCTGGTGCCCTTAAAAAGGCAGTGTTGGAGCATGTTAAGGTGTTTGAGGAGATGGAAGACCCCTACCTGAGCGAGCGTGCGCTGGACATTCGAGATCTAGGCATCCGCATATTGGCACACCTGCAAAATGTACCGGGCCAAAAGAGTGAATACCCTGATGAGACCGTGCTGGTGGGCGAAGAGATCACCGCCACCCTATTGGCCGAGGTGCCGTCGCAAAAACTAACGGCGGTGGTCTCTGTGCGTGGCTCCAATAACTCCCATGTGGCGATACTGGCTCGTGCAATGGGCATTCCGGCGGTGATGGGTGTAACTGACTTCCCGATCCGGCGAGTGGATGGCCAGAATGTGATTGTGGATGGTTATCAGGGCAAGGTTTATATCAAACCATCGGCGACCCTAGCTAAAGAGTATGTGCGTCTTGTTGTTGAAGAGAATGAGCTGATTGATGAGCTGGACAGCTTGCACAATGAGCCAGCAATCACAGTCGATGGCACCACAATCCCACTCTATGCAAACACCGGATTGCTGTCCGATATTGGCCCGTCACTAAAATGTGGTGCCGAAGGGGTGGGGCTTTATCGTACTGAATTTCCTTTTTTAATTCGAGATCGATTCCCCGGTGAGGAGGAGCAATACCAGATCTATCGGCAAGTTTTTGAAGCATTTAAAGGTTGTCCCGTAGTCATTCGTAGCTTGGATATTGGCGGGGATAAAGCGCTGAGTTACTTCCCGATCAATGAAGAGAACCCCTTTCTTGGCTGGCGTGGTATTCGGGTCACTCTGGATCACCCCGAGATCTTTCTGGTGCAGATACGCGCCATCTTTCGTGCCAGCGAAGGCAACGATAATCTCAACATTTTATTGCCGATGATTACCAACCTCTCTGAGGTCGAATCAGCTAAGCGCTTGATCAGTCGAGTTGCCAAGGAGCTGAAGGAGGAGGGGGTGAAAATTGGGCGCTACCAGCTGGGGGTGATGATAGAGGTGCCTGCCGCCGTTTTTCAGGCTGAACAGTTGGCGTGCCAAGTTGATTTTTTATCGGTGGGCACCAATGATCTGACGCAGTATTTATTGGCCGTTGACCGTAATAACCCTCAAGTAGCGCACCTGTTTGACAGTTTGCACCCTTCAGTGCTGCAAGCACTACAGCATGTGGTGAAGTGTGCACATATCCATAACAAGAAAGTAAGCATCTGCGGTGAGATGGCCGGTGACCCGGCGGCGGCGATACTATTGCTGGCGATGGGGGCGGATAGTTTGAGTATGAATGCCGCCAGCCTGCCCCGGGTGAAATGGGCGATTCGCAATTTCACTCACCAACAGGCTACCCAGTTGCTCGAACAGGCATTGCAGAGTGATAGTGCCACCACCACACGCGAGCGGTTGAATCTGGCGCTTAATGATATTGGCTTGGGTGGGTTGCTTCGCGCAGGGAAGTGATTGAGTGTTTTGAGGCTCTTTTTAACCTCGCCGGGGCGGAGAATATGAGTCGTGCAAAGCACTCATCTGTGGTTAATCTCTCTTCATACCTTTGAGTTTTTTTATCTCAGCGTAGTACTCACCACCATCTTTCTCCCGCTGCATGATTTTAATCGGCAGGTAGTTCAGCGCAGGTGCGCACCAGATGGTGGTTTCTCGCTTACCGCTTTTGCGCCGTAGCACCAGCGTTTGGTAGTCGCCAATCGCCGTCTTTAGGGCTTCCTCCCTGACTAACTCTATTTCATAATGCTTAAGCTTTCCGCCATCGGCAATCGGGTAGCTGAAATGCGTTTTCTCCCCCGCATCGAGCATGATCTGTAGCTGATAGGATAATTTATCCAGCGCATCCGCCGGAATCTCCATTACCCAGGGGTCATCGTTGACCCGATTAACCACTTTGTTATTTTCTCGGTCAAAGCTGAGGTCAACATGACGCTCTTTTTTTCCGCTGCGGGCATAGTGGTAGCTCTCTGGTAGCAGACGATTATCATCGGCTGAATAGCGCAAAATACTCTTCTCATATATCTTATCTTTGATGAAAAAGGCAGCAAAACCAACGCTGCGGGTGCTGGATTCGAATTGATAACGGCCATCATCCACCCTTTTAAATGTACGCTTGTTTTCGCCGTATGTGATACCTGCGCGGGTTAAGTCATAGGTCGCCTCAAAGTCAGGAATGATTGGCTCTGCAGCGAACGCCGAAGGGGAGATAAGCATCAGCGAGAAGAGAGTAATAAAGGGGATGAGCTGCATGTTCATTGTTTGCCAGTTGAACCAAACCCGCCCGTGCCCCGCTGACTCTCTTCAAACGCTTCGACAATGTGAAATTCGGGCTGTATTACCGGCACGATGACCATTTGTGCGATGCGTTCTCCGGGTTCAACAATAAAAGTTTTATCGCCACGGTTCCAGCAAGAGACCATTAACGGCCCTTGGTAGTCGGAGTCGATTAGGCCAACTAGGTTGCCCAGTACAATGCCGTGCTTATGGCCCAGTCCGGAACGAGGTAACAATATCGCGGCTAGGCTGGGGTCGCCAATGTGGATGGCGATGCCGGTGGGTAATAGGTGGGTCTCCCCTGGTTCGATTGATAACGGTTCGTCAAGAGTGGCGCGTAAATCCATGCCCGCAGAGCCTTCGGTAGCATAGTTGGGCAGGGGGAATTCATCGCCAATACGGGGGTCGAGGATTTTCAATTCAATTTTATGCATGGAGTACTCTGCCTGTTAGTGAGTTGCTGCAAGGATTCTGGTGGTCGAGTCTCTGAATAAACGATGGATCAGCTATTCAGAGGCTCTTTGGGTGCGATGGAGTCAGTGATGACTACGCCTCACCCCCCACAATAATGGTCACTAGTTTGTCCGGGTTAATGCGGCGCTGATAGGCCTCTTTTATCTGCTGCAAGCTGACTGCATTGACTTTTTCGTTGAAAGTGTCGAGGTAGTCCAGCGGTAGCTGGTAGAAGCCGATCATCGCTAGGTAGCCGACAATTTTTTTGTTGCTGTCGAGGCGCAGAGGAAAGCCACCGGTGATGTTTTTCTTGGCGGCTTCCAGCTCGCTGGCTGTAGGGCCATTTTCACGAAACTCAATTAATGTCTCTCGTAGCACTTGTAGTGCCTCATCCACCGATGCATTTTTAGTTTGCAGGCCGAGGGTGTAGGGGCCAAGTGCGCGCATGGGTGAGAAGTAGCTGTAGGCGCTGTAGGAGAGGCCACGCTTTTCGCGGATTTCATTGGAGATGCGCGAGGTGAGGCCACTGCCGCCGAGAATGTGATTGCCTACATACAAGATGAAATAATCTTCATCCCCCCGCTTGATTCCGGGTTGGCCGAGCAGTAGGTGAGATTGGCTGGAGGGGTGGTGGATACGCTGCTGGTAGGGCTTTTTGAGTGCGGAGACGGCGGGTAGCTTGGCTGCCGCCTGACCTGCCGGTAGTTGGCTAGTAATACGATTTGCCAGTGCTTCAGCCGCTGCGCGGTCGAGGTCACCCACGATGGCTAAAATGGCATTATTGGCGACATAGTATTGCTGATAGTAAGCCACAAGATCGGCGCGGGTGAGTGCTTTGAGGCTGCTCTCGTTTCCGCTGGCAGGCTTTCCATAGGGGTGATCACCATAGAGTGCCTGCATGAAGGCATCACGCGCAAGGGCACCGGGTTGCTGTTTTTTGGCTTGCAAGCCGATGAGCATGTTGTTGCGGATGCGCTCAAGGGCATCTTCTGGGAAGTCAGGCTGGGTTAATGTTTTTTGAAAGAGGGCGACTGCCGGCTCCAATAGCTTGGCATCGGTGACACTGCGTAGGCTGGCAACTGCCATATCCTGGTGCGCACTAAAGCCGATGGCGGCACCGACACTATCAATCGCTTCAGCGATCTGATCGGCGTTGAGTCCGGCGGCACCTTCATCCATCATGGCGCTGGTGATGGCCGCCAAGCCGCCCTGGTTACCTTCCCGAGCAGCACCTGCATCAAATACCAGTTGGATGTCAACCATCGGCAGTTCAGGTGCCGGTACAAAATAGACCTTTGCGCCGTTCTCGGTCTGCCAGTGTTGAATGGCCGGGCTGGCTTGCAATACGCTGCTGCTTAGTACCAATATAAGTAGCAAGGTGAGTTTTTTAATAGGCATTGCGGTCTCCCGTCGTTACGGCGGCTGAGTGGTTGTCGAGGGGTTGTGGCTTGAGCACTGCGGTGGTGCGCCGATCTTCAATTAGATATTTGTTGGCAACTTCGCGGATCTGCTCAGGGGTTACCGCTTTGATGTTATCCAGATAGTCATCCTGCAGGCGGTAGTCGAGGCCGACGGTCTCCAGTAGGCCAATTTTCATCGCTTGGTAGAAGATAGAGTCCAGTTCGTAGACCTTGCTGGTGATGACCTTTGCTTTGATTCGCTCTAGCTCATCTTCACTCACGAGTTCCGTTTTTACCCGCTCGATTTGCTCTAAAATAGCGGCCTGTAGTGCTTCAATGCTGTGGCCATTGGCTGGTGTGCCATCAAACAGAAACTGTTCGTTGTGGCGTGAAAACAGGCTGTACCCCGCGCCGGCATTGGCGGCAATCTGCTGGTTGCGTACCAGCTCTTTTGAAAAACGAGCACTTTTACTGCCATCTAGCACGCTGGCTAGCATGTCCAGTGCGTAGGGTTCCCAGCTGATTTCAGCGGTTCTGACGACAGGCACCTGGTAGCCCATGATGAAATAGGGTAGCTCTGCGGGAGCTTTAACGGTGATCTGTTTTTCACCCAGGGGTTTGATCTCATTACGTGGTTTAGGGGTGGCGGTCTCACTGGGTTTGATGGGGCCGTAATATTTTTTGGCGAGCTGATAGATATGTTGTGGGTCGACATCACCGACTACCACTAAAACAGCATTGTTGGGCGCGTACCAGCTTTGATACCACTGTTGCAGGTCATTCAGTTCCATGTTTTCCAAATCATCCATCCAACCGATGACCGGGTTTTGGTAGGGGCTGTTGACATAGGCGGTGGCATTAAACTGCTCATAAGTGAGTGCGGTGGGTTTATCTTCGGTACGCATTCGGCGCTCTTCCATCACCACTTTGACCTCCTTTTGGAACTCTTCTTCATTGAGGCGCAGGTTGCGCATGCGATTCGATTCCATCTTGAAGGCAACTTCGAGGCGGCTCGCTTCCAGTGTTTGGAAATAGGCGGTGTAGTCGCGTCCGGTGAAGGCGTTCTCTCGTCCACCATTGGCGGCAATGATTTTTGAGAACTCGTTGGGGCCGTAATCTTTGGTCCCTTTGAACATCATGTGTTCCAGTACATGGGAGACACCGGTAATGCCACCGTATTCATAGCTGGCACCCACCTTGTACCAGAGCTGGGAGATGGCAACGGGGGCGCGATGATCCTCTTTAACAAATATTTTTAAGCCGTTATCCAGTTGGTAGTGGTGGACACCTTGCTGTTGTGTAGATGAGACACTCTGGGGTGCTATCTCTACGGCTGGCTTGCTGTTATTTGCGGCGCAACCGGCGAGGGCAACCCCTGCGAGTAGTGCAAAAAACGGTTTTTTTATGCTTATTCTCATTTTGGATGCCTTATTTTGCGGATTGGCGTGTTTGGTAATCCCTTGCTGAGTGTTAGGATAATGCATTCCTAAATCAATCGGTATGACTAACAACACAATGTTTAGTTTCCTTAAGCGTAACGCCAAAGATACAAAAGGTGATCTACAGCCAGAATCACCCGAGCCATCTTCTTCCCATCCGTCTGCGGATGCAATACCCCCTGTTGCTGGCGAGGTGTCGGTAGATGATACGCCTGCGGTTGTCATGTCACCGAGCAGTGTCGATGAAGTTGAAGCGCCGGCAGCGGTTGACGACAAACAGAGCTGGTTTGCGCGCCTAAAAAGTGGCTTGGGTAAAACGCGTAATAATTTTACGGCGGGACTGGCCGACCTAGTTCTGGGTAAAAAAGAGATCGATGACGACCTGCTGGAAGAGCTGGAGACTCAGCTGTTAATGGCAGATGTGGGGGTTGAGGCGACCCAACAGATTATTCACAACCTTACCGAACAAGTCTCCCGTAAAGAGCTGGGGGATAGTGATGCCCTTTATGGGGCGCTAAAGCAAGAGTTGCGCAAACTGCTGGGTGATAACCGCCCCTTGCAAATTGATAACGCCCAGCACCGCCCCTATGTGATTTTAATGGTCGGTATTAATGGCGCGGGTAAAACTACCACTATCGGTAAATTGGCAAAACGCTTGCAGCTGGAGGGGCGGTCGGTGATGCTGGCTGCAGGCGATACCTTTCGTGCCGCTGCCGTTGAACAGCTACAAGAGTGGGGTCGTCGCAATGAAATCCCGGTGATTGCACAGCAGAGCGGTGCCGACTCGGCTTCTGTTATTTATGATGCCGTTGAAGCGGCCAAATCGCGTGGTGTTGATGTGTTGATAGCCGATACAGCGGGTCGACTGCATACCCAATCAAACTTGATGGAAGAGCTTAAGAAGGTGAAGCGGGTAATGGGCAAGCTGGATAACAGCGCGCCCCATGAAGTGATGCTGGTGGTTGATGGCGGCACCGGGCAAAACGCTTTGCAGCAGGCGGAACATTTCGATAAAACGGTGGGTTTAACCGGGATTACGGTGAGCAAGCTGGATGGTACCGCGAAGGGTGGCGTTCTCTTCGCCATTGCCAAAAAGTTTGGTTTTCCAATCCGTTTTATCGGTGTGGGGGAGGGTATTGATGATCTGCGTGAATTTGATGCGGATGATTATGTGGATGCACTGCTGGATCGGGACGAGGGGCGGTAGGTCAATTCATGATTCGTTTTGATAAAGCGGGCAAACGCTATCCCGGCGGCTTCCAGGCGCTGGAAAATATCTCATTTCACCTAGAAAAAGGTGAAATGTCATTCCTCACCGGCCACTCCGGGGCGGGCAAAAGCACGCTATTAAAGCTGATTTCAGCGATTGAAGCGCCAACGGGTGGTCAAGTTGAAGTGAATGGCTACGATTTGACGAAAATTAGTCCGCGTAAAATCCCCTTTTTCCGTCGTGAAATCGGCATTATCTTTCAGGATTACAAGCTGCTCTATGATCGCAGCGTATTCGATAATGTGGCGCTGCCGCTGATTGTGTCGGGTACCTCATTTCGCGAAGTGGGTAGCCGGGTGCGTGCGGCACTTGGCAAGGTGGGTCTGTCTGGGCGTGAAAAAGCATCGCCCATCATACTTTCTGGTGGTGAGCAGCAGCGGGTGAGCATTGCCCGTGCCATTGTTCACCGGCCACCGCTGTTGCTGGCGGATGAGCCGACCGGCAATCTCGATCCGGATCTTGCCCGCGATATTATGAGTCTGTTCAGCGAGATGAACCAGCTCGGCATCACTACCTTAATCGCCAGCCATGATTGGAGTCTGATTGGTCGCATGGGTAAGCGTGTTCTGCATCTGGAAGAGGGGCGTCTGCAAGACCCCGATCGGGAGCTGGGGCGATGAATAGTTCGAGTATGATGGAAACAGAGAGAGTGATGTGCGTATAAAGGCCTATTTTCAGCGTCATTTGCAAGTGTTCATGAGCTGCCTTGGGCAGTTTTATCGAGCACCGATTGCTCACTTTCTGACTGTTTTGGTGATTGCTATTTCACTCTCTCTACCCGCATTGTTGCTGGTCGCACTGGAAAATGCCCGTAGCCTAGTGGCTGGTTGGGACAACAATGCAGAGATATCACTTTTTCTTGATCAGTCACTTAGCCCTAGTGAGGGGGAGGACTTTAAAGAGCGCTTGCTGGCGTGGCGAGAGCTATCAAGTGCCCGTTATATCTCGGCAGAGCAGTCACTGCTTGATTTTAAAGCCTACTCAGGCTTTGGTGAAGTGTTGGATAAGCTGGATAAGAATCCATTACCCGCAGTGATTGTGCTTTCGCCCCGGGTGAGTGCGCCTGAAGCTATGGCTCCACTGCTAGCGCGGCTACAGGCGTTGCCCGAGGTTGAGCTGGCTCAGCTAGACTTGGCGTGGCTAACAAAAATTTATGCCATGGTGAACGTTGCGGAGCGGGCGGCATGGGTGTTGGGGCTGTTGCTGGCGATTGCGGTGGTGTTGATTGTGGGTAATACGGTGCGGGTGGGTATTCAGCAACGCAGAGTCGAAATTGAAGTGTGTAAACTGGTGGGTGGAACCAACGGCTTTATCCGTCGCCCTTTCCTCTATATGGGGGTGATTCAGGGCGGTATTGGCGGTTTGCTGGCGATTATTCTGGTGGGCAGCGCCCTGCTGCTGCTTAATGGGCCGATCACACAACTGGCAGCGCTCTACCAAAGTAGCTTTAAGCTGGAAGGGCTGGGTCTCTCACTCTCCGTGCTGTTACTGCTAAGTAGTATCACTCTGGGATGGCTAGGCTCGCTTTTCACCGTGAACCACTATATGCGTGAGATTGAGCCTTCATAGCGTGAACTTTTCCAATATTTGGCACTCCTATAGGTTAGTGCTAAAATAAGTAATGGCTAATAACCTGGGCATTTCATGAACTCGCGCAAAGATCGCGTAGAATCTTGGTTTCACAGGGAAATTACCGAAAAATCTCCATATCAGTGATTACGGACGATGGAGGGAATTTCCCTGTGAAATCAAGAGACAAGTGAGATTGTGCATAATTTATGAATTATTCGGGATAAGAGGTAAGAGAATTAAATGAGTACAGCAACAGCATTAAGTGTGGAACTAAGTCCGAGCGCCGATAGCCTTGATAGCTATCTTTCGCGTATTCGGGAGATTCCTGTATTAAGCGCTGAAGAAGAGCATGAGCTGGCTGTTCGGCTGACACGTCACAATGACCTGGAGGCCGCTCGCCGGTTGGTCTTCTCTCACTTGCGCTTCGTGGCGCATATTGCTCGTGGCTATCGTGGCTACGGACTACCGCTGAATGACCTGATTCAAGAGGGCAATATCGGCTTGATGAAGGCGGTGAAACGCTACGATCCAGAGCGTAAAGTGCGCTTGGTCTCTTTCGCGGTACATTGGATTCGCGCTGAAATTCATGAGTTTATTATTCGCAACTGGCGCATTGTTAAGGTGGCAACCACCAAAGCGCAGCGTAAGATGTTCTTTAATCTGCGAAGTGCTAAAAAACGCCTTGGCTGGTTTAGCCACGAAGAGGTTAAGGCGGTGGCGGATGACTTGGGTGTTACCCCTGAAACCGTCATGGAGATGGAGGGTCGCCTCAGTGCGCGTGATGTCGCTTTTGATGGCGTAGACCAAGAAGAGAGTGACCACTTTATCGCGTCCCCCGCCGCTTATCTGGAAAACAGTGGTATGGGGCCAGAGCAGACACTGGAGCGGTCACAAATTTCAGGTAATAATCTCGAGCAACTGCACGCCGCACTGGGTGGTTTGGATGAGCGGAGCCGCGATATTCTTGCCAAGCGCTGGTTGGTGGATAAAAAGGCCACACTGCACGAGTTAGCGGCTGAATATGGTGTCTCTGCTGAACGGATTCGACAGCTGGAAAAAAATGCCATTAACAAACTCAAGGTGGCGATGGCTTAAGTCCATCTTAGCCTTGTAAAAAAGCCAGCTGACTATTATCAGGTGGCTTTTTTTATATGTGCTTGTTCCTCACGACAACTCCCCATGACTGCTAAGCTATTTGATTTGCCCATGTCACATACTGTTTATTTTAACCTCAATATTCTTTACGACGATTACCTCTCTTTTTATCAAGGAGTTGCCCGTAGCGTAAGCGTGGTAGCGGATGATGGCCGGCGGATTGAGTTTCCAGCCAAACTGGTACAACGCTACCTGACTCGTGAAGGTATTCATGGACGCTTTGAGCTATCGTTCGACGAGCATCATAAGCTGATAGCGCTCAGGCGCATGGCATGAGCGGCTCTAGTATTGATGGTGAGGTGTGGATTCGCTTGGCTAGCTTTGTGGCTATCTTGCTGCTGATGTTGCTGTGGGAACAGCTTGATCCGCGTCGCCCTGCGTTGCCAGGTCGAGCATGGCGGCGCAGTAATAATCTTCTGTTGGTTGCTGTGAATACACTGCTACTCAAAGTGATCATGCCGTTTGGTGCAGTGGCACTGGCATTTTATGCACAGCAACAGCAGTGGGGCTTGCTTAATCAAATTAAGTTGCCGCTTTGGCTATCACTATTGGTGACAATTATCTTACTGGATATGTTGATCTATTGGCAGCATCGGCTCTTTCATCTGCTGAAACCGCTCTGGCGCTTGCACCAAGTTCATCATGCTGATATGGATTACGACACCACCACCGGACTGCGCTTTCATCCGATTGAGATTATTTTATCGATGGTGATCAAATTTATAGCCATTATTCTGCTAGGGCCTGCCGCTATGGCGGTATTAGTTTTTGAGTTGTTACTCAACGGCTCGGCGATGTTTAATCACGGTAATATCCGTCTGCCAGCCAAACTGGACCGGTGGTTGCGCTGTGTAATCGTTACCCCGGATATGCATCGGGTTCACCACTCTATTCACCGCCATGAGGCGGATAGCAACTATGGTTTTGCATTGTCGATTTGGGACCGATTGTTTGGCAGTTACCGGCATGCACCGCAAGATGGGCAGATGGCGATGCAATTCGGGATAAAATACCAGCAAAATTTCCAGCAGACCTCTGGTTTATGGGCACTGCTAAAAATGCCTTTTACCTTGAATCCACCGATGAAAAAAGATGATGATTGATTATCAAATAATGCGTCCTCTGTTGCAGCAAATAATTCAGCAGGCTGCCGAGCAAGAGCTACTGCCTCGCTTCCACTCTATAGAGCGACGTTTTAAGGCGGATGGTAGCATTGTTACCGAGGCTGATATTGCGATGCAACAGCGGCTCACCCGAGAGCTTCAACAACAGTGGCCGGCAATTGTGCTGTTAGGTGAAGAGATGAGCGAGGCGGAGCAATTGGTTCAAATGACACGCAGCGATCATGGCCTCTGGGTGCTGGATCCGCTGGATGGTACCAGCAACTTTGCCGCAGGTATTCCCTGCTTTTCAGTATCATTGGCACTCTTGATTAACGGTGAGGTTCAGCTGGGTATCATTTATGATCCGGTACGGAAGGAGTGCTTTAGTGCCATTGCGGGTGAGGGCGCTTGGTTAAACGGTGAGCGGTTAGCACCGAGGCCAGCGGCGTTACCGCTTGCAAACTGTATTGCTCAAGTTGATTTTAAACGTCTGCCCGCTAAAATGGCCGCGCAAATCGCCACCCAACCGCCCTATAGCTCACAGCGAAGCTTTGGCTCGGGTGCTTTAGACTGGTGTTGGTTGGCGGCAGGGCGGGTGCACCTTTATCTGCACGGCAAGCAAAAACTATGGGATTACAGCGCGGGTCAGTTAATTTTGCAAGAAGCGGGTGGTGAGAGCTGCACCTTTGACGGGCAGCCGGTATTTATCGGCGAGCTGGCTTCCCGCTCGGTGGTGGCAGCGTTACAGCCGCAGCACTTTGAGGCTTGGCGCCGCTACCTTTTTAACTGAGGAACCCTGATAAAGTTACGTTAATATCGATCAAACATCGCCTTTAACATTGTTGCGAGTGCGATGCTCTGGTTGGGGTTTTTGATTTGCTCCATTATCGGCTTGCGCAGTCCGGGTATGTAGAGTAGATCAGCCAGTAGCTGGTTGAATATCTGAGCGCCGTGGCCGCTGTTGGCAAGTGTCTCTAAGTAGAGCAGGCAGAGTTCGCTCTCCTCTAGATCACTCCAGCAGCGTCCAGAGATGGTAATCAAAAGGTCGAGATTGTTTTTGTGAGGTGATTTTAATAGCCGCCTGATGGCATCGCGGCGCATCCCCTCGGTCTGCGCAAATGAGGTGGCGCGTAAGGCGGCTGATATCAACAGCGGGTTAGCCTTTTCATCATCGAGCCAGTAGTGAAAACGCTCAAGCAGTGGGGTGGTCAGCGTGGTGGTGATCTGTTCATTTTCAAGACATTTACAGAGTGCTTCAAAGGGCTGTTCGGGTAGCTGGGGGATCGCTTCAGCAAGCACCGCCGTATTATCGCTATCATCCCAGTGAGTACTTACGTCGGCTATCCCCTGCATACCGACAAAGGCCCACTGCTCGTATCCCAGCTTGCCGCTAAAGTAGTCACGGGCGTGAGCATAATATTTTGAAGGTGGGTGCCCCATGGTTTTGAGAGCCTTTGCGTGAAACACCGCCATTCGTTCCTGGTTAGGCGTGAAGCCGTAGGGGCTATTGCGCATCGCATCTTCTACCTCACTCTTACCCTCGTTTTGAGCATCAAGTGAGGCCTTAAAGCTCTTTAGCATGCGATAGACCAGGTCGTCACGTGCGGCGTAAACCAAGCGTCCCTCTTCGTTTAAGGGTAGTTTTAGAAAGAGTACAAGTTGCTCATCGCGGTTGTTCAGGCTCCAGTTAACAATGCCAATCCAGGCGTGGCCTTGCAGTGGGTAGGGGTAGGGGGCATTGTCGCACTCAAACGACTTGAACTGCTGATTGCTAAGCTTGCAGACACGGCGGCCGAGATCAAAGACCCGGTAGGGGTTTTTGGTCTGTTCAAGAAAATCGCAAAGGTTTCGAATCTCACTCATGGTCACCGCCGCTATCGGGTGTTAAAAGCGGCTATTTTACAGTGAAAAACTGAGTGTGTAAGGTGTATTTTATTGATATAGAAGCGAAATAGCATAATGAATCAATTTTTAAAAAAAATAGTGCTGGTTACTCTGTTGGTATTGCCCACATTGGCGAGCGCGAAAATTACACTAACGGATGCGCAGGCCGTCGATATTGGACAGAAGATTTGGCAAAATGAGGGGCTTGGCCGGGTTGACTATTTAACGGTCTGGAATGAGGGAGAGGATTTCCCCTCATTTGGGATTGGCCATTTCATCTGGTATCCACAGGGGGTTGATGGGCCTTTTGTCGCCTCATTTCTAGTGTTGCGTGACTACCTAGCAGTGCATATGAAATTGCCCGGTTGGCTGGTTGAAGCCAAGTATAGTCCATGGCAGAGCCGTGAAGTTTTTTATCAACAGTTTGACAGTCTGCAAATGCGCGAGTTACGGCAACTGTTAGAACAGAGTGTCTCGCTGCAGGTGGAAGTTATTATTCAGCGTATGGAGGCAGCGTTACCAAAAATGTTAAGAGCTGCTGCCGAGCCTGATCTGCGTGCGTACCTTGAACAGCAGTTTTACAAAGTCGCCGCTGAGCCAAGTGGGCCTTATGCTTTAATCGATTATATTAATTTTAAGGGTGAAGGGGTGGCGTTGAGGGAGCGCTATCAGGGCGAGGGATGGGGGCTGTTGCAGGTGTTGATGAATATGAATCCGCAAGCGAGTGATGTTATGGCCGAATTCATTCGCAGTGCGGATGCGGTGTTAACGCAGCGGGTAAATAATGCCCCACGCGATGAATCTCGCTGGTTGTTAGGCTGGCGTAAGCGTTTGCAGAGCTATCACAACCCTTAGGAGCCTGTCGGACTTAGGATGAATCTACTGCGAAAACCCATTTCAGCCCATTTTTTAGATCCTTTTCGTTGAATATGCCCAATATTCGCCTCAAACGATCTAAAAAATGGACTCAAAATGGCTTTCCCTCGCTGTGATCACCTAAGTCCGACAGCCACCAAGGAATTTCTGATTAAGTCTGGATGAACTTAGTCTGAGAGAAAGTTTCCCCCATAAAACATTCATGACTCCCCTTAAGCAGCGAGCGCTATCAAGCCAAACTCGTGGTTGTATCGGAGTTTTTTTCACTCCTCCTCATTATCCCGACTGAAGCTCTCTGGTAATACCCATATCTCTGAGATCTGCCAGATTTCATTGCCTTTTTTTTCAGCAATGGCAAATCCAACCATCGCCCCTTTTTTGAGCACTCTTAGGGAGGAGAAGCGCGAGTGTGGTGTGTAGACCCGGGTAGCGGGACTCACCGCAAACTCCATATCGCCTATCACGATATAACCTGGGTGTAGGTCAT
>Ga0256839_1001857_pt1 | contig 24802 bp, 21 predicted proteins | sample 354166metaG_FD_185968 | JGI IMG/M metagenome (GOLD analysis project Ga0256839, IMG submission 185968) | Hydrothermal vent microbial communities from Mid Atlantic Ridge, Atlantic Ocean - 354-166 | ecosystem: Environmental > Aquatic > Marine > Hydrothermal vents | place: Atlantic Ocean: Mid... | reverse complement strand
AGCCGCTGCCCCCGGGGGTCCTTGAGGTTGATCGCCAGGCTCTTCTTGCCGCGGTTGGTCGAGAGGAAGTAGGCGCTCTCCCCTTCGCGGAACGGCGGGCCCCAGCGCCGGGTGTCGTCGCCCCAGGGCGACTCCACCTTCCAGACCTCGGCCCCCAGGTCGGCGAGCATCTGGGTGGCGTAGGGGCCGGCGAGGATGCGCGAGAGGTCGAGCACGACGAGGCCGTCGAGCGCGCCCACGGTCGCCCCCTTCATCGCGTGGTCTCGAGGACTTCCTCCAGCTGCAGCTTGCCCTCCTTGAAGAGGGGGAAGTCGTCGAGCCAGACGGTGGCGTCGTAGAGCACCATGTCCCAGTGGATGTCGCAGCCGTGGGAACCGCCGTAGAAGATGTCGTCCCCCAGGGCCACGTGCACGTTCCCCTGGGCCTTCTTCTCCTCCTCGAAGTCGCCGTTGTGGAGCGCTTCGGGGTTGAGCCCCAGGCCGATCTCGGCAATGTGCTTGGCGCACGGCAGGCGTGCGAAGACCGAGGCCAGCTGACGGGTGCGGTTGCCGCCGCCGGCGATGCGCACCACCTCGCCGCCCTCGACCTCCACCTCGAAGGGGTCGAGGCCGCGCATCCCCGCCACCGGGCCGTCGATGACGAGCTTGCCCTCGGCGGTGCCGGCGCGCGGGCGCTGGGAGACCTCGCCGTCGGAAAAGGCCGCCTCGCGGCCGGGCTCGCGCGCCAGACCGCACTCGACGATGACCGGCTGGCCCATCACCGGCTCCTTGGTAACCCCGGCGCGGAAGCGGGTGCCGCGCTGGGTTTCGATGCGGATCTCGTCGGCCGCGGCCCACAGCTTGGCTACCCGCTGCCCCAGGTCTTCGAGCTCCTCGTAGTCGGCGGTGGCCGCGCCCTTGAGGTAGTTGTCGAGCTCGCGCATCACCATCGAGAGCGCGCGAATCTTCTTGGCGCTGAGCAGCTGGGCTACCTTGCGCGCGTAGGTGGGCGCGCCCGAGGCCTTGGTCACCCCGATCAGCACGTCCGAAGCGTCGAGGGCGTGCTCGATGGGCCGCGTCAGGTAGGTGGCGCGGTCGCGGCCGCGCGTGGGCATCAACGAGACCGTGAACTCGGCGCCCACCGACTGCACCGCCCCCGCGAGCGCCAGGTAGATCTCCATCTCGGTCTCGGGGTCGGCCACGATCAAAACATTTTCGCCCGGCTGCACGCTCAGATGCTGCCGGACGATCCGATGGGCCAGGTCGATTGCGTCGATGATTCGTTGTCGGTTCATGCCGCCTCCTCGGGAGGGTCGTTCGACTACCCCATAATCTGGCACAACCGGCCGCAAAAGGAAAGGGGGGGCGCGGCCCGTGCTGCATAGTTATACCCGGTCTTGCTTTTTTAGCCGACCCCATATAGAGGAACGCAACCCGGTTGGGCGCCGGCGGAGCAAACGAATTGACCCTCTCATCTCCGCACGCTAAAGTAGATACTGGCAATGCCAAGAATATCGCCAAGGAGGTAAGTGCATGAAAAAGAGCAAGCTGATTCTCGCAGTCGTGCTGGGTATGGCCCTCGCTATGGGCGTATCGGCCAAGACCTTTATCACCATCGGGTCCGGCGGCACCACCGGGACCTACTACCCCACCGCCGTCGGTATCGCCAAGATTATCAACGAGAACCTGCCCGACGTGAAGGCCAACGCCATCTCCACCGGCGGCTCGGTCTACAACGCCGGCGCGATCCAGACCGGTGACCTGCAGATGACGATGATCCAGAACGACATCGCCTACTACGCGTTCAACGGCATCGTCGTCGAGAAGTTCATCGGCAAGCCCGCCGACAAGCTGCGCGGCATGGCCACCATCTACCCCGAGCCCGTGCACGTCTTCGCCCGCAAGGACTCGGGCATTACCTCGATCGCCGACTTCAAGGGCAAGAAGGTGTACGTGGGCGACATCGGCTCGGGCGTGGAACAGAACGCCAAGCAGGTGCTCGAGGCCTACGGCCTGACCTTCGACGACCTCGGCACCGCCGTGCGCGGTAAGCCCAAGCAGGCCGCCCAGCTGCTTCAGGACGGCCGCATCGACGCGATGTTCTACACCGCCGGCGTGGGCTCCAGCGCCATCGCCCAGGCGGCGCTGACCACCGACATCGTCTTCCTGCCCATCGAGTTCGCCAAGATCGACTTCCTCAAGAAGAAGTACCCCTTCTACGCCGAGATCATCATCCCGGCCGGCTCCTACAAGGGCCAGGACAAGCCCTTCCAGACCGTCGCGGTGAAGGCCACCCTGGCCGCCTCGGCCGACCTGGACGCGGACGTGGTCTACCAGATCGCCAAGCTGATCTTCAAGGACAAGGTGGACCAGTTCAAGGCCATCAAGCCCGTGATCGCTCAGCACTTCTCCGTGGACAAGGCCCTCGACGGGATGCCCATCCCGCTGCATAAGGGTGCGGCCAAGTTCTACCAGGAAGAAGGCATTGCCATTCCCGACGCCGCCAAGCCGATCGACTAAATCCTGTATCGGTACCTTAGCCCCCGGCCTTACGGCCGGGGGTATTTGTATACTGTGTTAGCGTACAGGCGAGCTTGCCCCCGCCCTTTGCGAGGTGATCTATGAAACCGGAAGAGTCCGATATCCGTTCCAACCCCACGCCCGCAGGCGACACCGGCGACCTGGACAAGGCCGTCGAGCTGATGCAGGAGGTCGAGTACGGGGCGCGCGACCCCCGGGCCGCCTGGCAGAAATGGCTGATCTTCCTGATCGCCGTCGCCTGGAGCACCTTTCAGGTCTGGGCGACTTGGAAGGGCAACCTCGACATCCTGATCCTGGGCTCGATCCACCTGGCCTTCGCCTTCGCGTTGGCGTTCCTGGCCTACCCTTCCAAGAACCCGCCGCGCGACGCGGCGGTCGTCGTGCTTACGGCGGGCGTGGTGCTCAACATCCTCACCGCCGGCAAGTTCTTCGTCTGGATCGCACTGGTCACCCTGCTGGCCGGTGTGGCCATCTGGTACACCTCACCCAAGCGGGCCCCGCGCGACCGCGTCCCCTGGATCGACTGGGCCGTGCTCGCGATGGGGCTGGCGGGGGCCCTGTACATCGTCTACGACTTCAACGGCATCGTCCTCCAGCGCGGCGGGGTCGCCAACACCACCGACATCGTCATGGGCACGATCGCCCTGGCGGCCCTCTTCCTCGCCACCATCCGCGTGGTCGGGGTGGCGCTCTTGGCCATCTCGGGCGTCCTCATCCTTTACGCCGTCACCGGACCCAAGGGGCTGATTCCTTTCGAGCTGCCCGACATCATCTACCTGCACTCGGGCTACCCCTGGCGGCGCATCGTCGAACAGCTTTTCCTGACGACCGAGGGCATCTGGGGTACCCCCATCCAGGTCTCCGCCCGCTTCGTCTTCCTCTTCGTCCTCTTTGGCGCGCTGCTCGACAAAGCGGGGGCCGGCAAGTACTTCGTCGACCTCGCCTACTCCGGGCTGGGCACCTACCGCGGCGGCCCCGCCAAGGCCGCGGTGGTGGGCAGCATGCTCACCGGCATCATCTCGGGCTCCTCGATCGCCAACGTGGTGACCACCGGCACCTTCACCATCCCGCTGATGAAGAAGGTGGGCTATCCCCCGGAAAAGGCCGGCGCCACCGAGGTGGGCTCGTCCACCAACGGCCAGCTGATGCCGCCGGTGATGGGGGCGGCGGCTTTCATTATGGCCGAGTTCCTCGACCTTCCCTACTACAAGTTGATCATCTACGCCGCGGTGCCCGCGGTGCTCTCCTACATCGGCCTCTTTTACGTGGTGCACCTGGAGGCGCTCAAGCTGGGCCTCAAGGGCCTGCCCAAGAGCGAGCTGCCGCCGTTCTGGCCCACCTTCTTCTCGGGGGCGCAGTACCTGATCCCGGTGGCCTGGCTGATGTACGAGCTGGTGGGGCTACGCCACACCCCGGAACGTTCCGCGCTCAACGCCATGTTCATGCTGATCGGCATGATCGCCATGCAGCGGATCGCCGTCGTGATCCGGGGCCACAAGGGCAACTTCGCCGACTACGTCATCCCCATGGGGTTGATGCTCGCCTTCAAGCAGTACTTCAAGATGGAGTTCGAGTACGCGGTGCCCATCGCACTCGTCGTCTTCGTCGTCCAGGAATGGGTGCTCGCCCTCCGCGCCAAGCACCCCGACATCGGGAAGGGAACGCTCAAGGGTCTCTGGGAGGGCTTCGTTGACATCGTGCAGGGCTTCGAGGCGGGCGCGCGCAACATGACCTCGATCGCCATCGCCACGGCCGCGGCGGGGATCATCGTCGGCATCGTCACCATGACCGGCCTGGGCTTCGGCCTCGCCGACATCGTCGAGGCGATGTCGGGCGGCAACATCATGCTGGTGCTGCTCATCTCGGCGGTGGCCAGCCTGGTGCTGGGCATGGGGCTGCCCACGACCGCAAACTACATCGTCATGGCCTCGCTGATCGCCCCGGTGATCGCCCACCTGGCCGACAAGGCGGAGTTCGCCGTTCCCCTGGTCGCGGTCCACCTCTTCGTCTTCTACTTCGGCATCCTCGCCGACGACACCCCGCCGGTGGGCCTCGCCGCCTACGCGGCCGCGGCCATCGCCCGCAGCGACCCGATCAAGACCGGCGTCCAGGGCTTCATCTACGACATGCGCACCGCGATCCTGCCCTTCATCTTCTTCTTCAAGCCGGCGCTGCTGCTCATCCACCCTGAGGGGCACTGGGGTTACGTCGTCTACGTCGTCCTGACCGCACTCGTGGCCATGCTGCTCTTCGTCGCGGGCACCCAAGGCTGGTGGCTGACCCGCGCCACCTGGCCCGAGCGCATCGGGCTGCTGCTCGCCTCCTTCCTGCTCTTCACCACCCAGCGGATGCTGCACGCCATCGGCATCGACTCGCTGGCCAACCTGCCCGACTTCCTGCGCAACACCCTGGGCATGCACGTCCTCGACGGTTTCCCCGACCTGGCCTACGCCATCATCGCGGCCATCTTGATCGCCGCCGTCTTCGTGAGCCAACGGGCGCGGATCCGCCGCGAACCCCAGCCGGCCTGAGGCCCGAAGCCACTCGGAGCGCCCCCTTGGGGGCGCTCATCTTTTCTGGCTAGGATGGGCCCATGGGGCTGCACACGCTGCACCTCGCCACGCCCGAGCTGGAGGCCGACCTGGGCTTCTTCCAGGTCCTCGGGTACGCGCTGTGCGAACTGGAGGAGCCGCGCGCGCGGCTGATCCCCGGTGCAGGTCCGGAGCTGCAGCTCGAAGGCGTAGGGGGCGGCGCCACCCTCGTGCCCGTCTTCGACGGCCTGGGGCCGCGGGAGGACCTGGAGGGCAACCCCCTGCGGTACGCGCCCCCGCCGCGGGGCGCCGTTTCCCGGGGCCAGGCCCGGGTCTGGGGCCCGGTTCTGCCCGTCGTGGACCTGCCCAGCAGCCTCGCCTGGTACGAACGGCATCTGGGCCTCAGCGAGGTCTTCTCCGAGGCCGACACCGGCTGGGCGGAACTGGAGCATCCCGAGGGCGGCCGGGTCGTCCTGGCCTTCGCCCCCGATCTCGACACCCCGGCGATGCTGGCCCTCGGGGTCCGCGACGCGGCCGCCGAGGTGGAGCGCCTGCGGGAGCACGACCTCCTCCCGGTCTGGACGCGCAGCGTTCCCTGGGGGCGCATGGCCGCTTACGCCGCGCCCGGGGGGCTGCCCGTGCTGCTGCTGGAGGCTAGTAGTAGTAGCGGTTGAGCTTGCGCAGGTGTTCGTTGAAGGTGCTGCTCAGGTAGAGCCGGCCGCCGGCGTGGAAGAAGTAGAAATAGGGCAGGCCGTTGGCGCCTACGCGCTGAGGATTCAGGACGGCGAGCAGCGCCTCCAGGCCGGGGTTGTCGATCGGCCCCGGGGGAAGCCCAGGGTGCTTGTAGGTGTTGTAGGGCGAATCGACGTCGAAGTCCCCCGCGTAGCGGTCGAGCTCGGGCAGCTTCTTGCCCAGCGCGTAGGCCACCGTGGGGTCCGACTGCAGGGGCATCCCGGCATCCAGCCGGTTGAGGAAGACCCCGGCGATGGCGGGCATCTCCTCGACGCCGCCCGCCTCGGCCTGAACGATGGAAGCCAGCGTCACCCAACCGTGAATGCTGAGTTTCAGGGCCTCCGCGGCGCGGACGCGTTCGGGGGTGACCTCGCGGTCGAAGCGGCGCAGCATCACGGTGACGACCACCGCGGGATCCGCCCCTTTGGGCAGGTCGTAGGTGTCGGGAAAGAGGTAGCCCTCGAGCGTCGGCCCCTCGACGTAGGCGGGGGTCCACTCGGCGGGGGGGTTGCGGACGATCGACAGGAAACCCGCGCCGTCGAAACCCGCCGCCTCCAGGCGTTCGGCGTAGTCGACGGCGCGCCAGCCCTCAGGAAAGACGAGCCGCACCATCACCGGCGCACGGCCGCCGGTGAGGTCTTCGACCAACCGCGGCACGCCCCGGCCCTCGAGCTTGTAGTAACCGCTCTGCAGACGGGCCGCCGCCCCCTTCCAGCGGGCGTAGAGGGCGAAGACGCGCCCGGAGCGGACCAGCCCGTTGCGCTCAAGGATGCGGCCCACGGCCTGCGCCCCCGCCCCCTCGGGGATTTCGACGACGGCGCTGCCCCCGGTCGGCCCCAGCAGCCAGCCAATCCAGGCCGCGGCGCCGGCGGCGAGCAGCAGCACCGAAGCGGCGAGCACCCAGGGCCAGATCCGGCGCTTGCGGGGGCGCGGCGGGGTCTCGGAGCTCACGCGTTCCTCTCGAGGTAGGTCTCGAGGATGGCCACGGCCGCGGCCTCGTCGAGCCGTCCCTTCTGCTGGCGCTTCTTCCGGGGCAGGTGGGCCAGCGCCTGGGCGGCGACGCGGGTGGTGAAGCGCTCGTCGACGAAGCGCACCTCCAGCCCCGCGGCCTCGAGTGCACGGGCGAAGGCGCGCACCTTGCGGGCCTCGACCCCCTCCTCCCCCCCGGTGCGTCGGGGTAGCCCCACGACCACGCGCCCGGCCCCCTCACGGCGGGCCAGCTCGCGCACCCGGGCCACGTCGTCTTCGAGGCCCCGGCGCTCGATCCAGCCGCGCCCGAAGGCCAGCGGCCGCCCCTCCTCGGCTGCGGCCACGCCGATGCGTGCCTCCCCCACGTCGAGCCCGAGCACCTTCACGCCCCCATGCTAGCAAACGCCGACACCCCCGTTTTGGGGCCCTCATTCGGGGGTACCGCCGCGGCGCTTCGGAGCCTAGCCTGAGGTTACGGAGCGCCGATCCCCCAACGTATTGCTCCTGGCACTGCGCGCGAGCGCACCACCTCCTTTCCCGGAGAACGCCCGGCCGATGCCGGGCGTTTTCCGCTGGGAGGGCGGTCAGAACCCGGCCAGGACCTCCTCGAGCGCCGCCAGCGCCTTCTCCACGTCGAAGCCCCCGCCCTGGGCCAGGTGGGGCTTGCCACCGCCGCGCCCGCCGGCCCGCTCGGCGAGCGCGCGGATCACCTGCCCGGCGGCGAGGCCGCGCCGGACGGCTTCGGGGCTCACCTTGACGATGAGCGCGCCCCCCGCCCCCACGACGACGAGGTCGACGCCGTAGCGCTCGAGGATCTCGTCGGCCACCTGGCGCAGCGACGGCACGTCGAGGCCGGCGAAGGCCGCGGCCACGTAGCGCCAGCCCCCGGCCTCGCGCACCGCGGGGGCGCCCCCGGCGCCCAGCTGGGCGCGGGCCAGGTCCGCGGCCAGCTTCTCGTTCTCGCGACGCAGCTGCTTGAGCTCCTGCTGCAGTTTCTCGATCCGCTGCGGCAGCCCCTCGAGGCTGGTGCCCAGCGCCCGCGCCAGCGCCGCGTCGCGGTCGAGCAGGTCGCGGGCGTAGCGCACCGCCGCCTCGCCGGTGAGCGCCTCGATACGCCGCACGCCCGCGGAAACCGCTTCCTCGGCGGTGATCACGAAGTAGCCGATCTCGCCGGTGCGGCGCACGTGGCAGCCGCCGCAGAGCTCCATCGAGCGCACCTCGGCCTCGAGGAGGCCCGTGGTGTCGGGGCTGCCCTCCACCTTGACGACGCGCACGGTGTCGGCGTACTTCTCGCCGAACAGCGCCATGGCGCCGGCCTTCTTGGCCTCCTCCAGGGGCATGAAGGTCCAGCTCACCGGGAAGTCGGCCTGGACCCAGCGGTTGACCAGCAGCTCGACCTTGCGCACCTCCTCGGGGCTGAGGGCGGCGGCGTGGGTGAAGTCGAAACGCAGCCGGTCGGGGGCGACCAGGCTGCCCGCCTGGCGCACCTGCGGCCCCAGCACCGCCCGCAAGGCCGCATGCAGCAGGTGGGTGGCCGTGTGGTTCTTCTCGGTGCAGCGGCGCTCGGGGTCGACGACGGCGCGCACCGCGGCGCCGACGGTGAGCGCCCCCTCCTCGACCTCGACCTCGTGCAGGTGCAGGCCTTGCTTGCTCTTCTTGGTGGTCACGACCCGGGCGCGGCCTCCGAGCCACTCGAGGTAGCCCGAGTCGCCCACCTGACCGCCGCCCTCGGCGTAGAAGGGGGTGCGGTCGAGGACGACCTGGCCTCCCTGGCCGGCCTCGAGGCGGTCGAGTTCGGCCTCGCCCTGGAGAAGGAGGAGCACCTTGCCCTCGTCCTCGAGGCGTTCGTAACCGGTGAACTCGGTGGCCCCGTGGTCTTCGTAGACGCGCTCGAGCGCCGGGGCGGCGGCGGCGAAGACGTCGCCCGAAAAGGCGCTGGCCGCGCGGGCGCGCTCGACCTGTTCCTTCATCGCCCTTTCGAAGCCCTCGCGGTCGACGCGCACCCCCCGTTCGGCGGCGATCTCCTCGGTCAGGTCGAGGGGGAAGCCGTAGGTGTCGTGCAGCCGGAAGGCCTCCTCGCCGGGGAGGACGTCGCCCTCGCCCAGCCGCGCGAGCAGCGCCTCGAGCCGGCGGATGCCCGCCTCCAGGGTCTCGAGGAAGCGCGCCTCCTCGGCGCGGATGGCCGGCTGCACGCTGGCGAGCTGCTCCTTCATCTCGGGGTAGTAGTCCCCCAGCAGCTCGGCGACGAGCGGGGCCAGTTCGTGCAGGAAGGGCTCCTTGATGCCCAGCAGGTAGCCGTGGCGCACCGCCCGGCGCAAGAGGCGCCGAATCACGTAACCGCGCCCGGTGTTGGAGAAGGTGGCGCCGTCGGAAAGCGCGGCCACCACGGCGCGCACGTGGTCGGCGATGACGCGGTGGCTCACGCTCACCGCGCCCTTGTAGGGCACGCCCGAGCGCTCGGCTACCCGCTCGATGAGCGGCTTGAAGGTGTCGGTGGCGTAGAAGTCCTCCGCGTCCTGCAGGATCGCCGCCACCCGGTAGAGGCCCATGCCGGTGTCGATGTTCTTCTGGGGCAGGGGCTCGAGCACCCCCTCGCCGGGAATGGGGCCGGAGCGGTTGAACTGGGTGAAGACCAGGTTCCAGATCTCCACGAAGCGGTCCCCTGAACCGGTGTTGGGCCCGGTCTCGTCCGGGCTGCCGAAGCCGGGTCCGCGGTCGTAGAAGATCTCGCTGCAGGGACCGCAGGGGCCGTTGGGCCCCTCGCTGATCGCGTTCGCAGGCCAGAAGTTCTCGTCCTCGTCCCAGCGGCTGATCCGCTCCTCGGGCACCCCCACCACGTCGCGCCAGATGGCGTAGGCCTCGTCGTCGTCCTTGTAGACGGTGACGTAGAGGCGCTCGGGGTCGAGCCCCAACCACTTGGGGTCGGTCACGAACTCCCAGGCCCAGGCGATGGCCTCCTTCTTGAAGTAATCGCCGAAGGAGAAGTTGCCGAGCATCTCGAAAAAGGTGTTGTGGCGGGCGGTACGGCCCACGTTTTCGATGTCGCCGACGCGCAGGCACTTCTGGCAGGTGACCACCCGGCGGTGCTCCCCCTCGTGCCCGGGAAAGACCGGTTTGGCGCCCATGAAGTAGGGTTTGAGCGGCGCCATGCCGGCGACGATGAAGAGCAGGGTGGGGTCGTCTTCGGGAATGAGGCTGAAGGGCGGCAGCCGCAGGTGCCCCTTCTCCTCGAAGAAACGCAGGTATTTTTCGCGGATCTCGGCGGTCGTCATCAGCGGGATTATACCGCGCTCTACTTTTATTCACGCGCTCCTGGGCTAGACTCGGCCGTGTGGAACTCGTTCTTTTGGTCGGACGCAACCTGACCGCCCGCTTCACCCGCAGCCTCTTCACCTGGCTGGGCATCGCCGTGGCCACGGCCTCGATGGTGCTCTTCCTCTCTTTCGGCGAGGGGCTGCGTCAGGCGCTCGTCAGCGAGATGGGCAACTTCGGTCCCCAGATCCGGGTGGTGGCCGAGGGCACCGACGTCTTCAGCCCGCCCCAGCCCGAGCTGCCTCCGGAGATGCTCGAGCAGATCCGGGCCATGGCCCCCGAGCTGGGTATCCGCAAGATCATCCCCTCGGTGATGCTGGTCCGCGGGGGGTTCGATCCGGCCACGAGCTTCTTCTTCCACGGTCTGCCCGAGGGCGCGGACCCGCGCGACTTCTACCCGCCGGCGAAGGCGGCCGCGGGAAGGCTCGACCCTCATCCCGACGGCGCGGTGGTGGGGGCGAAGAAGGCCGAGCTGAGCAAGCTGACGCTGGGCAAGCCGCTGCGGCTGAGCCGCGAGGTCACCGTGCCGGTCGTGGGCATTCTCGAGCCTGCGAGCGGACTGGTCGACAGCCTGATCTTCGTTCCCCTCAAGACGCTGCAGCAGGTGCTGGGCACCAAGAACTACGGCGTCTTCATGATCCTCCTCGACCCCGACGCCAAGGTCGAAGAGGTGGCCCAGAAGCTGGAAGCGGCGATTCCCGGCATCGACGCCCAGAGCACCAACGAGGCCCTCAAGTTCGCGGAGCGCTCCCTGCGCATCGGTGACCTGATCCGCTTCGGCATCAGCCTGGTCGCGCTGGTGGTGGGCGGGCTGCTCGTGGCCAACACCGTGATGATGAGCGTCTACGAACGGACCCGCGAGTTCGGGGTGATGCGCGCGATCGGCGCCCGCCGCCGCTTCATCTTTGGCCTGGTGCTTTCCGAAGCGCTCTTCCTGGCGCTCGCGGGCGGTCTCGCGGGCGTGCTCGCGGGCGTGCTCGGTTCGGCAGCGATCAACGCCTACACCCGGGAGGCGGTGGGGCTCGCCCTCTCGGCGGTCACCCCGCGCTTGGCGCTGTTCTCGATGGCGGTCGCGCTGGTCCTGGGCCTGGTGGCGGGCCTGCTGCCGGCGCGCGGGGCCAGCCGCATTCCGGTAACCGAAGCCCTGGGGAGGATCTGATGCTGCGCGCGGAGAACCTGACCAAACGCTACCGCCAGGGCAGCGTCACCGTGACCGCCCTGGAAGGGTTCAGCTACGAGTTCCCCCCGGGTCCGACGGCCGTGGTGGGGCCGAGCGGCTCCGGCAAGACGACGTTGCTCAACCTGCTCGCCGGCTTCGACCTGCCCACCGAGGGCGCGGTCGAGCTGGGGGGCGCCCGCCTCGACCGCCTGGGCGAGGACGAGCGCGCCGGGGTGCGGCTCGAGCAGGCGGGGTTCGTCTTCCAGAGCTGGAACCTGCTGCCCACCCTGACCGCCCTCGAAAACGTCGCTTTTCCCCTGCTGCTCGCCGGCGTGCGTCCCGCCGAGCGGCGCGATCGGGCGCTGGCGCTGCTCGATCAGGTGGGGCTCGCGGATCGGGCCCATCACCGCCCCAACCAGCTCTCGGGGGGCGAGCAACAGCGCGTGGCCATCGCCCGGGCGCTGGCGCTCGAGCCCGCGGTGCTCTTCGCCGACGAACCCACGGGCAACCTCGACTCCGCCGCCGGGCACAGGGTGCTCGATCTGTTGCTGGAGCATGCCGTCGGCGAGCGCCGGCTCGTCCTCGTCACCCACGACCTCGAGATCGCCGCTCGGGCGGAACGGGTGCTGCACCTGCGCGACGGCCGGCTCGTTAAGATCGAAGAACCCGCCGCCGTCTAGTGCGGCTCAGGAACGGGGCTCGACCACCAACCCGGAACGCTTGGCCTGGTACATGCGCGCGTCGGCCAGCTTGATCAGCTCGGAAGGATCGCGGGTGTCCTCGGGGAAGGCCGCGGCCCCGATGTTCACCCCGACGCAGGACGTCTCGACGCAGACCTGCTCGATGGCGTGGGCGTAGCGCTCCGCCGCCCGCACGGCGCCCAGCAGCGCCGTGTGCGGCATAAGCACCGCGAACTCGTCCCCGCCCCAGCGGAAGATGCGGTCGCCGTTGCGGGTGATCTCGCTCAGCACCCGCCCCACGCGCACGAGCACCTGGTCGCCGGCGGCGTGGCCGTAGCGGTCGTTGACCTCCTTGAAGCGGCTCAGGTCCATGACCAGGATGGAGAGCGGGTAGCCGTAGCGCTCGGCACTCTGCCACATCACCGTGAACTCGCGGTCGAAGGCGCGGCGGTTGGGCAGACCGGTGAGGGGGTCGGTGTGCGCCGCCCGCTCGAGCAGGTTGCGGTAGTGCTGTTCGTGCAGCAGCAGGGCCGCCTGCTGGGCGAAAAAGCGCGCGGCCTCGATCGATTCGTCGTCGAAGGCCTCGGGATCGGAGAAGGATTCGATGTTGAGAACGGCCAGGACCTCCCCCTGGTAGACGATCGGAAGGCAGAGGTTGGCCTTGATCTCGCGCACCCGGCCCGCCTGGTCGATGACCTCGATGGGTGCGGTCTTGTAGCTTACCTCGGCGATGTCGCGTTCCACCGCAGAGAAGACGCGCGGCTCGCCGCGCCGCCAGGCCTCCTCGCCGGCACCGTACCAGACGTCGCGCACGTCCTCGAGGCTGAAACGGATCTTCTTCAGCCCCTCCTGCTCGTAGCCCAGGGAGGCGGTGTAGCGGAAGTCGTCCTCGGGGGTGCGCACCAGCAGGCTGCCGGCCTCGCCGCCGGGCACCAGCCGGACGGCGTAGGCCAGCAGGCGGTCGTAGGCCAGCTCGATGGGGGAGTCGAAGACCTCGCGCTCGAGCCGCAGGAGGGCGTTCATGCGCTCGCGCGTCAGGAACTGCTCGGCCATCAGCCCGAGGCCGCGGGCCACCAGGACCAGGAAGTCGCGCTCCTCGTCCTCCCAGGAGCGCACCTTGTCGTCCTGGACCACGAGGACGATGCGGGCACGGCGCTCACCGGAAACCGGCAGGAAGGCCAGCGACTTCACCCCCGCCTCGTAGACCGAGTCGACCTTGAGGTCGAACTCCCCGTAATCGTCGATGAAGAGCGGGCGGCGCTGGATGTAGCTGCGCCAGACCCCGCCCCAGCCGGCGGGCAGGCCGTTCTCCAGCAGCTCGCGCTCGGCCTCGGGGATCCGACCCACCATGGCCAGGGGCTCGAAACGTCCTCCGCGGAAGATCACGACCAGGCCGGACGAGGCCCCCAGCACCGGCAGGAGGAGCTGAATCACTTTCTCCGAGGCCTCGGTCAGGCTGCGGCTGGAGGCCAGCGCGGTCATCAGGCGGCTGAACTGCTCGGCCTCGCGGTTCTCCTGCAGCCGCCGGCGCACCAGGCAGACCAGGTTGGCGAAGGCCGTGATCAGGTCACGCTCGTCTTCTTCCAGGGGGCCCGCCGGCTCGACGCAGAGCACGTATCGGTCGCACATGGGCACCAGGAAGCGGTAGGGGCCACGGCCGCCGCCGTCGAGGTAGAGGGGTTCGTCGCCCTGACTGGCGCGCAGCAGCGGCTCGCGCCACTCCTCGGGGCGGCAGTCGCCCGATTCGACCCGGACCTCGCCTGCCTCAACGCGAAGCACGCAGGCCCCGCGCGCCGGGCCCTCTTCGAAGAAACGTGGCGCGCGCCGCAGCAGCTCGTCGGGGTCTTCGAAGCGGGCCACCCGCTTGGAAGCGTGCAGGATGGCGCGCAGGCTGCCCCGGATGCGCGCCTGCCTGAGGCTGAGGACGTCGGCACGGCGCTTGAGCAGGTGGCCGCCCACGGCCACGAACGCCAGCCCCAGGGCGTCGAGCAGCATCGTCCGGTCCGAGAGGCCGTGCCCCAGATAGATCAGCCAGGTGACCACGGCGGCGCCCAGACCGACGAGGCCGCCCCAGAACCAGGCGGCCATGAAGACCGCGAAGGCGCCGAAGGTCATGGACCCGGTCCAGTACCCCAGCAACAGCAGGAGCACGACGATCAGGACGGGCATCCAGGGTCCGCGCATTTTCCGTATTGTATACATGCGAACCCTTTCCCCTCTAGAGGAGCCTTTGCTGGCTGTCGCGCGTTCCGGCCCAGCGGGTCCGCTGGGCGCCGTCGGCCCCGAGAACGAAGGCGTTCACGTCGTCGGCGAGCTGGGCGCGCAGCAGCCGCAGCAACCGTTCGCGGGCCAGGGCATCGGCGATCGGGAAGAAGACCTCGAGCCGGCGATCGAAGTTGCGTTCCATCCAGTCGGCGCTCGAGGCCCACACCTCCCAGCCCCCCGCGGTCATGAAGGCGGCGAGCCGGGCGTGCTCGAGAAAGCGGCCCACCAAGCTGACCGCCTCGAAGCGAGGGTGCAACGCGGTAAGCGTGGAGCGCACCAGCAGCCGCACCCGCGCCCCGCGGTCGGCGGCCGCGGCGAGCGCGCGCAGCAGGCGGGCGTCGGTGAGGTGGTTCACCTTGACGATCACCTCGCCGCGGTCGCGCGCCACCGCGGCGATCTTCGCGAGCAGCAGCTCGCGGGCCGCGGGGCCGCTGGCCAGGGCCTTCGGCTCCGGCGTCCGCCCCGCGGCCAAGGCGTCGAAGTAGCCGTCGACGTCGGCGACGAGCCCCGGCCGGGCGGTGAAGTAAGAGAGGTCGGTGTAGAGGCGGCCGTTGTGGGGGTTGTAGTTGCCCGTACCCAGGTGGGCGTAGGCGCCGTGCTCGGCTTCGACGAGGAAGAGCTTGGCATGCACCTTGGCCCCGGGCGGGTAGTCGAGGACCCGCACCCCGTGCCCCTCGAAGTGCAGCCGCCAGTAGAGGTTGACCAGCTCGTCGAATCGGGCCCGCCCCTCGAGCAGCACCTCGACTTCCTTGCCGCGGTCGGCGGCCTCGATGAGCGCGTCCAGGATCGGGTTTTCGCGGCCCACCCGGTAGAGCGTGGCGCGGAGGCGGCGCACCCCGGGGTCGCGGGCTGCGGCGCGAACGAACCCCACCACCTGGTCGTAGGCGTCCCGCGGGTGGTAGAGGGCGACGTCGCGTCCGCGCAGGCAGGCGAAGGGGTCGCGCGCAAAGCCGCGGCGGCGCCGGGGGCGCAGCGGCGGGAAGCGCAACTCCGGCAGCTCCAGGTCGGCGAGCTCGAAGAGGGCGCGCAGGTCGAGCGGGGGCGGCTGCTCGAAGACCTCGTCGCCCAAGAGTTCCAGGCTGCGGGCGAGGGCGGTGCGCCAGGGGAAGCCCGTCTCCAGCTCCAGGCGGCTGGGGGCGCCGTCGAGCCGCGTCTCCAGGGCCAGCGGCAGCTCCTCCCAGTCCATGCGCGCGGCCTCGAGCTGGGCGATGCGGGTCAGCCTCAGCTCGTACATCGGCATGGGTTCGGGCAGGAAGAGGTCGCTGCGTGCGCGCATCAACGCCCCCAGCCGCACGAAGGCGCCGGGCCGGCCGGGCACCGGCAAGAAGCGGCGCTGCACCGGCTGACGCAGCAGGTAGCGCAGGCGGCGGTGCCCTGCCGCCAGGTAGAGCGCGCCGGAGGAAAGGTCGTGCACCTGGGCGGCGTCGAGCAGGTCGGTCTTGGGCGCCACCTCCTCGGCCAGGTAGGCCCCAAAGTAGCGGGCCTCGGTGGCGCTCAGTTGGCGCGGCTCGAGCAGGCGCAGGCCCGCGGCCTCGAGCCGGGGGCCCAGCTCGCCGAAGAGCTCGCGGGCTTCACGGACGTACGCCTGCACCTCGCCCAGAAGGACCCGGTACTCGCGAGGCACCCGCGGGCGTTCGCGCGAGGCCCGGAAGAGGCGGTAGACCCGAGCGGAGAAGAACTCGTCGGTATTGGCCGCGAAGATGGCCAGGTAACGCAGCTTCTCCAGCAGCGGCACGTCCTCGCGTCGGGCGGTGAGCAGGACGCGGTGGTTGAAACGGAACCAGGAGCGTTCGCGGCCGAGCTTCACCGGGCCTCCGCGCGGTAGGGTGGGGCATGGAACGCGTGGGCATCGTGGACCTGGGGTCGGGGACGGCGCGGCTCGTCGTCTACGCCTACGAACCCGGCCGCCACTACCGCCTCGTCGACGAGCTGCGCGAACCGGTGCGGCTGGGGCAGGGGCTTGCGGCCACGGGCCGGATCGCGCCCGAGGCCGCCTGGCGGGCGCTGGGCTTCCTGGCCGCGGTGCAGGACTACGCCCGCGCCACCGGGCTCGAGCGGATCGACGTCTTCGCCACCAGCGCGGTGCGCAGCGCCGCGAACGCTCGCGAACTGCTGGAGCCGGCGCGGCGGATGGGGATCGAGGTGCGGGTGCTGTCGGGGGCCGAAGAGGCCCGCTACGGGGTGCTGGCCGTAGCCGCCGGCTTCACCTTCGAAGACGCCTGGGTCGTGGACCTGGGCGGCGGCAGCGCCCAGCTGAGCCGGATGCGCGGCCGCGGTTTCGCCGGCGGGGCCGCCTACCCCCTGGGGGCGGTGCGGCTCAGCGAGCGCTTCCTCGCCCACGACCCCCCGAGCGCGCGCGAGGTGGAAGCGCTCACCGCCGAGGTGAGCGGACGGCTGCAGGACGTCGTCCCCGAGCTGCGCGCGCGGCCGCTGCCGCTCGTGGCCATGGGCGGTACGGTGCGCAACCTGGCGCGGGCGGTGCAGCGCGCCCGCCGCTACCCGCTCGAGCGCCTGCACGGCTACTTCCTGAGCGCCGCCGACCTGGACGAGCTGACCGAACGGCTGCTGGGCCTGCGCGCCGCCCGCCGCCGGCGGGTGCCCGGCCTCTCGCCCGACCGCGCCGACGTGATCGTCGCCGGAGCCCTGGTCTACCGCACCCTGCTGCAGGCGGCCGGGCTCCCCGGGTTGTGGATCTCGGGGCTGGGCGTGCGCGAGGGCGCCTTCTTCCGGCACTTCCTGCCGCCGCCGCACCGGCCCGCGTGCGTGCGCGAACTTCACCTGGCGAGCCTCGAGGCCCGTTTCCCCCAACCCGCTGCGCATACCCAGAGTGTACGCGACCTGGCCGCGCGGCTCCTCGCGGCGCTGGCGCCGCGGTTCGGTCTGGGCGACGGCGACGCCCGCCTCCTCGACGCCGCGGCGCGGCTGCACGACGTCGGCCTTGCCATCGACTTCTACGACCACCACAAGCACGGCGCCTATCTGGTGCTGCAGCACACCCTCGCCGGCTGGAGCCACCGCGAGCAGGCGCTCCTGGCGCTGATGGTGCGCTACCACCGCAAGGGTCGGCCGCGGCCGGGAGCGCTCGCGGCGCTGCTCGAGCCCGGCGACGCCGAGCGGCTCGTGCGCCTGGCGGCGATCCTGCGGCTCGCCGAGCACCTGGAGCGCGCCCGCAGCGGCCGCGTGCGGCGGTTGGAAGTGGAGGTCGGCGCGGAGGCGGTCACCCTGCGCGTGGGCGGCCCCGAAAACCCCTGGGTGGAAGTCTGGGAGGCGCAGAAGGACGCCGCGCTCTTCGAGCGCGCCTTCGGGCTGCGCCTCGAGGTGCGCAGCCTATGAGAGCCGGCGCAGCACCCCGGGCGTGAGCAGGTAGCGCAGCTCGACCCCGCCCCGCCGCAACCTCAAGGCCATCAGCCCGGACTTCTTGAAGGCGAAGGTCTCCGCCCGCCCCTCGTCACCGGCGAGCAGCCCTGCGGCCACCCGGCTCAGGTCGGGTTCGTGGGCCACGACGGCCACGTTGCGGCCGCGCACGATCAGGCGCTCAAGCAGCTCCGGCCCCCAGCCGCCCGCGAGCGCCGGCTCCTCGGCCACCACCTCGGCCAGCGGGGCCAGGTGGTCGGCGGTCTGGCGCGCCCGCAAGAGCGGGCTGGTCCAGAGCAGGGCGTAGCGGACCTCCAGGCGCTCGAGCGCCGCGCGCAGCCGCTCCGCCTGCGCCTCCCCCGCCGCGGTGAGGGCGCGCTCGCCGTCGGGCAAGCCCTCGCGCCGAGGCTGGGCGCGGGCGTGGCGGATCAGGTGCACCTCGGTCATCAGCCGAACCGCCCGGTGATGTAGGCCTCGGTCCTCGGATCGCTGGGGTTGGTGAAGAGGCGCTCGGTGGGCCCAAACTCGATCATGTCGCCGTTCAGGAAAAAGGCGGTGTAGTCGGAAACGCGCGCCGCTTGCTGCATGTTGTGGGTCACGATCACGATCGTGACCTGTTCCTTGAGCCCTGCGAGCAGGTCCTCGATGGCCTGGGTGGAAATGGGGTCGAGGGCGCTCGTGGGCTCGTCCATCAGCAGCACCTCGGGCTCGACGGCGAGCGCCCGTGCGATCGAGATGCGCTGCTGCTGACCCCCCGAGAGCCCTACCGCGGGCTCGTGCAGCCGGTCCTTGACCTCGTCCCAGAGCGCCGCGGCCTTGAGCGAGCGCTCGGCCACCCCCATCAGGCGTTCCCGGTCCCGCACCCCCACCAGCCTGAGCCCGGCGACGACGTTCTCGAAGATGCTCATCGTGGGAAAGGGGGTGGGGCGCTGGAAGACCATGCCCACGCGCCGGCGGATCGCCACCGGGTCCACCCCCGGGGCGTAGAGGTCCTCGCCGTCGAGCCGCACCCGCCCCTCGATGCGCACGATCGGGTTGAGGTCGTGCATGCGGTTGAGGGCGCGCAGGAAGGTGGTCTTGCCGCAGCCCGAGGGGCCGATCAGGGCGGTGATCTTGCGGTCGTACACGGGCAGGCTGACGTTCCGCACGCCGACGCTCTTGCCGTAGTGGACGGTCAGATTCTCGGTCTCCATGCGCAGGGGTTCCACGGCGTTCTCCTCCTAACTGCGGCGCAGCGCCCGGCGCGCCAGGTAGTTGGTCACCATTAGCATCAGCGCCAGCAGCAGCGCCGCGCCCCAGGCCTGGCGGATCCAGTCTTCGTAGGGCGAGATGGCGTAGACGTAGATCTTCAGGGGCAGGCTGTCCATCGGCCCCAGCGGGTCGAACGACAGGAAGGGGTTGCCGAAGGCGGTGAAGAGGAGCGGCGCCGCCTCCCCCGCGGCGCGCGCCAGCGCCAGCAGCAACCCCGTGACGATGCCCCCTCGGGCGGCGGGCAGGATCAGGCTGAGGGTCACCCGCCAGCGCGGCAGCCCCAGGGCCAGGCCCGCCTCGCGCAGCTCCCAAGGCAGGATGCGCAGCACCTCCTCGGTGGCGCGCATGATGATGGGGATCATCAGGATGGCCAGGGCCACCGCGCCCGAGAAGGCCGAGAACCCGCCCATCGGCTCGACGACGAGGACGAAAGCGAACAGGCCCATGAGGATCGCGGGCACGCCGCCGAGCACGTTGGCCACCAGCCTGAGCGGCCGGTTCAGCGGGTGGTCGGGGTACTCGGCCATGAGCACACCTCCGCCCAGACCCAGCACCCCGCCCATGGCCAAGGCCATCAGGTCGATGACGAAGGTGCCCACGATCGCCGGCAGCATGCCGCCGCCGCCTTCGCCCGGCGGGGCGGGCGGCTGGGTGAAGAAGGCCCAGTTGAGGGCGCCGATGCCCTGGGTGAAGACGTGCAGCAGGATGAACCCGAGCGGCAGCAGCACCAGCGCCGTGCCCAGGTAGACGAGGGCGACCATGACGCGGTCGCGCAGGTAACGGCGGCGCAGGTTCACTTGCGCCCCTCCCCCACGCTCATCCGCCGCAGGATGAAGTCGGCGATCAGGTTGACCGCCAGCGAAAGCAACAGCAGCAGGAAGCCGACGGCCAGCAGGCTGGAAAGCTGGAGCCCGCCCTCGGCCTCGGCGAACTCGTTGGCGATCAGGCTGGCCATCGTGGCGGCGGGTCCGAAGACACTGTAGGGCAGCTGGCCCGAGTTGCCGATCAGCATGGTGACGGCCATCGTCTCGCCGATGGCGCGCGCCAGCGCCAGGACCACGCCCGCAAAGATGCCGCCGCGCGCGTAGGGCAGCACCACCCGGCGCACCACCTCCCAGCGGGTCGCCCCCAGGGCGTACATGGCCTCGCGCTGGTCCCGCGGGACCATGTGGATGGCGTCGCGCGCCAGCGAGGAGGCGTAGGGCACGATCATCAGGGCCAGCACCAGCACCGCCGAGAGCATGCCGATGCCCGTGGGCGGCCCGAGCACGCCCATGAGCGCGGGGGCGTGTTCCGCGCTCCAGAGGAAGAGCGGCTGCTCGATGCGATCGCGCACCAGCGGCACCAGCACGAAGATCCCCCAAAGCCCGTAGACGACGCTCGGAAGCGCCGCCAGCAGGTCGATCAGGTAGGCGACGACCTCCGCCAGCCAGCGCGGGGCGTACTCGGCGATCGCGATCGCCGCGGCCAGGGCCGGCAGGAAGGCCAGAGCCAGGGCGACCGCACTGGTGATCAGCGTGCCCAGCAAAAAGGGCCAGGCGCCGAACTGCTCCGCGACCGCATTCCAGGCGCTGCCGCTGGCGAACCCCCAGAACCCGAAGGTGCGGAAGGCCTCGGCCCCGCCCGAGGCCAGCTCCCAGGCCAGCAACACGGCGACGAGCATCACCGCGAGCCCCAGCACCACGAGCAGGGCGGTGAAGGCCCGGTCACCCAGTTTTCCGTAGATCCTGCTGCGCACGCGCTCCTCCTCGGGCGCACCCGCCGCACGCGCGTGCGGCGGGTGCGCGTTCGGCTACGATTCTACTTCGGCAGCACGGGTTGGCCACGGTAGCGCAGGCTGTTTAGGTTGGCCTCGGTTGCGCGTACCGCCACCTCGGGCAGCGCCGCGTAGTGCAGGGCCTCGTTGTAACGCTGGCCGTCGTGGACGATCCAGTCGAGCAGGGCCGCGAGCGCCTGCGCCTCGGCGGCGGACTTGACCGCACGGTTCTTGTCGAGGTCGCGGTGGACCAGGATCCAGGTGAAGCTGGCGATGGGGTAGCCCTCAGGGGCGGGGGTGTCGGTAATCGATACCCGGGTGTCGGCCGGGAAGTCCGCAAGGTCGGCCGCCGCCCGCACCGACGCTAGATTGGCGAGAACGAACTTGCCCGCACGGTTCTGCACCGCACCGTAGGCGATCTGGTTCTGCAGTGCGTAGATCAGCTCGTTGTAACCGATCGCGCCCGGGGTCTGGCGCACCAGACCGGCCACGCCCTCGTTGCCCTTGCCCCCGAGGCCGGTGGGCCAGGCCACGCTCTTGCCCACCCCCACCTTGGCCTTCCACTCGGGCGAAACCTTGGCCAGGTACTCGGTCCAGATGTAGGTGGTGCCCGAACCGTCGGAGCGGCGCACCACGGTGATGGGCAGCGGCGGCAGCTTGACGCCGGGGTTGAGCGCGGCGAGGGCGGGGTCGTTCCACTTCTTGATCTTGCCCAGGAAGATGTCGGCGAGCACGGAACCGGAGAAGCGGATCGGCTGGGTTACGCCCGGCAGGTAGTAAGTGGGCACCACGGCTCCCAGCGCCGTGGGTACGTGGATCGCCGGGGTGCCGAACTTCTTCTCGAACTCGGCCAGTTTGGCGTCCGAGAGGGGGGCGTCGCTGGCCCCGAAGTGCACCGTCCCCGAGAAGAGCTGGCGGATCCCGCCGCCGGAGCCGATGGACTGGTAGTTGACGCGAACCCCGGTGAGCTCGTGGTAGACGTCGAAGTACTTGGCGTAGAGCGGATACGGGAAGGTGGCACCGGCGCCGTTTAGGGTCACGCTTTGGGCCAGGGCCAGCCCGAGGGTGAGTGCGAGAGCCGTTAGGATGGGTTTCTTCATACGCATCGTCCTCCACCCACAGGATGAAGGGGGTTTGTCAGGAGCCGGTCAGCCCTCGTCTCCAGCCCCTTCGAGCCGCCCCGTCAGCCAGAAGAAGACGCGCTCGGCGATGTTCTCCAGGTGGTCGCCCAGGCGCTCGTAGCTGCGGGCCACGCGCATGAGCGCGAGCGCCTTGGAGAGCGTGCGCGGGTCCTCCATCATGTAGGTGAGCAGCTCGCGCACGATCTGCTCGTAGAGGTCGTCCACGTCGTCGTCGATCTTGAGCACCCGCTGCGCAGCGTGCAGGTCGCGTTCGGCGATCGCCTTGGCGATCAGGTCGAGCATCGTCTCGATGCGCTCGGCCATCTCGCCGAGGACGATGTACTTCTTCAGCGGCGGCTCGCCTGCGAGCGCCAGCGCGTCTTCGGCCACGTGGGCGGCGTAGTCCCCGGCGCGCTCCAGGTCGGTCAGCGCCTTGAGCACGGTGGCCAGGAAGCGCAGGTCGCGGGCCACGGGTTGGTGACGGGCGATCGCCGCCAGCACCTCGTTCTCGATCTCGAGCTCGAGTGCGTCCACCTCGCGGTCGAGCCGCACGGCCGCCTTGGCCCGTTCCACGTCCTGCTCCACCAGGCCGGCGGTGGCCAGCTGCAACTGCTCGCGCACCAGGCTGACCATGCGCAGGAAGTGTTCGGTAATCCGGTTCAGGTCACGGTCCAACGCTTCACGCATCCTCCACCCCTTCCCCTTCGGGCACGGTCACCCCGAAGGCGTTGCCCTCCTCCAGCCTACGGCCGTAAGCCTCGCCGCCCCAGCCGCGTGCGATGCGGCGCACCAGGGCCAGGCCCAGACCGCTGCCGCGCACGCCCGCGGCGTGCATGCCCCGCCCGCCCGGTACGAAGAGGCGTTCGTAGTCGGCGAGCGGTTCCCCGGCGTCCACGACCTCGACGGCCACCACCCCCGGGGTTTGGACCCGGGTGCGCACCTCGACGGGCGGCTTCCCGTAACGGAGCGCGTTCTCGACGAGGTTGAGCAGCACCTGAAAGATCGGGTCGCGGCCGGCGGTGACCGGGTGGGGCGTGGACCATCGCAGCGTACGCGCCCCGGGCAGCAGGCGCTCGAGCCGCGGCCGCAGCTCGTCGAGGCGCCACGGGGGCGTGCGCCCCTGCCCTTGCCCCTGGGCAAGGCGCAGCAGGCGGGCCGCCTCTTCGCGCATTAGCGACAGCGCCTGCTCGCGCTCGCCGGGCTCGGGCCCGGACTCCAGCACCTCCAGCAGCGCCAGCAGCCCCGCCACCGGAGTGCGGAACTCGTGGGCGAGGAGGCGCCGCTCCTGCTCCAGGGCCTCGCGCGCCCGCACCGCCTCGGTTTCGTCGCGCAGGAAGAGCGCCTGCCCCTGGGCGCGCGCCGCCACCCGGCGGCCGTACAGGGTCAGGGAGGCCGCACCGCCACGACGCACCAGCTCGAGCAACCGGTGGTGCCGCAGCACAAAGGCGGCGGGGCGGCCGGCGGCACGCTCGGCGTCGGTGTCGAGCAGCCGCGCCGCTGCGGGGTTCAGGTAACGCACCCGTTCCCCCTCAAAGAGGACCACCCCCTCCTCGCTCGCCTCCCAGGCCGCCCGCCACGGATTCATGGGGCCTCCGTAAAGCGGTACCCCTTGCCGCGTACCGTCTCGATCCAGTGCCCTCCCAGCTTCTCCCGCAGCTGGGCCACGTGCTGGTCGACCGTGCGCAGGGTGCCCAGGAAGTCGGGGCCCCAGACCTGCTCGAGCAGCGTCTCCCGGTCGTAGACCCGCCCCGGCTCCCGCGCCAGGAAGGCGAGCAGATCGAACTCGCGCCGCGTCAGGCCCACCTCCCTCCCCTCCAGCGTCACCCGGCCGCGTTCCGTGTCCACGACCAGCTCCCCGCGCCGCAGGACCTCCGCGCCGCGGCTGCGGCGCAGCAACGCCACCAACCGGGCCGCCAGCTCGGCGGTGGAGAAGGGCTTGGTCAGGTAGTCGTCGGCGCCCCCGAGCAACCCCTCGACACGGTCGCGTTCGCTGGCGCGCGCCGTCAGCATCAGCACCGGCATCCGCTCGTACCGGGGCGTGCGCCGGAGGCGCGCTAGGAAGTTCAAGCCGTCCTCGTCGGGCAGCATCCGATCGAGGACCACCACGTCGACCTCGTCGAGCCGTGCCCAGCCCTCGCGGGCGTCGGCGGCGTCGAGGACGCTGAACCCCGCCTGGCGCAGCCCGTGCGCCACGGCGAAGCGCAGGCTGGGCTCGTCCTCGACCAGCAAGACCCGGGCCATGGTTCCAGTTTACGGGCACGTGTCAGGACCGGGTCAGCAAGCGAGCAGCTCGCGGATGGGCTCGGTGGAAGCGAACGGGGCAAAGCCGCCGATGCCCAGGTCGTCGAGGATGAGCCGACCCAGCGGGTGTTCGGCCATGCGCGCCAAACCCTGCACCAGCGCCTCCCGCCGTTCGGCGTGCTCGGGGTCGAGCATCACGACGTGGGCAAAGCGGCGGGCCTGGGAAACCTTAACCGTGCGCACGCCCTCGAGGGAAAGGTCGCTCAGCTGAGCGTAAAAGTCCTTGTAGAGGACGCCGTGTCCGATTTCGCCGCCGCGCACCGCAGCCAGGACCTCGCCCCAGGAAGGGTAGAAGCGCACCTCGCCCGTGCGCACCCCCTCTTCCTTGAAGATCAGGCAGGCCAGCAGGGTGGCGAACTGGTTCTCCACCGCCGCGAAGGGCTGACCGGCGAAACTTTCGAGCGTGCTCCCCGCGCCCTCCCGGACGACGAAGACGACCTCGTCGTAGTTGTCGGGCATGGCCACGGGGAGAAAACCGCGCTCGTCCTCGATGCGCAACGCGTCGAGCGGGTTGGCGTAAACGAGGTTGACCTCGCGGAAGCGTTCGTAGAACTCGGGGAAGTCGGCCGCGTGGGCGTAACCGATCTCCAGGCCGCTCGTCTGCCCCAGGACCAGGAAGAACTCGATCCAGGTGGGCAGGTTCTTGGCGGTGTCGTGGGGGCACGCGCTCGCGGTCAGCACGGGGGAGCTCATTACTATAAGTATACCTAGGGACTTTTGGCCTGGGACACCCCCGTTCGGGGGGTGCGCGTAGACTAAAGCATGAAACTCACGACCTGGGGCGCCTGCGGCACGGTCACTGGAAGCTGCCACCTGATCGAACACCAGGGTTTCAAGCTGCTGCTCGACTGC
>Ga0256839_1001856_pt1 | contig 24828 bp, 20 predicted proteins | sample 354166metaG_FD_185968 | JGI IMG/M metagenome (GOLD analysis project Ga0256839, IMG submission 185968) | Hydrothermal vent microbial communities from Mid Atlantic Ridge, Atlantic Ocean - 354-166 | ecosystem: Environmental > Aquatic > Marine > Hydrothermal vents | place: Atlantic Ocean: Mid... | reverse complement strand
AATATTCCCCACTGCTGCCTCCCGTAGGAGTCTGGGCCGTGTCTCAGTCCCAGTGTGGCTGATCATCCTCTCAGACCAGCTATAGATCGTCGCCTTGGTGAGCCATTACCTCACCAACTAGCTAATCCAACGCGGGCCCATCTAATAGCGATAAATCTTTCCCCCTTAGGGCGTATACGGTATTATTCCCAGTTTCCCAGGGCTATTCCGTACTATTAGGTAGGTTCCCACGCGTTACTCACCCGTCTGCCACTCTCTACCGAAGTAGAGCGTTCGACTTGCATGTGTTAAGCCTGCCGCCAGCGTTCGTTCTGAGCCAGGATCAAACTCTCAAGTTTGATATTCTGACTTGGTCGACGCATGCACGTTTACTTAAATTGCGTATTGCTACGCAATCATTGACGAGGACACACAATTTGTTTCTGAACGCCTCACGACATCCAGACACCATTGGTGTTCTCTGATAGAAACGTACACCCATCGAAGTCTGTTTCGCCAGTTCAAGCCCAAAGGCCTGTTCCGGCTCGCAAGAACCTCGCCGTCCACGTTTCTCTTTCTTCTATCTTCACACTGTCAAAGATCCGACCCCGAAATCCCATCACTGGGAAAGGCGTCACACTACCCTTATAAACCAAAGGCAGCTCAACAGCAAAGATTTAGCCGGTAAAACCGGCAGAACCCTGCCTATTTTTGATTTCGCCAACAATGGGAGCCTGTCATAGGCCCGCGTCATCAGCGCTGGCGGGTTATAAGAGACTGAATCCAGCCTGTCAACACCCTTTTTATTCTGTTTTTGAAGCCACAAATTAATTTGTTTTTTCAGATAGTTACCAAGTGAAACCGAAATGTTTTTAACCGGCTTCGCTCAGCGTTGGCGGGTTATAGGTAGGCCACCCAGCACTGTCAACAACTCATTGTGGGAATTTGGTGTTTTTCACCAGAGTTACAAGCCCCTTGAAAACACACGCTTTAACAAAGCATTGCCCTGACCCGGCACTGTCATAATATCGACCTGGAATATTTCTGTCAAACACCGCCTTGAGTGAGATAAATCAATATCTCAAATGCTTTCCTGCTCTATTCCTGAAGCGCTCCACACCCCCTGTTGCAAATATATTTCGGGATAATTGCCATGGTTGTCGCTCTCAAGCTTCTTGGTACAGGTGTTTTTCTGATTTTACTGGTTCATTTGTTTGCACTGCTTGGCTTCAGGCAGTTTGCGGGCGAACTTCACACTCAGGTCGCCAGCGCCCCACCCGGCACTTTGTCCTCAGCCCCGGTTCCGGAGTTAATCTCTGATTTTGCAACGCAGGCCGGTGTTGACCCAAATCGCCTGGCGCGTATCGTCACCCTTACCCAAACAGCAGAGATGCGCCTAAATCGGGGCGGCGACTGGAAACCTCTCACTGCAAGTCAGACCATTTCCATTGGCGAGACCGGTTTCATCTGGCAGGCCGAGCAATATCTGGGACCATTTTTGATGTTTCGGGTGATCGATGCTTTTGTTCAGGGAGCCGGGCGGCTTGATGTGCGCCTTTTTGGATCCCTGCCCATCGCCGGCTTTACCGGGCCCGATGCCGACAGGGGCGAGGTCATGCGCTATCTGGCCGAGCTTATCTGGGCGCCGGACGCCATGCTTGGCAATCCGCAGCTTGTCTGGGAGGAGGTCGCCGATAACGAAATCAAAGTTAGAATCGACCTGTCGCAGGGGCGTGTTGAAGTGACATTTCTGTTTGACGAGAACGGCGACATCGAGCAGGTCACAGCAAAAGATCGCCCCACCACCAACTCCAGGGGTGTCCCCATCTTGCGTGACTGGGTTTGCAAGATCATCGCCTATGAGGAAATAAACGGCCGCCGCATTCCCGCCCAGGTTGAGGTTGGCTATGTCTATGACGATGGATATGAAGCCTACTGGCGCGGCAAAATAGAAACCTACGAGTTAAGCGAATAAGTCCTGACTGCAATGCGTAAACTGGCAGAAAATGCACACTTCACTCTAAGGTGAGTAAAAAGTTGTTTCTGTTTCCACCACACACATTCTGGCCAAATTTCGATGGCAGCAAACTCTCCGGCCATATATTAAGTTGCAATTAACCATCCCGGGAATTTACCTTGAGCGCTGCACAACAAAACCGCTACGCCGCCATGTTGCGGGCGTCAGGCTACGAGGACGGCGCTGCGCTGACTTTGCAGTCCACGGATGGCGATATTCCCCAGGGGCGCGAACTTTCATTGTCCTGGCTGGCCGGCACCATCATGACCGGACTGACCAGCGTTGTGCTGATGGGTGCGGCGCTTTACGTGGCTTTTCTTGGACAGGATACTTTTTCAACCCCTTACGATGCTCTGCAAATTGCAATCAATTCCAACAAACAGATCACCGCCCCCACCATTAAAACCAGCCGACTTATTCCGGTGACGCAAACCCGCTCTGAGCGCGAAATTATCGAAGCCAGCATTCGTGTTGATGATGGCGGATTGTCCCGCATCCGCAAGCAGCCATTTGATCGTATCCGCGCAACTCTAGCCACAAACGCAACCTCCCTGTCCGCAGACATCCCCGTTTATGACCCTGTTGCTTTGCTCAACCGCACCCGCTCCCAAAGCGCGACAGAGGACGAAGTGTTGATTTCGACCAATATCTATGGCGCCGAAGTGGAGGGGGAAATTACCGTCCAGACTGCTTCCCTGCCCCTGGACATGGTCCCGGCACGCTCTATCTCCGATCAAGGGGCTGCCGAATTTGTACGCCTGACTCTGGAGCGTTCATTTTCCCCATTTGAAATTTCTGCTCTTGGTTACGCTGCTGATGTGTCTTCAATCGTGGAGCTGAGTTCAGCTGACAACGTGATTACCGGCATCGCGGAAAACGTCACGATTATGCCAAAGACCACCCTGGCCGGCGATCAGGTTCTGGGTCGGTCAGAGCGCATTCTGACCGTCCGGGCGGCCACTTCCCTGGCTGACATGCTCGCACGCAACGGCTTTACGCCGGCCATGGTGGAAGATGTGTTGGGGGCCCTGCGCAGTGCATACCCCCACCCTATGCTGCCCGAGGGCGCCCATCTGCGCATTCTGTTCGGACCGGACAGAGCCCAGCAGAACCTCATACCCTACCGCACATCAATTTATCTCGGCGACAATCACACTGCAACAGTTGCCTTGACCGATAACGGCCGTTTCGTCCTTGGTCAGCCGCCTGCGCCCATAGACTTTCAGGACGAAGATATTGAAGAAATCAACGTCAATAACCTGCCCACTATCTACCGTTCAATCTGGGAAACAGCGCGCAAGTACAACCTTGATGACCAGACCGTTGATCGCATTATTTCCCTTTATGCCTATGATCTGGATCTGACCAAGCGCATCTCGGCCGGGGATTCCATAGAAATCCTGCAAACCGCCCCCGATGACAACGGCGATCAGGAACTGCTTTTTGTGTCTCTTTCTCTTAACGGCACCACCCGCGAGTTTTTCCGCTATCAGGCTGAGGATGGAGAAGTGGACTTCTTTGATCCCAACGGCGAAACCGGCAAGCGTTTTTTGATCAGGCGTCCACTTGAAGGTGGCGGAACATTGCGATCGCGCTTTGGCATGCGGGTTCATCCCATATTCAAGACCCGAAAACTCCATTCCGGCGTCGACCTGGCCGCCCCCCGGGGCACCCCGATTTATGCGTCGGGCGACGCTATCGTAAAACGCGCCCAGTGGGTTTCAGGATATGGTCGTTTTGTCGAACTTCAACACGCAAACGGCTACACAACCCGCTACGCCCACATGAATCGCATCGCAGATGGCATCGCCGCCGGGGGAACCGTGCGTCAGGGTCAGATCATCGGCTATGTGGGCACGACCGGAAACTCAACCGGCAACCATCTGCACTTTGAAGTGCGCATCAATAACAATCCAGTCGATCCCCTGAGCATCCAGTTGCCGCGCGCAAAATCCCTGCCCGCCCGTGATCAGATTCAATTTGCCCAGGCGGTTGACCAGATACGCGGTCTGATGGAACGGGACGCTGCCCCTGTCACTATCGCTTCAAACTGAGGACTTCCCCCAGCTCCCCGGATATACTCACCCACCATCGCAATCATCAGGCATGTTTTGTTCGCATGCCGGAAGTTTTTGTATGCCATTTCGTGTGGCCAACTTCTGATATTGGGTGGTTTCAACTCCACAGAGCGTACCACCGGTAAGTGGGTGCCGGGACTAAACATCTGGGCAAGAGTTAGGGTCTGGCCCCTGGATTGCAGCTTTGGTTAGCTTCAAAAGCTGACACGATCTAACCGTTGGTCGGCCAGACCCTGTGTTCGTCATCGATGACAAAAACATGGGTGTGACGGTTGCGCGGGCCGGTTGCCGGATATTTCTTGAACAACGGATGATCTGGAGGCAGGTCGGGATGCTCATGTTCAAGTTCGGCGGGCTCATTTGCGGGCCAGACCAGCAGAGCCGTCACAGCACCACCAAGGGCAATAGTCCCAAGAACAAGCATTGCCACCGCCATGCCGAACACCTCCCCCGCCCACCCGGCAATCGGGTAGGTTATGAGCCATGCCCCATGCGAAAGCGCAAACTGGGCAGAGAATATCGCCGGACGGTCTTCGGCATGGGCCGAATTCCTCAGCAGCCGGCCAGAAGGGGTTAACACTGCTGAGTAGGAAGCTCCGGCAACAGCCCAACTCGCCAGAAACAGCCACCAGGGGGGAAGGCCGTTCAGCAAAACAAACACCCCCCCACCCAGTGTCAGTCCGGCCAAAAGAAACGCCGAACTCATCATCACCGGTCGGTCGCTGAGGGTTTCCAGCAACCGCGGCAAAACCAACGCTGATACCATCGACCCGCCACCAAAAGCGGCCAGCGCATAGGCAAGTTCGCTCTGGCTCGCCTGGTACCCCGCAAGGACAATGACAACCGTGTTAACCAGCACAAAGGCGCTCGCTGCCGCTGCCGTCAGATTAAGCGCCAGCAATCCCCGCAGGCGCGGCGTCGCCAGATAGATGCGCACCCCCCTGGTCAGGCGTTCGACAAAGGGACGGTCTTTGGCCTTGCTCTGGCGTGGGGGAAGAGTGACAAAAAGCACCAGAATACCGGAGACAACAAAGCCAAAAACCGTACCCCCAAACAGCCATGAATAGCTAACGAACAAGAGAAACAGCGCCGCCAGAGCCGGGCTGAGCAGGTTTTCCAGGTCATAGGCCAGCCGGGACAGGGAAAGCGCAATCGTATAGTCTTTTTCGTCTTTTAATACATCAGGAATTACCGCCTGAAAGGCGGGGGTAAACGTTGCTGATGCTGCCTGAAGCACAAAAATCAGCACATATATCTGCCAGACAGAATCGATGAACGGCAAAAACAACGCCACCGAAGCCCGAACCAGATCCGCCCCAACAAGCACCGCCTTGCGTGGCAGTTTTTCGGCGATGGCGCTGGCCACTGGCGCCAGCCCCACATAGGCAATCATTTTGATGGCATAGGCCGTACCCAGCACCGCCCCGGCTTTTTCCCCCGCCAGATCAAAAGCCAGCAACCCCAGCGCTACGGTCAACAGGCCGGTTCCCAACAAAGCAATCACCTGCGCTGAAAACAGGCGGCTAAAAACCGGGTTTTTCAAAACCGAAATCATGGGCAAACGAATAACACCAAATCACCCCCGCAGGTAGCGCATAAAAACCAGGCGCCTCTAGCCGCCTTCGGCCTCAGCAGCCTGGGCATTCATCTGATCATGACGAAGCCTGATTTCCTCAGGCCAGGTGGACTTTATGTAGGAGAGTACCGCAATTATTTCCTCATCCGTGAGCAGGTTCTCATAGACCGGCATGTAGGTTTGAAAGTTCTCCAGATTGGCGGTTTTCGCCAGTCCGAACTTGGTCAGTTCAAACAGTAATTTATCTGTATGGTGCCAGGTGTGACCGCTCTCGTCATGAGGCGGAGCCGGCATCATGCCGTTTTCATCCCGACTCTTCCAGTCAGCCTGCCCTTCAAGGTTTGCCCCGTGACACGAAGCGCAATTGGCCGCGTAAATACTTGCCCCCAGCGCAACAATCTCAGCGTTACCTGGAGAAAAAAGCGCCCCCGGTTTTGCATCAGCCACAGGGTTAAAAAAAAGCCAGAGGCCCGCCGCCACCATCATCAGTGCTCCGGCAAATGCTCCGGCCCGCAAATAGGTCAATTTGTTCATCAGCTTTTGTATTTCTCTGAGGTAATGGCCCCGTTTCGCACATAATACTGCCAGCTACAAAAGCTCTAACCCGGAACAGCATCACAAAAAAGGGGCGACCCGTTAAGGTCGCCCGCTTTTGACTTCACTTAATCGTTAGAAGACTTCAGGCCGCCTCATCCACGGAACCTTGCACGCTCAGTATCAGGCCTTTTTCGCCTGCATCCACCAGCACACGGTCGCCATCAGCAACTTCCCCTGCCAGAACCATCTCGGCCAGACCATCCTGGACCTCGCGCTGGATAACCCGTTTCAGGGGCCGAGCACCATAGGTGGGATCATATCCCTCGTTGGCCAGCCAGTCTCGCGCCTTGTCGCTCAGGATCAGCCTGATATCGCGTTCGGCGAGCAGCTGTTGCAGTCTTTCAAACTGAATATCGACGATAGCGCCCATATGCTTGCGCTCCAGCCGATGAAACAGCAATATTTCGTCGACCCGGTTCAGGAATTCCGGCCTGAAGGCAGCCCGCAGCGCATCCATGACCTTGCCCCGCACCATATCAACACTCTGCTCACCCTCAAGCTGGGTCAGGTATTCACTCCCCAGATTGGAGGTCATGATGATAACGACATTGCGGAAATCCACCGTCCGCCCCTGACCATCGGTCAGCCGCCCATCATCAAGCACCTGCAACAGAACATTGAATACATCGGGATGTGCCTTTTCGATTTCGTCGAACAAAACAACCTGATAGGGCCGCCGCCGAACCGCTTCGGTCAGCACCCCGCCCTCATCATAACCCACATAACCCGGAGGCGCGCCAATCAGCCGGGCCACGGAATGTTTTTCCATGAACTCTGACATATCAAGCCGCACCATTGCCGCCTCGTCATCAAACATGAACTGAGCCAGCGCCTTGGTAAGCTCTGTCTTGCCCACACCGGTAGGCCCCAGGAACATGAAAGAGCCAATGGGACGGTTGGGGTCCTGCAAACCCGCACGGGCCCGGCGTACTGCTTTGGCAACGGCGGCCACCGCTTCTTCCTGTCCGATGACCCGTTTTCCCAACTCATCTTCCATCCTGAGCAGCTTGTCACGTTCTCCTTCGAGCATCCTGTCCACCGGAATACCGGTCCAGCGTGAAACAATTTGCGCCACATGGTCCGCAGTCACGACCTCTTCAACCATGCCGGTGCTCTGTTCGTCATCCTCGTCAAGCGCCTCAACCTCGGCAATTTTCTGCTCGAGTTGGGGAATAACGCCATAGGCCAGTTCCCCCGCCTTGGCCAAATCGCCATCACGCTGGGCCGCCTCAAGCTGGGTTCTTGCATGGTCCAGCTCTTCCTTGATTTTGGTAGAGCCGGCCAAACGTTGTTTTTCTCTCTGCCAGCGCTGGGTCAGAGCCTCGGACTCATCCTCCAGATCAGCCAGTTCCGTTTCGAGTTTTTCCAGGCGCAGCTTTGAAGCATCATCGCTCTCTTTTTTCAGGGCTTCGCGCTCAATCTTGAGTTGGATGACCCGCCGGTCGAGTTCATCCAGAGCCTCTGGTTTGCTGTCCACGGCCATGCGCAAACGCGCCGCCGCCTCGTCCATCAGATCGATGGCCTTATCGGGCAGAAAGCGGTCAGTAATATAGCGGTTGGAAAGCGTTGCCGCCGCCACCAGCGCCCCATCAGAAATGCGTACCCCGTGGTGCAGCTCGTACTTTTCCTTCAATCCACGCAGGATGGAAATACTGTCTTCCACTGTGGATTCTGCAACAATAACCGGCTGAAAACGCCGGGCCAGCGCTGCATCTTTTTCCACATGCTTTTTGTATTCGTCCAGCGTTGTTGCACCCACACAATGCAACTCGCCCCGCGCCAGGGCCGGTTTCAGCAGGTTGGACGCATCCATCGCCCCGTCAGCCTTGCCCGCGCCCACCAGCGTGTGCATCTCGTCGATAAAGAGAATAATCTGCCCTTCGGCCGCTTCAATTTCCGAAAGTACCGCTTTGAGGCGCTCTTCGAACTCACCGCGATATTTCGCCCCCGCAATCATCGCCCCCAGATCAAGCGCCATCAGCGACTTGTTCTTGAGGCTTTCGGGCACATCGCCGTTCACTATACGCAGCGCCAGCCCCTCGGCAATGGCGGTTTTGCCCACACCGGGTTCCCCGATAAGCACCGGATTGTTTTTAGTGCGCCGTGAGAGAACCTGAATGGTACGCCGGATTTCCTCATCACGCCCGATGACGGGGTCAAGCTTGCCCTCCCGCGCCGCTTCGGTCAGGTCGCGGGCATATTTTTTGAGCGCATCATATTGCTCTTCAGCCGAAGCTGAATCGGCAGTACGTCCTTTGCGCAATTCGTTGATGGCATCATTGAGTTTTGCCGCAGTCAGGCCGCCGGCGGCCAGCGCCTTGCCCGCTTCATTATCGCTCTCGATGGTCAGTGCCAGCAGCAACCGCTCGACGGTCACAAAGCTGTCGCCATATTTTTTGGCAACCTCTTCAGCCCGCTCAAAAACCTGGGCCATTTCCCGGGCCAGATAGGTCTGCTGACCGCCACCGCTGACGGAAGGGATTTTCTTGAGGTCTGCTTCAACTGCAGCCCGCACCATTTTTGCGTCACCCCCAGCCTTTTCGATAAGCCCAGCGGCCATTCCCTGCTCGTCATCAAGCAGAACCTTGAGCAGATGGATGGGAGAAAACTGCTGGTGACCTGCCGAGAGGGCCAAGGTCTGGGCGCTTTGGACAAAACCGCGTGCCCGTTCTGTATATTTTTCCATATTCATTTTTTGAAAAGCTCCTTTTTGTCTCGCACGAACCGGGTTGCCCATTCTGGCCCAACCAATTGTCGCCGGAAGCGTTGATCAATCTAACAGAAGCCTGCTTCGCAGCGCTCCGGTGACCAACATATAGGAAGCAGCACCGGGAACAAAAAGACCCTTCCCGATTTTCCCTTCCCCCAAACGAAAAAACCGGGCCAATGGCCCGGCTTTACAATATTAGCGCCAGAAAACGCTATTCAGCCGCACTGCTCTCGTTTGTATTGGTCACAAATGCAGGCAGGTCTCCCGCTTCGGGTTGCGGTGCGCTGGCGGGGTCGGCGCTGGATGCGGAGGCGGATTTGTTTTCGCTTTCAGATTTTTCCTGAGCGCGCGGTCGGCGACGGGGCCGCCGAGTGGCACGAGGCGCAGCTTCAAGACTCGTCTCCGGGGGCAAAAAACCCGCTTCGCCTTCAGCAACGCCCTCACGCCGGGATTGTACCGGCTCAACTGAAGCCGTACCTGTACCATCACTCGCCTTGGCTGGTTTTTCGCTAATGCTCGCGCCATTCTGGTTTTGCGCGGCTTTGAGTTCTGCCTGCCTGGCCTGCTGGGATTGGTGAGCGGCCTGCTGGGCCAGTTGCTGGGTTTGCACCTGAGCCTGCGCCGCCGAGACAATACGAAAATAATGCTCGGCGTGCTGGAGATAGTTTTCTGCCGCTACCGAATCCCCGGACTGGTTGGCATCGCGCGCCAGTTGCACATATTTTTCCGCCACATGGGCGGCATTGCCGCGAACCCGCACATCCGGCCCGTTGCTCTCATAACTTCGCGATAACGGGTTGGTGTTTCTGCGATTGTTATTGTTGTTGCTGTTCCGACCGCGTGAACGCGACTTTTGTTGATTTGATCTCATACTTTATTGGCTTCTTGTTGTCCCATGCTGCGTTAAAAAACCTGCGGCTCCGCAATCCTGCGCCAGACACCTCCCCTTGGAGACTATATCTGATCCTGTTGGTCTCAAATGGCCTCTTGGGCTGCCCGGCCTGACTGCCAAAAAAGAGGGTGTTCCCCCACTTAGTCGGAGTCTCACCTCAAATTTACAATCTTCATCTGGCGTTCAACCAAGAACAACGTCCATCGTTCCCGTAACGTCAGAAATGAGAGAATAGCCATAACCCTAGTGAAACAAATCACCCGCGGCAGCCCCATTGTCCTAACGTGTCCGCCACGCAATTCCAAGTAAAATTCAGGATCAGGGCCCAAAAAACCTCTCTTTTCAACGAAACATCAAAAAAACAGTGTTAATATTGCGCCACAATCACCCGGGAGTGGCCCGCCAGATCCCGTTTCTCTTTTACCTGTCTAAAGTGGTTTTGCCTGCACAAATTTGCCACCGCTTCCATTTGGTTAAATCCGACCTCAAGCAACAACGTCCCCCCGGGATGCAAATATCCCCCGGCACCGCCAGTTATTGCCCGATAGGCATCCAGCCCATCCTCCCCCCCATAAAGTGCCTTGAAGGGATCAAATTCACGCACCTCTGTTTGCAGATCCGAAATTTCCTCACCGGCAATGTAGGGCGGATTGGAAACGATAAGATCAAATCGAAGCTCTCGGAGCGGCGCAAACCACGAACCCGCCTGCCACTCCACGCGCGTCTCAACCCCATGGCGCTCGGCATTTTTTGTAGCTTGCTCCAGCGCCCGCTCCGAAGTATCAATGCCAACGCCCCGCGCCCCGGCAAGGTTTGCCAGCAAAGAAATCACAATACAGCCTGACCCGGCCCCCAAATCAAGAATGGCACTTTCCGGCTGGTTATCAAGAATTTCAAGACCCAGATCGACCAGCATTTCGGTTTCCGGGCGCGGCACCAGAGTGGCTTCATTCAACCCGAACTCAAGCCCGTAAAACTCTTTTGAACCAACAATGCGCGCCACCGGCTCACCTGCAAGGCGACGTTGCGCCAGTATTTCAACATCGGCGCTTTTCATGTCAGAAACCAGCTGTTTCTCTTTGATGGCAATTCCCAGACCATCAAGGTTCAGTGCATGACCAAGCAGCAGACGCGCATCAAGCTGCGCCGTTTCAATACCCGCTGCTGCAAAGCGATTGGCCAAGCTCCGCCAGACAGCTCCGATAGTGTGATCCGCTGAACTCAGGAGACTTCTTCCATCGCGGCCAGCTGGGCCGCCTGATTTTCGGTTATCAGTGCACTTATCATTTCGTCCAGCCCGTCCCCGGCAATCACCCGGTCCAGCTTGTAAAGTGTGAGGTTGATGCGGTGGTCGGTCACCCGCCCTTGGGGAAAATTATAGGTGCGAATGCGTTCGGAGCGGTCGCCCGAGCCCACCTGATCACGCCGGGCATCAGCCCGTTCCTTGTTCTGTGCGTCCTTTTGCTCGTCATAGAGCTTGGCCCGAAGCAGCTTCATCGCTGTTGCCCGGTTCTGATGCTGACTTTTTTCCGAAGCCATCACCACAATTCCCGAGGGCATATGAGTGATGCGCACCGCACTGTCAGTTGTATTTACATGTTGTCCTCCGGCACCTGAGGCTCGCATGGTATCAATGCGCAAATCCTCCTGCCGGACTTCAATATCCACGTCCTCGACTTCGGGAAGTACCGCAACCGTTGCTGCCGAGGTGTGAATGCGCCCCCCCGATTCGGTATCGGGCACTCTTTGAACCCGGTGCACACCACTCTCAAATTTCAGGCGCGCATAAGCCCCTGATCCCGAAATCTGCACCACAATTTCCTTGAAACCGCCCATGTCGCCTTCACTCTGCTCCAGAACGGACATTTTCCAGCCCTGCAATTCCGCATAACGCTGGTACATGCGGAACAGATCCCCGGCAAACAGCGCCGCTTCATCACCCCCGGTACCAGCGCGCAACTCCATGATAACGTTTTTATCGTCCGCCGCATCCTTTGGCAAAAGCAGCAGGCGAATTTCCTGAACCAGCGGTTCCAGTTGCCCGGAGAGCTCTGCCAGTTCCATCTCCGCCATCTCCGCCATTTCCTTGTCGTCTCCAGCCAGTATATCCTGGGCATCCTGCATGGCGCTGATCAGGCGCACATAGCGCCGGATCGACTCAATAACAGGTTGGAGATCAGAATATTCCTTGGCCAGCTTGATATAGGTATCCGGGTCTGGATGGGCCGCCATGGCCTGCTCAAGCGACTGAAATCTCTGCTCAAGCGCTTCAAGTTTGTCATGCGGGAGATGGGTCATAAATAATCCGATTGGTTCTTGGTTCAGACCGGCAGGTTCTGGCGCTCGGCCCAGTCCTGCAACAATTTTCGAACATTTGCCACCCTGGAACCATTTTCAGCCACCCCGCCATCCAGCACGTCAGAAATCGCTGCGCGTATCGGCTTCAGTTCGCACCCCAAAATCATGTCCTTGATCGGACCGATGGAAGAAGGTCCCATGCTAAGCCTTGTCATGCCAATCGCCAGCAGAGCCAATGCTTCAATGGGCCGTCCGGCCAACTCGCCACACATGGTTAGCGGCACACCGTGGCGGGCACTTGCCTCAACGATCATTTTCATTGCCCTGAGCCGCGGCACGCCAATGGCGTCATAGGAACCGGCGACCCGCGTGTTGGCCCGGTCCGTAGCGGTCAGAAACTGAATAAGATCGTTTGAGCCAATGGAAACAAAATCCGTATGCACCAGCAACTCATCCAGCTCAAACAACAATGAGGGCACTTCAATCATCGCCCCCAGTTCGAGCTTTTCAGGGGCGGATTGGCCCGCCCGCTCCATACGTTCCACCTCTTTGCGGATAACGTTGACGCAGGCGCGAAATTCCTCGGTCTCCGTAACCATCGGCACCAGAATTTTCAGCGCCCGCCCTTCGGACGCCTGCAACAGGGCACGAACCTGGGTTCTCAGCAATCCAGGCCTGTCAAGCGCCAGCCGCAAAGAGCGCCAGCCCATGGCCGGGTTTTCTTCTGCTGTCGAGCGCAGATAGGGCACAACCTTGTCGCCTCCAATATCCAGCAGGCGAAAAACAATGGACCGGTCACCGGCATAATCCATTGCCTCCTTGTAGAGTTCCACCTGTTCGGCCAGTCGGGGCAGTTTGGAAGCCACCATAAACTGCAACTCGGTACGGAACAGGCCAACCCCCCCCGCACCGGTTTCATCGAGTGCTGAAAGGTCTGCCACCAGCCCCGAATTGTGCAACAGCGTAACTTCGACCCCGTCTTTTGTTATCGCCGGCCTGTCGCGCAGCAGCGCATATTTTTCCTGTTGGCGGGTTCTTAGGCGCAATTTTTCAGCATAGGTCGCCTCAACGTCCGGCGTCGGACGCAAGAACACCTGCCCCGCCGACCCGTCAACAACAATATCGTCCCCCGTTTCACACATGGAAACAATATGGTCAGCCCGCCCCACAGCAACGATGCCTAAAGAGCGGGCGATGATAGCCACATGGGCGGTGGTTGCCCCTTCCTCCAGCACCACCCCGCGCAGACGGCTGCGGTCATATTCCAGAAGTTCGGCCGGCCCCAGATTGCGCGCCACCAGCACAACATTTTCCGGCATGTCTTTTTGGCCGAACACTGCCACATCACTGGTCAGCACCCTTAAAAGCCGGTTGGCCAGATCATCCAGATCGTGCAGCCGGTCACGGATATACATATCGGTCTGGCGCAGCATGCGCGCCCTGGTGTCATTCTGCACCCGTTCTACCGCGGCCTCGGCAGTCAGGCCATTGTCCACCGCTTCCATCAGACGGCGCACCCAACCCCGGTCATGGGCGAACATGCGGTAGCTCTCAAGGATCTCGCGGTGTTCGGACGACATCTGCATATCGCCGCGATTGAACATATCGTCAATAGACATGCGCATGGTGGCAATAGCTTTTTCCAGCCGTGCTTTTTCTTCCTCCACATCATCAGCAACAAAATTGGTCACAACCACTCGCGGGTCATGCAGCAATACCTGCCCCAGTGCCACCCCCTCGGCAAACCCGATCCCCTCAAAAGACCGGGGACGCCTCAGGTCCACATCAGACCCCGGTTTAATCAGGCTCTCAAACTCGTGTGTCGAAAGCATCTCCGCCATCAGCATGGCGGTGGTCAGCAACGCCTCTGTTTCCTCCTCGCCAAACACCCGCCGCTCGGAATTCTGCACCACCAGAACCCCCATAATCTGCCCGGCACGGAGCACGGGAACCCCCAGGAAAGAATGATAGGGGTCCTCCCCTGTTTCTGGGCGATAGGCAAATGCGGGATGTCTTGGCGCATCCACCAGCGCCAGCGCCTGCGCTTCGGAAGCAATCAGGCCCACAAGACCTTCACCCAGTCTGAGCGTGGTCATGTGCACCGCTTCGCGTTTCAGACCGTGGGTCGCAAATAATTCAAGCGCCGCATCATCCCGCAAAACATAAAACGAGCACACATCGGCACCCATGTTCTGCGCAATCAGATCAACGATCGTGTCAAGTCTCTCCTGTGAACCCAGCGTCGCCGCCATTGTTTCGCGCAGTTGCCGGAGCAGGACGCGCGGGCCACCAAATTTCACGGTCATATCTTGTCCGGCAGCCAAAAGAGGCCACCTCCTCTTCTGATAAGCACGTCGTTGAACGGAGTAAAAATTCGTTTTGCCAATCAGGCGTCTTCTTTGTCCAAACCGTAATAGGTGTGCAGGGCCCTGACCGCAAGTTCTGCATATTCCTCATCAATCAACACCGAGGTCTTGATTTCAGAAGTGGTGATCAACTGGATATTGATCCCCTTTTCCGCCAGCGCGTTAAACATCGAGGACGCCACCCCGGCGTGGGAGCGCATACCAACCCCGACCACGGAAATCTTGGCGCACCCCTTGGCCCCGCTTATTGAATCATACTCAAAGCGCGCACCATTTCCCCTGACCGCCGCCATCGCCTTTTCATATTCGCTATCCGGCACGGTAAAAGTAATGTCCGTCTGACGACCATCATCAGAAACATTCTGCACAATCATATCGACCACAATTTGTTGCTCGGCCAATGCCCCGAACACCGAGGCGGCCACCCCGGGCCGGTCTTTCACGCTGCGGATGGTAATTTTTGCTTCTGATTTTACCAGCGTGACACCGGAAACGATCTGTTTTTCCATAATCTCATCCTCATCACACACCAAGGTGCCCGGCACCCCTGAATTGGAACCGTCAGGCGCTGTTTGTGACCCATCGGGGTCGTCAAAACTGCTTCGTACTGCCAGCCGAACGCCCTTTGCCATCGCCAGTTCCACCGAACGTGTCTGCAACACTTTAGCCCCAAGGGAGGCCAGTTCGAGCATTTCTTCAAAACTTATCCGGCTCAGGCGCTGGGCCTTGGGCGCAATGCGCGGATCGGTCGTATAAACCCCGTCCACGTCCGTATAGATGTCACAACGATCCGCTTCAACCGCCGCCGCCAGCGCCACCGCCGAAGTGTCCGAGCCGCCCCGCCCCAGGGTCGTAATCCGGCCCGAGGGAGAAATACCCTGAAACCCGGTAACCACACAAACCTGACCATCGGCCAGCCGCTCAACAAGATCGGCGCTTTCCACATCGGTAATGCGCGCCGCCCCGTGCCTCTCCGTTGTTTTGATCGGCACCTGCCAGCCTGCAAACGAACGCGCCGAAATACCCATATCCTGCAAGACGATTGCCAGCAATCCCGCTGTTACCTGCTCGCCGGTGGAAACCACCGCGTCATATTCACGTGCCTCATGCAGGGGGGAGGCTTCATTGCACCATTCAATCAGCTGGTTGGTGACACCAGCCATGGCCGAAACCACCACCGCCACCTGATTGCCCGCCTTGACCTCGCGCTCCACATGGCGGGCGGCGTGCCGGATACGGTCCAGATCGGCAACTGAAGTGCCGCCAAATTTCATTACAATGCGAGGCATGGCTGCGCGCTCCAGATCGCACTCGGATGCACGCTTTTATGCACCACCTTACAAACTGGCGCTCAAATGACATAAAGCGGGAACTGTTTCAACACTCAAGATAGAAATGAGACCACGCCCGCACCCTTCAACTGGCTGGGCTTTCCGCAACAATAAACATAGCATTTTCGGGTTCGGGTTGCCATTCTGCCCCAAATACCCGATTGGCGAACCTCACAAACAATTCCCGTTCCATCCGCACCGGATATGCTCTAAAACTCGGTTGGAAATAAAAGGATCATCCTCTCATGGCCACCAGCACCATCAATGATGAAGAAATAAAAAAGTTCTCTGATCTGGCCGAACAATGGTGGGACCCATCAGGCCAGTTCAAGCCTCTGCACAAGTTCAATCCGGTCAGGCTGGCCTATATCCGTGAACAGGTGCTGGCCCATTTTTCTCTGGAGGGTACAAAGCGCCAGCCCTTTGAGGGGATGAAATTCCTGGACATCGGCTGCGGCGGCGGCCTGCTTTGCGAGCCCATGGCCCGCCTTGGGGCTGAGGTCACCGGCGCCGATGCCTCCGAGAGAAATATCGGCATCGCCAAAGTCCACGCCGAACAATCCGGGCTCGACATAAAATACCTCGCTACCACCTCCGAAGCATTGGCGGCAAAAGGCGAACAGTTCGACGTTGTGCTCAACATGGAAGTTGTCGAGCATGTGGCCGACGTACCGCTTTATCTCAAAAGCTGTTCGGCTCTGGTCAAACCCGGCGGGCTGATGTTTATCGCCACCATCAACCGCACCGCAAAAGCCTATGCACTGGCCATCATCGGAGCCGAATATGTGCTGGGATGGCTGCCCAGAGGTACCCACTCATTCTCCAAGTTCCTGACACCGGAAGAGATCACTTCAATCATTTCGCGCCATGGGATGACCATCCGTGATAGAAGCGGCGTTAGCTACAACCCCCTGCACGATCAATGGCGCAAAAGCCGCGATATGGCGGTCAACTACATGCTGCTGGCTGAGAAGAAAACCTGATTTGACACATTCTGGTGCTCTGACGGAAACAGATCGGGGGATGTTACCGCAGCACAAAAATCCGCGCCGAACGCGCCGGAAGGTTTGATATGACCCCGGTAGTACTGCCAACGCTGGAAAATGCCATTTCCCAGCTTCCACCAGGCAGACCGCCCACCTCCACCACTACCGGTTCCTCAGAACGGTTGAGCGTAACCAGTGCATCTGCACCCCGCCGGTATATCAGCACATCCCTGTCTGAATAGACCACCTCGATCTCGCTTCCCCGCAGCGAAGCAAATTCCTTGCGCAGGGCAATCAGGTCAACGAACATTTCCCGCAAAGTTTCATCGCGTTCCAATCCCGCACCGGGCCTGATATTTCTCTCTCCCCAGGCCATCACCTCTCTATTGTCCGGCCAGATGCCCCCGCGCCGCCCGATTTCCTCGCCATAAACAATCACCGGCGGGCCCTCTATGCTCATCAGAATGGTTGCAGCCATCGCCAGTTCCTGTTTGTCACCACCCAGGACCGAAAGCATCATCGCCATATCGTGGTTGGAGAGGAACGGGGCCAGAAAATACCCCTCTTTTACCTCGTGTCTTTTGACCAGATAGCGCCCGAATTTATCTGCATCATAAACCCCGCTCAACAGTTTGAGCGTGCGGTCACGAAACGAAAAGTCAAACAGCGCATCCACCTCATCATTGGCGAAATAGGGTTTGGCCAGAAACCGGTCCGCATCCCACAGTTCCCCAATCAGCATGAAGTCCTCGCCGAGCCTCCGGTCCACCTCCTTGCGGTGCGCCTGCCAGAACGCGTGGGAAACATGCTTGAGCGTATCAAGGCGAAACCCGTCCAGCCCCACCCGCTCTGCCAGGCCAACATTTGCTTCAAACAGATAGCGCTGAACCTCTGGCAACTCGGTTCGAAAGTCGGGCAGCCCGGCAAGGCAAAGCGTCAAATCATCACCCCCGCAACTATCTTCGCTTCTCAGCCACCGGGCAAACGCGGAATCGTTCTCCATGCCATAGCCAAGATGGTTATAAACCACATCCAGAATAACTTTCAGGCCAAGCCCGTGGGCTGCTTCCACCAGCTCTTTAAGCTCGATTTCACTGCCATAGCGCAAGTCAATCCGGTTCAGGTCCTTTGCCCAATAACCGTGGTGGGGATAAAAATCCTCGCCCTCAAAATTTATGGGCTGTTCAATCTGCTTTGCAACTGGTGTGATCCAGATGATTGTTGCACCCAGACCGGCGATTTCCCCAAGGTTTTCCTTCAAGCCGACAAGATCGCCCCCCTGAAAAGCCAATGGGTTTGAGCGGTCCACATCCTGATTATTGTTGGAATTACCATCGGCAAAGCGGTCCACCATCACGAAATAGATAATCTCGTCCGCCCAGTTGGCAGCATTGGCAGCACCGGATGCCGGACTGATGAGGCTCACCAGAACCGACAGGCAAATGAAAATTCGCCAAATCATTTCAACCCGCTCTCCCGCCCGAGGACCTAGAGCCTTTCATGTTTTGATAGAATCAAAACAAAAGCTCTAAATCTTTGTTTTGTCGCGTTTTCGAACCGGATAACCGCACACACTTATCCTGAAAACACTCTAGGAATCTGTCGGCTTCGGATCCAGGCGGTAAATGGTTCCTCTCAGAGAGACCACATAAAGCTCCCCGAAACCATCAAGCCCAAAGCCGGAAATAAATTCCACGCTGCCCAGAATATCATTCCACGATCGCTGCTTGCTAACCGTGCCATCCTCAAACAGAAAACTGGAAATCTCGCCGCTGCAAAAATCCCCGTAAAAATAATGGCCCTGCAATTCAGGAATTGCCTTTCCCCGATAGACATACCCGCCAGTAATCGAGCATCCGTCACCCGTGGGATAGGTCACAACCGGCCAGTCCAGATCCTTTTCCCGGCACTGAGCATCGGCAAGGCAGGCATTGCCCTCGGCCAGCGGCCAGCCCAGATTAACCCCGCTTGAGACCGAACCGGCTTCAAGCACATGCACCTCCTCTTCGCCAGACTGACCCACATCTCCGATATAAAGGAGGGGCCCATCGAAAGAAAAGCGCCACGGGTTGCGCAGCCCATAGACCCAGGCCTCCGGCGCCGGCCCCGCAATTGCCGGATTGTCGGGAGGAATTGCAAACGGCAATTCCGCTTCCGGCCCGACCGCAATCCTGGCGATAGTGCCAAGGGCGCTGTCAAAATTCTGTCCGTTGGCGTAGGTATCATTGGCCCCGCCCCCGTCACCGAACCCGATATAGAGATATCCGTCCGGCCCGAAGGCGACCATGCCCCCATTATGATTGCCCGCCGGCTGCTCAAGGGAATAGACCAAACGCCCGCTTTCCACATCAAAGCGGCCGGTGGTCTCGTCAAAACGATATTCCTCGATGACACTGATAAGACTTCCAGTCGTATAGGACACATAGGCCAGCCCGTTACGGATAAAATCGGGATGCAGGGCCAACCCCAGCATGCCCGCCTCCCCCGAAAAGGTGACCTGCTCCACAAGGTCCAGAACGGTGCGCACGCCACCATCCTCAAGCACCCTGATGATTCCGTTCTGCTGCACAATGAACAGGCGATCATCCCCCGGCACCGCAGTCGCCAGAACCGGACTTTCAAGCCCCTGCACAACAATAGTGAGTTTTGCCTCCGTGGGCACATGCTCGCTTGCGCTGGCGCCAGGGCTCAAAGCAAGCGCTCCGGCCAGCAAGACAGCCGCCACAGGCAACGCGCTAAAAATCCGCTGAAAAATAAAAATCTCTACCTGCATGGCAATTCCCGCTTGTTGACTGAATTTAGCCAATAGCCGCCAAAAATGGCGCCATCGCGGTCACAACTCACGAAGTCATGGCTTGTGCCATAATACAAAGCAATATTCAGTTCTGCTCTTCAGGCAGAGTGGGCAAGGGCATGAAATCCACCCCGTCCTCAAGCAGGCTGGCGGCTTCCTCAGCGGTGGCTTCCCCGTAAATACCCCGCGCATCCGCCTCATGCTCGTGAATTTTGCGCGCTTCTTCGGCAAATTTATCACCCACATAATCGGCTTCCGAAATTACTTTTTCGCGCAAAGCCCGCATGGCCTTTCGTAATTTCTCCTGGTCGGGATGGCCGGCCGACAGGGCAATATTTTTACCCGGAGTTTCTCTCTGGCCTTCCTTGCGCGGCACCGCAGGCGACATCAGGGCCTTGGAAACCTTTGACGCAGCGCAAACCGGACACGAAACGATACCGCGCGTCACCTGTTCATCATAGGCACTGGCGCTTCTGAACCAGGCGTCAAACTTATGGTCGTTCTCACAGATAAGCGAATACTGTATCAAGGCAACTCATCCCTTTTGGGGTATCTCACATCACCCGGGGTCTTTACTATGCCCCTTCATGGTTAACGCTTAGCGAAAATATCAACTTCTTGGCAAGTGCCCAGTGCAAATTGCGTTATATTTCCAATATCAGGCCTTGTCTTAGGGGCAGGATCCTGACCTAAGCGGCAAGCATGGCATCAAGTTTGCCGTCACGCTCGAGCGCCGCCAGGTCGTCATACCCCCCGATATGAGCATCATCAAAAAAAATCTGGGGTACGGTACGGCGCCCGTTGGCCCGTTGCACCATGGCAGCACGCGCTTCGGGGGCGGTGACATCTACTTCCGTAAAAGCCACACCCTTGTCTTGCAACAGGGATTTGGCAGCCGCACAAAACCCGCAGAACGGGGTTGTATACATTTCAATTCTGGGCATCCATGTAGACTCCGGCATATTTTTTGTTGCTCTTATAGGACACCAGCATCACCAATAACAACACGCGAAAAACTTAACACGTCAATTTTTGCAACACCCTGCCCGAGCAGCACCTTACTCAGGGCACTCACAGTTGAGCCGGTGGTAATCACGTCATCCACAATGATAATTCTGCGACCTGCAACCGCTGCAAGCGCATCAGGCGCCGCCTCAAATGCTCCGGCTACATTACGGGCACGCTGAGAAGCACTCAGTCCAATTTGTGCCCGGGTGGCCCGGCGGCGGCGGACCAGAAGCGGCAGCACCTCCATTCCACCCAGGCTACCCAAAAGCCGGGCCAGTTCATTGGCCTGATTATAACGCCGCCGCCACTGACGCGACCGGTGCAATGGAACCGGAACCAGAACCGGCGCCTGCTCGTCTTCTTCCCTTTCAAGCAACTCAGCCCCCGCTCCAAGCATCAACCTGGCACAGAACTTTGCCAGCTCTGGCCGGTCACCAAATTTCAATCGACTGACTAGGGAGCTGGCAATCTCGTTGTGGAGAACAGCGGAGCGCGCCCGGCTGAAAGGGGGCGGGTTGGCAATCGCCTCGGCGCTGAGAGCATCGGGGCCGATGGAGACCTCAAACGGCAGGCCGAGAACCGGACACATGGGAGAAGTAATCGGGCGCAGTCGGCTCCAGCATTCGGGGCACAGGCTATCGGCCACTCCAACAACAATGTCGCAACTCATGCAGGCCGGGGGATAGATATGATCAAGAACTGTCCGGGCAAACCTTGCAAACCCATCCCGGAACACGCGCGCCGATACCGGCGTATCACTCAACCTTTCGCCATCTCTTGCTTTGACACTTTCCCTGTCCCTGTCCATAAAGCCCATTATTACACAGATTGCACATTGCAACCCATCCTGATTTTCTCAAGCCGGATTTTATGAACACACCCGCCAATGTTTTTGACAAAGGTCTGCTCGCCTGCCGCTTTGCCCGGCGTGCCGGAAAAAAAGCCGATTTCGTAACAGAACTGGTTATCTCCGATCTTGGCGCGCGCCTGTCCGACATCAGCCGGACATTCTCCAACGCACTGATAATCGGACCCGATGCGCAACGCCTGCCCCAAAAGCTCAACTCGGCCACGGCCCCGATCAACTTCCAGCGCGCTTCCACTTTGTCAGAAAACCCCGCGTTTGACTTGTTGAGCACCGAACAGTTTCAACCCAAAAAATCAGACCATGACCTTATTGTTTCCTTGTTCGACATCGGGGTGACCAACGATGTGCCCGGCTTTCTGAAGCAGGCACTGCGCCACCTGACACCCGATGGTCTGTTCATGGCCGCCTTTGTTGGCGGCACTTCCCTGAAGGAGCTTCGTGCCGCCTGGCTTGAGGCCGATGCCCTCCATATCGGGGGAGCTGTGGCGCGGGTTGCGCCCTTTATTGATACCCGCGATGCCGGAAACCTGCTTCAGCGCGCCGGATTTGCCCTGCCCGTCGCTGATGTGGAAACCCACACTATTCGTTATGCCAACGCCCTGGCGTTGATGCAGGAAATAAAGGCCCTTGGTGCTTCCAATCCGCTTTGCATCGATGGTGCAAAACCCGTTTCACCAGCCCACCTCGCCAGCGCCTGCACGGCCTACGAACAAGCTTCGTCCGATCCTGATGGCCGGGTCCGCGCAACGCTGGAGATCGTCTGGATAAGCGGTTGGGCACCCCACAAAAGCCAGCAGAAACCCCTGCTGCCGGGCAGTGCAAAAATCAGCCTGACAGATGTTCTTGGCAAGAAATCGGAATAGAAGCCGGCAAAAAACCTGTAGATTCACAAGGTTCTAAGTCGAACTCGCTGCATCCTCCATCACACCACCGGCTCCGTCACCGCCTGAAGTGCTGCCGAACAGGTTCTGCAAACCCCCGCCGAGCGCTGAAAATGCCACAATCGAAGCCACCGCAATCATTGCTGCAAGCAAACCATATTCAATAGCGGTTGCCCCGGTTTCATCGGCAAAAAAATGTCTCAGGGTTTCACTGGCAATTGACATCGGATATTCGCTTTCACTTCCTTATGTGTCATAACAAATCGCACAAGTGGGCGATCAGGGGCTCATCCGCGGGGGGCATGGAATAATTTCGCAAGGCGTGCGGTTTGACCCACTTCAGGGCACCGTGATCACGCGGCTCAGGCATTCCTTGCCATTTGCGGCAGACAAAAAGTGGCATTAACAAATGAAAATTTTCATAAGAAAATGATGCGAAAGTCAGCGGGGCCAGACAGGGTTGCATGATTTTGACACCCAGTTCTTCATCCATCTCCCGGATAATGGCAGCTTCGGGGGTCTCCCCGGGTTCGACCTTTCCCCCCGGGAATTCCCACATTCCGGGAAAGTCATCCCCCCCTTTGCGCTGACCGATCAAAACGCGCCCGTCCCCATCAACCAGCGCGCAGGCAACCACAAGAAGAATATTCATTAGCTTGCCGCCTCCAAGGTGCGGTAGATGTAGGAATAGGCTTTTTCATAGCCCGCCAATTTATAGAGCGCGATGGCCGGGTGGTTTTTCACTTCCACCTGCAGGGCAATCTGTTTCGCTCCCTCTTGTTGCAAATATTCCTGCACAAAAACCATCAGCCGCCGGGCAAAACCCTGACGCCGACATTGCGGCGCGGTTGTCAGGCTGAACACGGCTCCCACCTCATCTGCGACCACACCAAGGGCGGCGGAAGCAAGCGTGCCATCCCCCTGGTACATCAGGAACCCGTACGCTGAGGATGGCAGCCTTGCCAGCAATTCCCTGTAGATTTCAAAGGCTGGCGGCTCCAGTCCAAGCAGTCCGGCCATGGCCTGTTGCCACTGGTTCGAACCGGGTGCAACCACAGATATGTTGTCACGTCCTGTTGAAACTCTGCCGCTGTCCGGGCAAGTTCGCACCAACACCTCGGTGTGCCCCTGCACCCCCCACCCCTGTGCATCAAGCATATCCAAGATTTTGGGGCCAGCCAGTGGAGTTACACGGAATTTTGGCACAATCCCGTAATCCCGGCTGCGCTGAACATGTGTCGCCAAGCGCTCCTCAGCATTGTTTATATCTTGAGCGTTCAGGCTCTGCAAAGAGTTCGCCCGCCCCGTATACCCTTTGGCAAAACGCCAGACCCAATCCCCGTCCATAACGGTTTCAAGGGAAGGGCGGCACTTGAACATCGCCTCTTCGATTGCCCGCATCCGGGAATGGCCAAGACCCGCGCTCACCCGCCCGTCTCAGCTTCTGTAATCGCCGTTGATGGAAATATAACCATGGGTGAGGTCGCAGGTATATACCCGCGCCGTTCCCTCGCCAATCCCAAGGTCAATGCCGATCTCCAGTTCGGAATTTTTCATATAGGCGCTGGCTTTGTCCTCATCATAATCAGCGGCCCGCTCCCCTTCCCGCGCCAGCACCAGTTCCCCGAACCTGATGGTCAGCCTGTCCCGGTCTGCAGGCTCCCCCGCCTTGCCCACCGCCATCACGATCCGTCCCCAGTTGGCATCCTCCCCAGCAATGGCAGTCTTGACCAGTGGCGAGTTGGCAACCGAAAGCGCCACCACCCGCGCGCTATTGTCATCGGCCGCACCGCTGACATCAATCTGAACGAACTTGCTTGCCCCCTCCCCGTCGCGCACCACCTGCAAAGCCAGATCGAGCAGCACATCATGCAGGCATTCAGAGAAGGCGGTGAGGCGCGGGTCTTTTGTCGAAGTGATCGCGCCAACCCCGCGGCCTTTTGCCGCCCCGGTGGCAAAAACCAGACAGGTGTCCGAGGTCGAGGTATCGCTGTCAACAGTGATGGCGTTGAAACTGGTTTTGATGCGGTCCCTGAGTACCTCCCCCAAAACTTCAGGCGCAATTGCAATGTCGGTAAAGACAAACGAGAGCATGGTTGCCATGTCCGGCGCAATCATGCCCGAGCCCTTGGCAATGCCCACAATGGGCACTTCAACCCCGTCCACTTCAAAAACCGCTGAAGCGCCCTTGGCAAAAGTGTCAGTGGTCATGATCGCTTTGGCGGCACTTTTTGCATCTGCGGTTTCAGATGCGGCAATGTCATCAAGCACCTTCAATATCGGTACAGGGTCGAGCGGCTCGCCAATCACCCCGGTTGATGCCAGCATCACATGCTCTGGCGCGCAACCAGTCAGCACTCCCACATGCCTTGCCACCCTGTCCACCGCCAGCGCGCCTTTTTTGCCGGAGAACGCGTTGGCGTTGCCGGCATTGACCACCAGCGCCC
>Ga0256839_1001855_pt1 | contig 24829 bp, 25 predicted proteins | sample 354166metaG_FD_185968 | JGI IMG/M metagenome (GOLD analysis project Ga0256839, IMG submission 185968) | Hydrothermal vent microbial communities from Mid Atlantic Ridge, Atlantic Ocean - 354-166 | ecosystem: Environmental > Aquatic > Marine > Hydrothermal vents | place: Atlantic Ocean: Mid... | reverse complement strand
CGCCACTGCATCCAGTGCATCACGGATATGCAGGCCGGGTACGGAACGCGCCGATCCTTTGAGACTGCCATCATCGGCCTGGGCAAAAATAATCACTGGCCGATGCAGCCGGTCTTTAATACGCGACGCGAGAATACCGATAACGCCCTGGTGCCAGTGCGGCTCAAACAGGCACAGGCCCGTGGGCAGTTCTTCGGTTTTGTTACCCTCTACTTCCAGTTCCATTTCATCCAGGATGAGCATGGCCTCTGCTTTCATTTCGCCTTCAATTTGCCGACGTTCAAGGTTGAGGCCATCAAGGCGCTGTGCCAGTTCGGCAGCGCGCGCCGGGTCCTCGGTGAGCAGCAATTCAATACCCAGCGACATATCATCCAACCGGCCTGCGGCATTGAGTCGTGGACCCAGCGCAAAACCCAGGTCCGAGGCGGCCAGTGTGGCGGAGTTGCGTTTCGCCACCGAAACCAGTGCCGCGATACCGGCGACGCACTTTCCGGCACGAATGCGTGCCAGCCCCTGCCCCACCAGAATACGGTTGTTATGATCCAGCGGCACTACGTCCGCCACGGTACCCAGTGCCACCAGATCCAGTAACTCAGCCAGGTTGGGGCCGGGGTCACTGCCAAACGCCCCCTGCTTCCGCAGCACTGCGCGCACCGCCAGCATCACATAAAAAATCACCCCGACACCGGCCAGGTTTTTGCTGGGGAATTCATCATCCTGTTGATTGGGGTTCACAATAGCGGCAGCTTCAGGCAGTTCATCGCCCTGTAAATGATGATCCGTCACCAGCACACGAATGCCCCGCGCATTGGCAGCGGCCACGCCTTCGATACTGGAAATACCGTTGTCTACAGTTACGATTAAATCCGGTTTGCGCTCTGCCGCCACCGCGACAATTTCCGGCGTCAGCCCGTAACCGTATTCAAAACGATTCGGCACCAGATAATCCACTTGCGTCGCGCCCAGCATGTGCAGCGCACGCACCGCCAGCGCCGAGCTGGTGGCACCGTCACAGTCGAAATCGCCAACAATCAGAATGCGCTGTTGTCCGTTCACCGCCTCAGCCAGCAATGCTGCCGCTGAATCAACACCTTTCAACAGATCCGGTGATAACAAATGGGCAAGCCCCCGCTCCAGCTGCTGCGCAGACTCGATACCCCGCTGAACATAAATACGTGCCAGAACAGGATGAAGCGCTGCCCCGGCCAAAACAGCCCGGTTGTCAACGGGGCGGCGATTAATGGTGATACTCATTGGTGTGCCTTCAAAAGAAGATGAAACATGTTGTGCGATATCCGCAAAACAGGATGCTCAGAAAAAAGGCTTGCACATTTTACTGAACAAGCCTTTTTCAGCGACAGTGTTGCCGGAAAAAACCATTTAATCTCTGGAGGTTTAGTTCCCCGCAGCTGACTGTTGCCATTGCTGAAAAGAATAATCCCGTAGGGTGGGCACTGCCCACCCTGCGACAGTACAGGTTTTTGTTCGAGACCTGCGAGGTGACTTATTCCGAACGGCTTGTCACTTCCAGAAGATGATAACCAAACTGGGTTTTAACCGGGCCTTGCACTGTGTTGAGGTCAGCACTGAAAACCACCTGATCAAACTCGGGAACCATCTGACCCGGGCCAAAAGAACCAAGGTCACCTCCCTTTGCGCCCGAAGGGCAACTGGAATGTTCTTTGGCGACACCGCCGAAATCGGCACCGCCTTCAATTTCATCCTTCAATTTCTGACATTGATCTTCACTGGACACCAGAATGTGTCGCGCTGTTGCTGTTGCCATAATGTTCTCCGCTATTTTTAAATTATCTCAAAAATACCTTGCGCACAATAAATACACTCGATAGATTCCCACGCAGTATAACAGAGCTGGATAAACCGAAAAATGATGGGGCAATGACAACTGCACTCAGGGCGACAGTATATAAACATTGTTAAAAAATGGTTATCAAGACGCCAATACTGATAAACCAAATTAGCCCCAAAGCATACTGACGCAGCATCACCCTCACACCGGCAAAGGCCAGTCAGTGCCCTGGGGTTTCAACCTCTGAACTCTGACCTGCGCCCGAATGACGGTATTCCTTGTAAACTGCGGAGAAGAATTAAACCCCAAACAATTCAAAAAATCACACGCTACCGTCAACTACAATCAGGATCGCCCAACTTGTTGGTTTTCAATTTTTTATATACGGTCACCCTGCAACCGCACTATACATTTCACACTATTTAATTCAGGATGATGCACCGGAGAAACAATCGCAGATAAAATCCGAAAGACTTTATGGCATCAAGTTGAGATACCTAATACCTTTCAGCCTTCGTAGACAACAAGACCGTTTGATAGCACCAACTGATCATATCTTGATATTCAGGTGTCAGGCGTTCATCGCATTCATTTCACAGCACGAAAAAATGGTACGTTTATAGCAACAAACTCACTGTATTGCCAAAATCTAATGCCTTACTGACAAAATTTTGAGGAACGAAGCCAAGGATATGCAAGTACGATGCTATATCGTTATTGAAGGTTGGGTAATACGTCCCATAAAGCATCAAAGCGATCTTGAAATTCACCTGCAACTGCGGCGTTATCGAGAAGTACGCTCAATTCGTGGGTTTGTGTGAACGAGGTACGAGTCCAGTTGTGGCTACCGACCACGCATACCTTCCGATCTATGATCAAAACCTTGGAGTGCAATAGCGTTTCCTTGGTGTCAAATTTAACCTGTACCGCACCTGCTTGCAAACGTTTAACCAGTGCCTGGTTAATCAACGCACTCTTGTAAGGTTTACCATCATCATCCTGATCCAGGATCACGCGAACCTTTATACCGGGACGCTTGGCGGCAGCTTCGAGTGCTTCCACAAGAGGTAATGGAGCTTGCCCGGCTTCGCCATCACTTACCGACCCGAGGAACACCATTAAATTTACCGACGTTGTCGCAGCGTCAATCGCAGCTTTTGTGGCGTTAACATAGTCGTCATTCACCAACAAAGAAACTGTCGTTTTTTGGGTTGAGGCCAACAACTGTTGACGACGCTCGTGGCGACCCAAATAACGTATTGCCTCGCTGGCCAGGGAACCGGCTGCACCCGATACCGACACTGCCGCACGATCAATCACAAATGCGATGAAGGCCGAGAAGCGCTCGTATGATCCTGTATCTACCACGGACAGACGACGTTCAACAGCATTCGAATCACCAAAAACGAAAGATACGTCTGAGGTTTCAAGCACCGCCAAGGCATGGGGAATATTCGGTGTCGCTGCAAATGCCCACATCGTCGGTGAAACCAGCGCAGCAACAGGCTCTTCCAAATAACTGGTGGCCTGTAGCTGTTCAACACGCTCAGAACCAATGCCCCGGATTTCTCTCAACGTCTCCAAGTCACGAACCGGCGGGTGTACTGCCAGACGGCGGCGAACATCGGTGGCGAGCTCAGCACCAATTCCAGGCAGGGCTTCAATCTCTTGCTGTGTTGCACTACGCAAGCCTAATAGCGGACTACTTGTGGACACAGGAAACTGGCGTGCCGCTGCCAGCACCAGCCAGTCTTCCAGATGGCTAACCGTCCGGGTCAGAAAATAGACCTGGGCACGCGCGGGTTCCAACGGTACATCCAGAACCAAATGAGGTTCAACAAAATCGGCGAGATTCACGAGCTGATCGGCAAGGTCAGTCTGCTGTTGTTCAGTCCATGGAGAAGCCAGCCCAGCTGACCACTCGTCGGTACGTTCACGGGCCGTGATTTTATCGAGCGACATTTTTCGGCAGCCCCTTTCCGTTATTCCATAGCGTCAAAAACTGTGCGGCAAACTCCTGAACTGCGTTGCCAGTCAGCAAGACCGCATCCTCGATGTTGGTAGTAAACGCATCGTCCGTCCAGTTCTGGCTACCAAGCACCGCCGTATCATCAAAAATAGCGAATTTCGCGTGCGATCCCTTTCGTGCGGCATCCGTCGAAAATATGCGCCGCTGGGGGACGCCTGACCGAGCGAGATACAAGCCGCTAGCAAGATTTGCAACAGAAATGCTCTGGGTGCGCACATGCCCTGTTATCAATACGCGCACATCAACACCACATCGCCGCCGTTCTATAAGTGCTGTGGTAAGTTCAAGAACTAGGCCTTCGAGGTCTTGACCGGGGCGGATATCATAAATAAACAGCGATGCCCAGATACGCCGTTTTGCCGCTTCAATACTTGCCAGCGTAACGTCAAAATAGTCACGGTCGCCGATGCGCACAGCTTGTGAATCTGTGAACGTCATCATGGACTACCTTCGTAGTTGTCCAGTTCGGTGATTCGTCGGCGAAGTTGCTCGATGCGATTTTGAAAAACCAGATCATTTTCCCGTGACACCGCCATTTCTCGAACCAAACGCTGCCGGAGTCGAAAATGCCGATTCGGGTCTCGTTTATTTTCTTCTTCAAGCTCGACATTAATACGAGTCATCACCATTGCGCTCGCACGGCTCGCCGCACGATAAGCATGATACAGACGCTCAAGCTTCAGCGCATTAACACGCGCTGTAACAGCTTCATCTCGGGTCATCATCCCCAGGGCCACTCCAGTTTAACACCAGGACCATCGTTCCAGTCTGGTGTCGCCCGCCCACCACCGGGTAAATCAGCACCTGGTACTTCGAAATCATCAAAAAAACCGCCATCTTCATCATCAGGTAACGGATCCCAAAAGTCATCCGGCAGACCCTCATCATCCCAATCATCAAAGTCATCGGGAATATCCAGGTCAATGTCATCGTCTTCCAACCAGTCGTCATCACAAAGCTCACATTCCAAGCATTCTGCAAAACAACCTAAATCAGGATAGGACATTTCTGTTCCTTTTCCCTATTCGCGAAAACCAAGCTCGGCCAAACTAGAGGCCACAAACATCGTGAGCTCCTCTTGCGTGTATACCGATTGGTACAAAAGCCGCAGACGTTTAATTTCACTCGGGGAATCATCAGGCGAAGTTTTGTTAATCGCCTTCAGTGCCTCCGCCTTGATCTGAGCAAGCCCATCAACAACGGAAAACCTGCGTTGAATGAGCGCGGCCTGCCGTACTGCAAGTTGCCGTGACATCGGAATTGGCTGTAGCGTCAAGGTCTCTTTAAACTCCAAGGGCATGATCGAACTCCGCATTACATAGAGTAGCGACAATAAAAGCACTTTCTCGAAAAGTCCACACTTGCTTCACTTTTTTTGCATCCAACCACAAACAAAGCGAATCCCAAATAGGGTTCGCCTCACCTAAAGTAGCTTTAGCTATAAAATAGCAATTAAATTTTCGTTTGTTTTTCCTATGATTACAGTATGTTTTCTAGATGTCCACAGCGCGAGGCAGAATACTGTCACTCTTAGCCTGCTGTAGGGTCAGCATCAGGACTTATTATCAGCACACTGAGGCACCGGTTAATGCCGCACTCATGGTGTGACCCACAATCGCATTTACCGTTGTTCTGCCTTCCGGTGATACGATATCAACACTCACCGATTCAGAAACCGCAACACAGTAGGTAGCCATATCATATTTAACCACCAGCGTAAAACTCACCAGTAGCAGGCACACTGTCTGTCGAATTTTTCGTAGCGTGTTACGTCTCAGACAATCTCCCATGGATACTCCCCTAAAAATCAAATACCGTGTATAGCAGTCAACCTTTTCATTAATATGTAGATTAAATACGTGTTTATGTAAGCAACAGCCTTTTGTCAAGCAGGAAGGGTTTATATTTTAGACTTGACACAATCTATTGATATAAATCATAAATATCTTATGGGGTGCTTCACGAGAGTCAATACACATGCGCAGGCACACGAAAAAAATCATTCGCATCCCTTAATTCCCTGTTCACACAGATTCCCCACTGGGTGAGTACAGCCGGTATAATTCACCCCCATGCAATGCCATTGGCAAAGCACTCCACTACCGAATGAGCAAAAATCAATGAGCCCCTCGAAAAAACAACGTGAATTTATCTCTCTTAACATTGCCGTCCTCACCGTATCCGACACCCGCACAGAAGCCGAAGACACCTCAGGAAAAGTGCTGGTCAACCGACTGGAAAATGCGGGGCATCAACTCGCTGAAAAGGCCATAACCCCTGACGATATTTATCAAATTCGTGCCGTAGTCTCACGCTGGATCGCTGACCCTGAAATACATGTCGTGATCAGCACTGGCGGCACTGGTGTTACCGGTCGGGATGGTACTCCAGAAGCGTTTCAACCCCTGCTGGATAAAGAAATTGAAGGCTTTGGTGAAATGTTCCGGATGATATCCTTTGATGAAATCAAAACATCAGCATTACAATCCCGTGCCCTGGCAGGCGTCAGCAATGGCACATATTTATTTTGTTTACCGGGCTCTTCCGGTGCGTGTAAAACTGGTTGGGACAGTATCATCAAGGATCAACTGGATCACCGCATGGCACCCTGTAATTTAGCAATGTTAATTCCACGACTGAAAGAACAATAAATACTTCGCCAGAAACCTGTCAGAGAACTCAACCTTTAAAACCTGTATTTTAAACTCACCAATAAACAATCCCGCAGCAAGCAGATGGGGGCTCAACCCCCCATCACCCTGGTAAAGGCCGGAGCTCAGGAGTTTACACCTCTGAACTCCGGCTAAAATAAACCGAATGTCAACATTCGCCATTAAAGCCATTTCCAAAAGTCTCACTGAAAATAGCAGAGAGTTAAAGCCTTAGAGATCAAATGTCGATAAGTGGCCACATGATTACACGGCTCTTTTTTCCATATCACCAGCCATACCTGGAGGTAAAGGAAGCCTAGAAATAGCCGGTTTTTCAACCTTGTACACTAAACCATTTTTGGCCAAATAAGCAGAAATGCTAGTAATAAAAAATTCACGCACAATATTTTCGCCTAACATCCCCATAATGAGAGGGATGATGCTTGCCAGTGCCAACCAATTGATAAGAGGAGAAGCATCTTTAAAAAACATGAGCGAAGCCAATCCAGCCAAACTCAGTAATACAAGAAGCGACCGTGTAACCAGTGAAAATGTGTATTGTGTTTTCATGTCCGTCATCCTTGAAGTTTGATTATAGATACATAGTGTCTGTCAGACACCACATATTAGACGCACATACGTTAAATTTGGATGACATTTTTATGATAATTTTGTGAATTTTTTGGTTTTATACAAAACAAATAAGAAGCAAAAAAACTCGATCTAAAAACCTCTTAGAATACAAACATTTAAGCAATCATAACTAGAAGCTGCTTCAAAAATTTCTCATACAGGCCCAGTATTATTAAATATATTTTCCGCAACCCTCTAAATCAATGAAATTCAAGCGCAGTTGATTCATATTTATGCCCTAAAAATCACGGAAAAAATTTCACCAACTTAAACCCTCAGGAGAAACAATGATAAACCAAAACCCAAAGCCGTTTTTCATCGTCAAACTGCACACTAAGCCGAGGGGGTTTCCACCGTAGTGAGCATCTCGCTTTGCTAATGACTTCCCCATATACCCCACAAACGTTCTACCAGGATATTGACGTAGTGAAGAAAACTGAGCTCATCGGGTGACACTATTTCATGTGAATATTCATGTTTACATGGAACAGCAGCATCCACAAAGCGCCACTAATGCAAGGACAAGTATTACGTTTGTAGAGGAAATGCGCCGCGACAACAGTGGGGCATACGTTATCGTGGCACTGGAAAATGACGTGTTATGAACGCAAAGATCGTAGAGGCGCAGAGGCGCAGAGGCGCAGAGGCGCAGAGGCGCAGAGGCGCAAAGTGTACCCCCTGCCTATGAAGCACAGCCATGATGATGCCCACACCCTAAATAATGGACTGAATGAGTAACAAAATAATACTGCCCGGCGATGGATGAGATTCAGACATAATCAGGCAGCTTTATATTTTTCTTTGCGTCCTCTGCGCCTTTGCGATCTTTGCGATCTTTGCGTTAAATACTCACCTGATTACTCACAATTCTCAACCATTGTATATCCCAAAAACAGGCGGTAGGCTGAGTAAACATGCTATGCCACCCTGAGTGATAGGGTTTGTTGCAGTGGATTTCCGCTTAAATAGTCATGTGTGAAAATGTTGCTGCCTATTGTTGCTTGTAACCCATTGAATGCCTTTTCATTAATTTTTATTAGAATGGCTGAGAGTTGTGGGTAATCAGGTATATCTAAGTATAATTACTTATCAAGCTCAGCATTAGGCATCAAGAAAGCGGCAGCTTGTGCTTCCGAAATTTTACGATGTTCAGCATAGTTTTGTATCAAGGACTCAAGTCTTTCTTTGTTGTTATTTAAAACCAAGGGAATATTTAGCGATATAAGGTAGTCAATAACTTTTTGTTTATTTGTAGTTAACTCCATATTAGAGTACAAAATACGACCACCTAAAATGCTAAGTGAATCCTCACCCCGTTCAGATTCAACAAGGTTTGCACCATGTTTATGGAAAAGTTTTAAAGCTCGCAAATCCTCCTTGTACGCTGCCACCTGAACAAGCCTTGCTTTAGAAGCGATGAATTCAGGCTCTGATTGAAAAACATCATTTTGATGGCTTATCAATAGCTCGAGTAAAAGATAGTTTTTATCTATCAATGCGCTCATCGCTGGCGCCCCATCCCCCTCAGATTTATTGTAATCAGGGGCTTTTTTCAACAATCTAGCTAATGTCTTTTGGTGGGCTTTAATTAAATTATTTCTATATGGATACACTAAAAAAGAATCTATAATTTTATATAACGTTTCAATTGGCACTTTAGCCGGAGTAAGGTCAACTAAAAATTCCATGGACGCTGGGTCACCTGCTATCCAAGCATGATCCATCAATGGAGGCCAAAATTCTTCAACAGCCCAGGTAGACGCAGATAGTGCATTAACTAAAATGCCAACTTTGTCATATTTATTGCTGTCAACTGCTAAATTGATGGATTCAATCCAGCCATCAAGTGTTGCTATTTCTGTATAAGGTATCATCTCAAGAATAAAGCTAAGCGTTCCCACAGATGCATTAATGGCAGCAACCTTTAGTGGAAATTCTTCTATTGGATAATTAGCTTGCGAAATATCAAGCCCCTGATCAATCAATTTTTTAACTGTCGAGATATCATCATTTTGAAGAGCCTTATTCATTTTCTGTGCTAATGCAATATGATGCTTTCGTTTTTTAACGTCGGGATCGCTTGACATCAACCATTCATACACCATAGACAGATGGTCATTGTAATTTTTATCAACTACAGATAACCAAAGAAGAGTAGAAAACTGTTGTTTGTTAAGTTCTTTTGTTAGTGTAGGAAACAGACCTCCACTGGATTTTTGTAAATTTTCTAGCAACAATTCCCCTTCGTTAAAGCTTGAGTCATTTATTATTTGATTAATGCGCTCCTTATCAGATTGTAATTTTTTTATATTTTCATTAGTCTCGTCATGCAAAGCTTTAATGAAGTCATCAGCCATCTCAACCCCAATGACTTTTTGGTATATGATGAGCCCTTCTTTGATAAGATCCGCATCGCTTTTATTAGACAAATATGATTGGGAATTTTTCTCAAACTCATCCATTTTATCTCGATCTGAAAACATTAAGGCAAGCGAAAAATCTCTTACTCCTGCTTTTGCCGAAAAAATGTAGGATTCGAGGTAAGCCAACTCCTCTCGACTAACATAATCATCGTTATTTTTCATATTTACGGCTTTAACCTCCAAAGTATAGCTGCATGTGATTAGCAAAGAACAAAACAATATAGCTCTTCTATTTTTAGTTAACATGGAATTCCCACTAAAATATTTTATTTATCAAAAGCTTGATAAAATCAGGCCACCTGACAATCTTAATACATCATCACCCACTAACAAAATGCTAGGTACGACATTCTGGCACATTTCCCACTACATCAAAAATTCCGTCACCTCACACGATCTCTAAACTTCGCTTCTATATTTTTCTAGAAGGCTGGCGGGTCAACAATAATAACCGGGATTCGCAACCCATGGCGGCACCCATGTTACCCAGGCAGTCTAATCAATGACGTTCCTCCTCACGTTAAAACGGCAATTATCTTGAGAAATGCCAACAAAGTTAAAGCTCATATGAGCTAGGGTGATTATACCCAAACCACTGAGAACTTCACACCACGGGGAAGCAGAGCAAGAATTGATTGTCAAGGGTTTTGAAGATGGGATTCAATAATCCACAATAGCTTTCATAGCCTCTTTTATTTCCACCAAATACTCTAAAAATATTTTGGATAATCAATGACCTATTACCGGAATGAGCCCACCGTAAAGGCATTACCCATTGTGCCTGCGGAACATTGAATGTGGAAATAGTTAAAACCGGGAAAATATTCCATTTTCATTTGTAGACCTAACAATGAGTCTATACAAAAAATAAGAACATTCAAAAAAAGTTAATGGCACCATCAAGCACTGGCCGTGTCCCCTGTCAAAACTGTATCTGTTTTGAATAGGGATTACTTTACTACCTATCCGGCAGCACTTGTTGTACAGCAGAAACCGGCAACATTACTTCAACACTTTGCAACGCTTCCAGCCCATCTATACTGTCTGCAAGTGAAACAGGTTGCATGATACTCTGCTGCAAAAATGCGGTTAATTGTGGATACATAGCCACTGCTTCATCAACGTTTACATCCGTGCCGCGCTGATAGGCACCCACGCTGATCAGGTCTCTGTGTTGGCGATACGAAGAGTACCATTGCCTGAACTGGCGAATCGCGGCCTGATGTTCCGTGGTGGTAATTTCTGTCATTGCACGACTGATCGAAGCTTCTATATCAATCGCCGGGTAGTGCCCTGCCTCTGCCAGTTCCCGTGACAGGACAATATGTCCGTCGAGAATTGCGCGCGCGGCATCGGCAATCGGGTCTTGCTGATCATCACCTTCGGTCAATACCGTGTAAAACGCGGTAATGGAGCCACCACCGATATCACCATTGCCGGCACGTTCAACCAGTTGCGGAATTTTTGCAAACACTGAAGGTGGATAACCCTTTGTTGCCGGCGGCTCACCCACAGCCAATGCCACTTCGCGTTGCGCCTGGGCATAACGAGTTAATGAGTCCATTAATAACAGTACATTCAATCCCTGGTCACGAAAATATTCTGCAATACGGGTTGCCAATGATGCACCATGCAGCCGCATGACCGGGACATCATCGGCAGGTGATGCAATGACGACGGCACGCGCCATGCCTTCTGTGCCCAGTATGTTGTCAATAAATTCTTTGACTTCACGACCACGCTCACCAATCAATCCAACTACAATGACATCGGCGTTCGTGTATTTTGTCATCATACCTAACAGAACACTTTTGCCCACACCACTGCCTGCAAACAGTCCCATGCGCTGACCACGGCCAACACTTAACAATGCATTAATAGCGCGAATACCGACATCCAGTTTTTCACTGATGGGATGTCGTGCCATGGGATTGATAACCCGACCCGTCATCGAGATACGTTCTGAGGTTTGCAACGGGCCTTTACCATCCAGTGGATTACCAGCACCATCCAGTACTCGGCCCAGCAGTCCCTCACCCACCGCGACATCATCATTTTTTTCGGCGGGTATCACCCGGGCATTGGGAACGATGCCATGCATGCGTTCTGTGGGCATCAAAAACAATTTTTCGCCGGAGAAACCCACGACTTCAGCTTCGATGTTTTTCCCACCTGGCCCTTCCACCAGACACCGTGAACCCACTGGGGCATGGCAGCCCACAGCTTCCAACGTCAACCCCACCATACGAGTAAGGTGCCCTTCAACAATTAATCGGGGGGCTGCAATACGTGCTTGTGCATCAATCAGTGACTGTTGCCAGTCACGACGACCGGTACGAAGATATTCGACTCTGGAGTGAAATGGCGGGTTATCCTGCATGTTTTTCTGACTCATTCGTCATTCAACAGGCAATGGTTTGTCTGTCTCGCGTTCACCACCCAATAACCGGGATGCGATAGCCGTCAGACGTTTTTCAAGTGTTGCATCAATGCGTGAGGTATCGGTAAGAATTCGACAGTCACCCCGGGATAAACCGGGGTCATTCACCAGTTCCCAGCTACGTCCGGTTTCCATGCTTGCCAATGCATCGTGCATCCCTCGTAGATCATCCGGGTGCAGGCAGACTCTGACATTACGTGATCCCACTGGCAACAGCACAACCGCTTCCTGCACCACACCGACAATTTGTGCTGCATCTATTTTTAATTCCCGGCGAACCAGTTGCCGGGCAATGGCCACAGACAGACTCACCAGTTGTTGTGTAACATCTTCATCCAATTCAGCAAACGGTTGTGACAATGATTGCAACAGGTCGTCAAGCAATTGGCCGTTACGTGCAATTTCATCTTTTCCCGATGCCATACCTTCTTCACGCCCCTTTGCAAAACCGGCCTCATAGGCTTCCTTGTAGGCCTGATTCTGAATCCTTTCAATTTGTTCTGCGGTCATCAAGCCCGGGGCTTTGTCATCTTTCGCATTTGCCACCGCCCCGGAAACATCTTCAACCCTGGGTAAATCCCAGCGCTGATAGTGATCCGTTGATTGTTTGGAAATAAGTTTGACCATAATTACACGTACTCTTCACCACCGGACCCACCCAGGGATATGTCACCGGCATCGGCCAGCCGTCGGGCAACCGAAAGAATTTCTTTTTGTGCCCCTTCCACCTCACTGAGACGCACTGGCCCTTTCGCTTCGAGATCATCACGCAGCATTTCCGCCGCACGTTTGGACATGTTCCTCAAAATTTTCTCTTTCAGCTCATCTTCCGCACCCTTTAATGCCAGCACCAGTGACTCGGAGGAAATCTCCCGCAAGATGGTTTGAATATCACGATCATCAACGGCATTCAGGTTATCAAAGACAAACATAAGATCCTGAATACTTTGGCCAAGATCCGCATCAATTTCCTTGACGCTGTCCATAATCTCGCCTTCCATCGAACTGTCAATAAAGTTAAGAATATTCGCCGCAGCTTTCAAACCACCCACACTGGAAGACTTCACATTATTTTTACCAGTGAACTGTTTTTCCATGATGTCATTGAGTTCATTGAGTGCCGCAGGCTGAATACCGTCCAACGTGGAAATTCGCATTAATACATCAACGCGCACACGGTCCGGGAATACCGCCAATACTTCAGCGGATTGATCCGGATCCAGGTACGACAAAACAATCGCAATAATTTGCGGGTGTTCAAGGCGGATAATTTCTGCCACTGCACGCGAATCCATCCATTTGAGTGTTTCAAGTCCCTTGGTGTTTCCACCTTGTAAAATACGGTCAATCAAGCCCTCGGCTTTGTCATCACCCAGTGCTTTTTTCAGCACACTGCGCACATAATCATCTGTACCCAGCCCCAGCCCTGTTTCTTCTTGCACAGTGGCACAAAAATCTTTTAAGACAGAGGTTACTTGGCCACGCGATACATTATTTAACTGCGCCATGGCCGCACCCACTGACTGCACTTCTTTGGGATCCATATGTTTCAGCACTTCCGAGGCCGCCGCTTCTCCGAGACTCATTAAAAAAATCGCAGCGCGGTCAATACCTTTTACCTCGCTGTTTTCAGCCATCATTTGCCACCCAGTTCTTCACCACTTGAGCAACCAGTTTTGGATCCTGTTCAACAGCCTTGCTGGCGGTTATTAAATTTTGTTCATAACTTCCGGGAGCGGGAATCGCCGGGACATCCTGTGCAGCACCCAGGGTCACAGTATCTTCTGCCATTCCTTCAGCTCCCCCCGTCGCGCCCGAATTTTCCGCTGCGTTAACGGGTGCCATTTCTCTCGACTGTGTGGCCAGTGAACGCATAATCGGTTTCAGTATTCCAAATAAAACGATAATCACCAATAAACCGCCCAGAATTTTCTTGCCGATATCCAGTGCCCAGCCTTGTTTCCAAATGGGTACTTCAGGTAAAGGCTCAGGTGCCAGCGGAACCGTAAATGATGAATTCATCACATTCACTGTATCACCTCGTTGCACACTGAAACCCACTGCCTCCTTGATCAGGTTACTCAAACGGGTCAACTCTTCCGGCGTGCGGGGTAAACGCAGAGTATTACCGTCTACCACACTCAGTTTGTCATCCACCACCACCGCGACTGACAATCTTTTCAAGCGCCCCATAGAGAAGCGTGTGTGACTGATGGTTTTATCCAGTTCATAGTTACGTATCTCCCGGCGTTGACTGCTACTGGGTACTGCATTGGCAACTTCCGCACCAATACCGGCATTTTCCTGAATACCCGCAGCACCGGGAGGCTGGTTGGTCAACGCGCCAGGTACGCCACCATTCATAATACCGGAAGACTGCTCTATGGTGGTCTGATCACTGCGCAAGGCCGGGGTATCCGGATTGAAACTTTCCTGTGTTTGCTCACTCAGCGTGAAATCAATATCCGCAGTTACCTGCGCGCGTACAGACTCAGCGCCCAAAATGGGTTCCAGTAAACGTTCGATACGATCAATGTAAGCCTGTTCAAATTTATTGATGTATTCAAACTCTGCTCCCGTCCGCGCAATTTGTAAATTAGCGCTCCCCGACGTCAACAGTTTCCCTCGTTGATTCACCACCGTAACACTGCTGACATCCAGCTCCGGGATACTGGATGACACCATATGAGTGATTGCAGACACCTGCCCGCTTTCAAGGTTGCGACCGGGAAACAAATCCACCACCACCGAGGCACTGGATTTTTTCCGATTGCGTACAAAAACCGATTGCCGTGGTACCGCCAAATGAACTCGTGCATTTTTTACATTGCTCAAACTGGAAATCGTGCGTGCCAGCTCAATTTCCAATGCACGCTGGTACCGTGCTTTTTCCATGAATTGTGAAACACCAAAACTGCTTTTATCTTCCAATGCATCAAAACCGGCACTCACACCTTTTGGCAACCCCATGGAAGCCAGTTTGATACGTGCAGTATGAATTTTACTTTTAGGGACTAGAACAGCACCCGTGGCTTCATCCAGCTTTGCTTCAATACCACCCTGTCGCAACGCATCCAGCACGGTGCTGACATCCCGTTCTTCCAGTGCTCCGTATAACACACCGTAATTGGGTGTCCATGACCACAACACAACCGTCACGCCAATGGCCACACTGGCAGCCAACCCCAACATCAGACCGATCTGGCGAAAAGCATTCAGGCCGCTCATGCCTGCAAGCCCGGCAGAAACTTCTTCAGTATTAACTAATGCCATCGGGAACCTTCTTTATTGTTGCTGGTTTTTCACGACTCATAAAATATCAAACCTGCATCGACATTATTTCCTTATAAGCGCTCAATAGTTTTTTCCGAACTTGAAGAGCTGCTTCAAAAGCGATGCCGGACTTTTGCTTGGCAATCATCACTTCAGCGAGACTGACACTAGAGTCACCCGAAAGAAAGGAATTGGTCAACTTACCCGATGCTTTTTGTACTTCATTGACTTTGTTAATACTATTAGTTAACAAATCACCAAAACTATTACCCGTCATAGAATTTTCTGGCGTTACAGGGTTTCCTTGTGCGGCAGTGGCCATGGCACGCATTCGGGTAATCAATTGACTGGTATCAATTTCATTCATAATTATTTTCCTGTTCCGTTACGTTGATTCACAAACCTGAACTATACTGCTTCCACGCCATAACGGCCGGGAACAGACATACCCATTTCACGCATTCTCGCCAGTTTGTAACGCAAGGTACGCTGACTGATGCCCAACCTCTCGGCAGCACGCTGTCGGTTACCATTATCAGCATGTAACGCAGCAAGAATTTTAGTGTATTCGTGATCTTTCATTTCACTGTCAAGTGTTCGAGGGCTATCGTCACCACCATTCACCACGTTATCAGTGTCTGCATTGATATGCTCAAATTGAATATCCGCAGCATCAATCACATCACCCTGCTTTAAAATCAGTGAACGTTGAATGACATTATCCAGTTCACGCACATTCCCTGGCCACTGATGACTTAATAATTTTTCTCGCGCAGACTGACTCAGTTCCGGCAATGTTCCGAGCACTGATGTTAAGTGTTTGGTAATCAACATATGGCATAACGGCAGGATATCCTTCATTCTGTCACGTAATGCAGGTATCTGGATTGGAAAAACATTCAACCGGTAAAACAGGTCTTCACGAAAGCGTCCTTCTTTGACTTCCTGACGTATATTCCGGTTGGATGTTGCCAGCACACGTACATCCAGCACCGTAGTTTTTTGTCCCCCTAAACGCTCCACTTCACGCTCCTGCAACACCCGTAACAATTTGGCCTGAAGTGCAACATCCATTTCGGAAATTTCATCCAGTAACAAAGTTCCACCTTGAGCCAGTTCAAATTTTCCTGGACATGCTTTATAGGCACCGGTAAAAGCACCTTTTTCATAACCAAACAACGTGGCTTCCAACATGTTTTCCGGAATTGCCGCACAATTAATCGCCACAAAGGGTTTCCCCGCTCGTTGTGACTGATTGTGAATATAATGTGCCAGCACTTCTTTACCCACACCGCTTTCACCCATCAGCATGATGGTTGCATCACTGCCCGCCACTCGTTTTGCCAGTACAACAAGTTCCCGGCTACGTGGGTCTTCAGCAATCATGTTACTGATATCTGCATTACGTTCACCGACGTATTGACTCACCATGGCCACCAGCACTTCAGCCTCAAAGGGTTTACTGAGATAATCCACAGCACCGTCACGCATGGCTTCCACAGCCATTTGTATTGAGCCATATGCCGTCATTAACATCACCGGAATATCCGGCCAGTGTAACTTCATTTTTTTAAGCAGCGCATGACCATCCATACCAGGCATCTGAATATCCGTAATCACCATGTCAATGGATTGACACTGAAGAATATCGATTGCGGAAAACCCATCGCTGGCGGTCTGTGTTTGATACCCCGCCATCGTCAAGGTATCGCAAAGCGCTGTCCGTAAATCAGCATCATCTTCAACCACCAGAATGACAACCTTGCTCATAGCGCCTCCTGTGGATTTGTCGTACTGTTTTTAGCGATTGCCACAATGGGTAATTGCAAAACAAATTCACTGCCTTGTGCAGGTGCTGATTCCATGCGCACACAACCACCATGCGCCTGCGCCACTGCTTTCACCACGGCCAGTCCCAGACCGGTGCCATCATTTCGCGTTGTGAAAAAAGGTTGAAACAATTTATGTTGAATATCTTCTGGGATACCAGGGCCGTTATCAATAACGCTAAGCTCAACGGTATTGCAGACACCTTTGCGAGCCTGCAAGACTAAACAAGATGACAAACTATTTGCTTTATCCATGGCCTGAATTGCATTATTGGCGAGATTAAGTAATGCACTGCCAAGGATGCGCGGATTGCCTTGGATTTCCTGCAAGGGTGTTTCACACATCACCCTTAATTGAATACCACGTTGCTGACATACGCCGACAATCTGATTTTCCAGCTCTGCAAACAATGTGGCAACGGTAACGCGCTCTTGCCCACTGTAACCAGTACGGGAAAAAATCAGCATGTCGGAAATCAGCGACTCCAATTGCCGCAACCGCTCAGTGACCTTATCTGCCAGTTGGCTGCGGGCATGATTGTCCAGCCGGGTGTTTTTTAGCTGTGCGGCAAACAACAAGCTGGATGCCAAAGGCGTGCGAATCTGGTGAGCCAATCCTGCGGCCATTTCACCCATGGCAATCAAGCGTTGATGTTGGCCAAGATTGTCCTGTAATTCCCGCGTTTCCGTCGCGTCGGTAATCAACAATACCTGACCGGGCTGGTCTCCCAGGGGGCAGGTGGAAATGCTGACACGCCGCCCATTACGCAGAGAGATTTCATGGCCGTCATCGGAACGCGGTGCAAACACACGCGCAATCACATCTGCCCACACTTCACCGCGCCGGAGTTCACCCAGCACAGCGGAGGCACCAGGATTAAATTCGCTGATCTGACCCGAGCCATCCACCACAACCACACCCGCTGGCAGCGCCATTAAAATGGCACGCAGCAGTGATGCATCAGCGGTCACCGTATGTGCAGGGAAATTTTGTGTGGCAACTTGTGTAGAGGCGCGGCCAGTCAGCTCACCGTGCAGCTGGGTAACACGGTCTTCAAGCTGATGGTATGAGGCCTCCAGTTTGGCAGAGACGCGAGTGAAGACCTTGAAGCTTTTTTCCAGATCTTGAATTTGTTGCGATGCTGCCATGGCACGCCTTGCCTTTCTGTTTCAAACAGTCTGTGTGGTATGGCCGGGCCGAAGCCCTTTGTTTGCCGTTTGTCACAGAATTAGCAAGTAGTGTGCCTAAATTACGAGTTCCTTTATTATCAATGAGTTATCAACTGCATCTTTTTAATGAGTCAAATTTCCGTCATGGTTTCGTTGCGTTGCAGGCCATATTTGCGCAATTTTTCCACCAGCGTGGTACGGCGCATTTTGAGCCGTTTTGCAGCATGGGCCACCACACCGCCCGCATCATCCAGTGCCTGCTTTATCAGAGAGCATTCCATGGAGCTGATGTGCTCTTTTAAATCGATGCCTTCCCGAGGCAAGCGCGATGTCTGGAAATCAGCACTGGGCATCAGGTGTTGTTCAAAGTTGATACTCGGTGCATCTTCGCTCACCGTACCCGTCGGTCGGAATTTTTCGGGCAAATCCGCGACATCAACAATGCCATAGGGGTGCATAATAACCATGCGTTCTAGCAGGTTAGATAACTCACGCACATTGCCCGGCCAGCGATACTGGCACAACGCCATCATCGCGGCAGGGGTAAAACGTACCGAGCCACGTTTTTCATTTTCCATGCGGGCAATCAATTCATTGACTAACAAAGGGACATCATCCATGCGATCACGCAACGGCGGCATATCAATAGGAAATACATTAAGACGGTAATACAAATCTTCACGGAAGCTACCGTCCTTGATCAGTTCTTCCAGGTTTTGATGAGTGGCGGCAATAACCCGCACATCGGCTTTGAGTTCTTTGTTACCACCGACACGTTCAAAGGTGCGCTCCTGTAACACACGCAGCAGTTTGACCTGCATACTCATAGGCATATCACCAATTTCGTCCAGAAAAAGTGTGCCACCCTCTGCCATTTCAAAACGACCCCGCCGGGCACTGATCGCCCCGGTAAAAGCGCCTTTCTCGTGGCCAAACAATTCACTTTCCAATAATTCACTGGGGATTGCACCACAGTTAATGGGCACAAAGGGCTTGTCACGTCGTGCTGAATGATAATGCAGATTACGCGCAACTACTTCTTTACCGGTACCGGACTCACCCAAAATAAGTACTGTGGCTTCGGAATTGGCCACCTGTTCAATCAGCTTGCGCACCTCGATCACTCCGCGGCTGTTACCCACCAAACTGCGAAACAGATCCAGGTTTACTCCGCCTGTGTTACTGCCACGCTTTCGGCCAAGATTAAACACCTCTACACGTTGCAACAAATCAGATAATTCAGAATAACGCAAAGGAAGATTCAACATGGCAAAAGCGGATTGCACCGTATTCTTATCCAGTGAACGATCATTATCTTCCGCTAGAAGGAGTACAACAGGTGTGTGTGCAGATTTTTTCTTTATCTCGGCGAATAATCCAACAAGGCGCTCCGCAGAACCACAATTCCCCAGCAACACCATCTCTGTTTGATCATCCAAAAAATCCAGCGCCTTGTTGCTGTCAGTAACATTCACCGTCCCCTGTGCAACAAACTCCAAAATGGCAGTGAATTTCTGACGCTGTTGATCATTATTTTCGACCAGCAACAGTGTCATTGAATCAGGCATTTTTTCCTCCCAGAATTAAAGCCGTTTGTATTAAACTAAACTAATCAAGTCCGATGATTTTCCCCAACAACGCACTAAGTTATACACCATATTTTCGGGATGTCAAAATATTGTCACAGACAAGCAGATTAAAATTGCTTTATAAAACGGTATGCTAGGAAGGTTACTTCAATACTCTTGTAAAGCTTAGGGGCTAATGTTCAGTAAACTATATTTTTTCACTTCTGCGCGCCAGAGCAATGACACGGCGATGCTGGCGGAAAATATATTTGTCCAACTGATCTTGTAAACGCTCCCCTAGCGGACAAAAGCTCACCGTGAAACTTTGTGCCTGCACATCAACAAGCCGTGTGTACAGGACTAACGGGCGGGGAAAGTGCGGGTCAGGATAGAGTCGGACTTTTAGCAAGGCCTCCTTTTCCAAACTGACCATGGCATCATCACTCCCAAGATCTACACAAAGACCGTGGGCACCAAGCGCAATATCATACTGTGTCGGTAAATGACTGTTATTGGCCATCATTTCCATAACCAGGGCCAACAATAGATCCAAGCGCGTCTCAAGACGCTGAAATTTCTCGTGATCACTGGTGTGCTCTGATTCATCTTTTTCTCGGAATGCCGCCTCGTCTCTCAGCAACAGGTTTTGCAACAATTCTTCGTTGGCGCAGTATTGACGATATTGCTCACCCTCACTGGGAAGGTCTGTTAACACTTCCCAGTCTATAGGCAAACAATCAGTAAAGGTGATGCCGTCCAACAGAGGATTTTTTGATTCGGTATGCATAACCCGCAGAGTAATCGAAGCCACTTGCCTTACGCAAGCAATGGCACAAGTTAACGGCTATTTATTACTAGGTGTGAAATTCTGAACAGCCTGATAAGCCACGCTGGCTTTACCGGAGCTTTTTATTTTAAGTAATTGATCTTGGATGGTCGGCATCTCTGCTTCAGCCAGACATTTTGTTTTTTCATCAATAGAAAGTATTTCCCGAGCTAACTCAACATTGTCGGCAATACCCTGAGAAAACACTTGATCAAGCAATGGCAAGCGATCTTTTTCTAGGTCGGTTAATTTTTCCCAGTTTCCCAACTGGGCTGACAATAACATCTCTCTGGTAAATGCCAGTAATTGTCCAGCAGGTGAAAGTTTTTCTATAGCGTTCATTATATTTATATACACATGGCGTTTGGGATTTAGGTGTCAATGTGCGTCATATTTTTTTCATGGTAGCAAAAGCAAGCACTCTTAAGAGAGGCGAAATAACAAATAATAGTCGTTCTATTACGAGGAGTTTCAACGTAGCCATGAAATTAAAATAGGGCGTGTAAAGGCACCTAAATTTCAATCACTACGGGTACATATAAATTTTCAATAAAAATCTATGGTTTGATAGCATCCCAGCCTGATTTTATTTCACGTAAAAGTATGTTGACTTCATCCAATGCTGCTGGATCATTTTTTGCATGACCTACCATCAAACGCTGCAACATATACTCATATAATGCATCTAATTTTTCAGCAATTTCTCCACCCGCATCCATATTCAAGCTACCACGTAATCCATCAGAAATAATTGAAATGGCAATTTTTATATTCCTACTCTTATTCGGGATATCATTATTCAACATATATCCCTTGGCCTCATGAATGGAGTCGATTGCTTTGGAAAGTAACTTTGCAATCAACTCATGGGGGCTTGCTCCCAAAACCGCAGCATCAATTTGTACCGTTTGATAAGCATTGACTGCCGTTTTTGTACTTTCCATTACAGGCTCCATAAAAAACCAACGTGTTAAACTATTTTAACCCTTTAAATAACACAATAAATTATTTATCAGGCTCTCATCTTGCAGGAGGGTTTAAACTGTCAAGCTGCTGGGTCAAGGCAGTGTTCGTTGACGACAGACTGGACACCAACACATCCAAAGCTGTAAATCTCGCACGCATACGTGCTTCTATTCGTTCCAATCTGCTCTCAAGTGTTATTTGTCGGTCTTCCAGATTATCAACTCGGTCTTTAAAAATATTCGTGCGTGAATCAATGGTTCCGTTAAAAACCAGCATCTCTTCTACAACGCTGTCGAGCCTTGTTGCATATCCATCGGCAGAGGAGAATAATTCTGCAACATTATTGCTGTCAGTTTGTATCGCAGTATTCAACACCGTTTCATCCAGCGCCAGTGTCCCGTCACGTTGAAAAGATACACCAATGCTTGACAGCGATGTGTATGTACCTGTAATTCCTACAGGTGCCTGACTCAACGCATCACGAATCGTATTAAACATTTGGCGAGTAGTTGAATCGTTTGCAAGCGCTCCAGCCGTAGCCCCTGCAACACCAGGTGCGGTTTCTTTATTGATTAATTCACGAAGATCATTATAAGCAGTGACAAACGTTTCAATAGCTGTTTTGGCACTGTCAGTATCTTGTGATACCGCAATTGTCACCGGCCCTGTTGTCACTGCTGACAACTCTAAATTTACACCTGAAATCACATCGGTAACCGTGTTGGAAGATTTTGTAATAGCAATACCATCCACCGTAAAACTGGCATTCTGTGCCGTAATTTTTTCTGATAAATTCTGTGTTCCGGCAGGATCCTGGCTCAACAAAGTAGACAGTGCTGCTTCACCGGAAACAGCTACCCGTATACTTTCACCCGCACCACTATTTGTGGAACTTAACACAAGCCGGTACGGGTTTGTGGCATCACCATCATTAACGATAGTTGCCGTAACACCTTGGTTGGCCGTATTAATCGCATCCCGAATACCTTCTAAAGTATTATTGCTGCTATCAACAACCACATCGAAAGAAGGATTAACTCCCGCAGTAAACGTCGCACCACTATAGGTTCCTGTTATGGCATCAAAGGAACCTCCAGAAATGGTTCCTAAATCAATCGTCAGCGTGGTAGATGCACCGCCACCAATCGCAGCTGTTGCATCGACCTGCCCTGCTGCCACAATTTTTTGTGATTGGGCAAGCTGACTCACCTCAACAGAATAATTACCGGCAATTGAGCCAGTTGTCCCTGTGGCAGTCACAAAAGCAGGGGCAGACGAAGTGGCTTTATTGGCCAGTATACTGGTTCCTGATGCCAACCCTGCCAATGCAGACTGAAATGATGAAAGAGAACCTTTGATTGTTCCAAGTGAAGATATTTTGGCATCAAACCCGGTTTTTTGTGCGATGATCCGTTCAAGTGGAATTCGCTCAAGCTTCATCAAGTCAGTGACAATACCGGAAATATTGAGATTTGAACCAACGCCCTGAGACGTGACGGTTCCAAAACCAAAACTAAAATCTGAAGACATTACTGCTTACCTCGACTCAGGCTGAAAAAGTCACACATAATCCGCATAGTGCATGATACATGCCAGCAAGTACTATGCCTTACCTTCAAAGACCATACCGTGTTGCATCTCATCTAATGCACGGGCAATAGCCACCATTGCTTCTGAAGGAATTTGTCGAATCAGCTCACCGGTTTCTGCATCTTCAATCCGGACGACATTGATATCAGTTCCTTCAGCCACCGTAAATTTCAGATCACTAAAACGTCCCTGCAAAGTCATGTTCACCTGATCAACAAGCTTATTCAGTGTCTCAATATTTGACTGTGAGACTGAAACCGTATCCTGCCTAGCTTCAGCACGGACACGAACCTGCCCCGCATCCGGCAAAGAATTGCCTGAAACCACCGACGATTGACGGGACATTGAGTTTTCCGTTACCGTCGTAACAGGAGAAGCCACCAAGTTCACTTTCGTTGTATTAGAGACATTCATACAGACCTCCTACTCAGATAACCCGGCCAGTTTATACATGGCCGGGTTATTACTACAGAGTTTTACTCGCCATCGATTACCTCAGGAGAGACAATACGTTTTGTGGAATCGAGTTAGCCTGAGCCACCATCGCCGTACCAGCCTGCACCAGAATCTGACCACGAGCCAAGTTTGCCGTTTCCATGGCGAAATCCGCATCCATAATCCGGCTACGGGCAGCCGCATTATTTTCACGGGCCGTTTCAAAATTCTGGATGGTAAATTCAGCCGTGGCGATAGTTGCACCATAACCTGCGCGTGTACCTGCAAGCGCGCCTAAAGATGTACCAAGAGCGGTTACAATCCCAGCCGCACTTGCACCAAGGCTGCCGCCGACCACTGTACCTGCCGTAAAGGTAGCCTGAAAAGTATCCAGCGCATCATATTCAACCTGAATTTTCGATGCCTGAGCCCCACCATTCGTTCCAGTTGCTTGTACTGCCAGCTCATTCATACGTTGTAACACATCGGTAATAACAGCGGCTTCACCATCCAGTGTTTGTGCAGTGGAAATATTGTCTGCCGCGTTACGAATTTGCACACTGAGTCCGCGAACGGTTGATTCCAGAGAGATACCAACAGCCAAACCGGCGGCATCATCACGCGCACTGTTCACACGTAAACCGGAAGACAGGCGTTCGATGGATGTCGCCAGACTCAGGGAGTTTTTATTCAAATTCTTCTGAGCGTTTAGCGACATGATATTGGTATTGATAATACTTGCAGCCATTTTCATAACTCCTTGTTTGTATTCCGATGATGTGGCTGTTACCTGCCAGACTCAGGAATACTTTACATTTAGCGGATATATTTCATTGATTCAGAAATATTTACCACTCTCATTTTTATCTCAAAAGAGATAATACATTTTGCGGGATCGAGTTGGCCTGAGCCACCATCGCAGTACCGGCCTGTACTAGAATCTGGCCACGCGCTAGGTTGGCGGTTTCCATAGCAAAATCTGCATCCATGATCCGGCTGCGAGCAGCCGCATTGTTTTCACGCGCCGTTTCAAAATTCTGGATGGTAAACTCAGCCGTTGCAATAGTTGCACCGTAACCAGCGCGCGTGCCTGCAAGAGCCCCCAAAGACGTGCCAATAGTGGATGCAACCCCCACGGCACTTGCGGCAATACTGCCAGCAATTGTTGTACCTGCTGCAAACCCAG
>Ga0256839_1001854_pt1 | contig 24831 bp, 31 predicted proteins | sample 354166metaG_FD_185968 | JGI IMG/M metagenome (GOLD analysis project Ga0256839, IMG submission 185968) | Hydrothermal vent microbial communities from Mid Atlantic Ridge, Atlantic Ocean - 354-166 | ecosystem: Environmental > Aquatic > Marine > Hydrothermal vents | place: Atlantic Ocean: Mid... | reverse complement strand
TAATGGTCACGCCGCGCGCCCCGTCAGGAATGGTCACATTCGGCACCACCGGAAAACCCTCGGCGGTGACCAAAAGCCCATCGCCCGTCATCTTCAAAGCGCCATCCCGTGTGAAGCCCGACACGCCGCTTGGCAGGGAGATTTCGATATAACCCTTGCCCTCGATCGCCACATCCAGCTCACCGCCGGTTTGCTTGCTCGGGCCTTGCTCGACATTCATCATCACAGCCGAGGGCCGCACGCCCATGCCAAGCTGCACGCCCACAGGCAGCACCGCCCCCGAGGCCGCAGACACCGAGCCGGGCGCTTGCACTTGCTGATACATCAGGTCCGAAAACTCGGCCCGCCGCGCGTTATAGGCGGTGGTGTTCATATTGGCGAGGTTGTTGGAAATAACTTCCACGCGCATTTGCTGCGCATCCATGCCGGTAGCGGCGATTTGTAGGGCGTTCATAATTTTCTCCTATGCGCGTTGTCCAAGGGTGCGGGTCACGTTTCTGATCCGCTCGTGTTCGTTCTCGAGGAATTTCATTCCCATTTCGTAAGTGCGCTGCACCTCGATCATCCGCGCCATTTCAGTAACGGGGTTCACGTTCGAGCCTTCAATGAAGCCCTGAAGAACGGTGGCATCGGCCATCGCCAGTGGCTCGGCTTCACCCGGGTTAAAAAGCGTGCCGAATTGGCGGGTCATAGCGTTATCGTCGGGCACTTCAAATACACCGATCTGGGCCAGCGGATTGCCATTGGCGCTCACCGTGCCGTCTTGCGAAACACTCAAACTTTCCGCATCGGGCGGAATAAATATCGGCGCGCCGCCCACATCGAGCAGGCGGTAGCCATCAGGGTTAACCATCTCGCCGGCGGTATTCAGCGCAAAGGCCCCCGCGCGGGTCAGCCGGTTGCCATCAGGTGTCTCCACCATAAAGTAGCCGCGCCCCTGAATAGCAAAATCCATCGGGTTGCCGGTTTGCTTGACCGCGCCTTGTGACGGGTCTGAAAACCGCGCCCGCGCGGCCGCCATGGCCACACCCCCGCCCTCATTGGGCAGGGCTTGCAGCATTTCGGTAAACACCACGCCCTCGCGGCGAAAGCCGGTGGTGGAAATATTGGCCACGTTATTGGCCACAACCTGCATTTCTTTCCACAGCCCCGTTTGGCGGCTTAAGCTTACATATCCGGCGGTTTCCATATCGGCTCCTTATTGCCCCGCAATGCGGGTGATTATCTGATCATTAAAAAACGTCACCAGCAGCCCGCCGGAATAGCTCATAGAAAGCCAGAACACGGCGACAATCGCGCCCAGCTTGGGCACAAAGGTCAGGGTGAGCTCCTGAATAGAGGTCAGCGCCTGAAACAGGCCGATGGCGAGGCCCACAACCAGCGCAATACCCAGCACCGGCGTGGACATAACCAGCGCCATCCACAGCGCCTCGCGCAACACATCAAGCAGGTCACCCTCGGTCATTATACCGGCATCCGCAGAATTTCCTGATAGGCTTCGACCACGCGGTCACGCACGCTCACCGCGGTTTGAATCGCCATCTCGGAGGCGACCAGCGCCTCGACAACCGTTTGCGCATCGGCCTTGCCGGTCATCCCTGCAATGGCGGTGGTTTCGCCGGCTTTCATGGTGGCCATAAAATCGTTCGCCATTTCGGCAAACAGGCTGCTGCCACTGCTTTGCGGCCCGTCAGGCTTGGCAATATTCTGGGCGTTGGTGTAAAGCTGGGAGGCTATATGGGGGTTGGTTTGCATAACTCGGCCTTTCTAGCGTCGTAAAGTCTATCGTTTCAGGAGTTCAAGAATGGAGGATTTCATCTGGCGGGCCTGATCAAACATTTTCAGGTTGGCTTCATAAGAGCGCTGCGCCTCGCGGGCGTCGGCAATTTGCACCATCAGGTCCACATTGGCCCCTTCGTAGTAGCCGTTTTCATCGGCCAGCGGGTGGCCGGGGTCATAAATTTGGGGCAGCTCGGCAGTGCTCAGCTCCACCCGTCCGGTGCGCACGCTGCCGGCATCGGCCATAAAGTCGCTTACCGCCTGAAAGCTCACGCTTTTGGCCCGAAAGCCCGGGGTGTCGGCATTGGCGATATTTTCAGACACCAGCCGCAAGCGCGCCGCTTGTGCGGCCATGCCACTGGCCGAAATCATCCGGCTGTTTGATAAATCACTCATCAGGGTTCTCCCTTATTTGCGCCCCATACTGGTGCGCAGTATTTGCAAAGATTTCTGGTAAATGCCGAGGGCCAGCTTTTGCTGCCCGCTAATTTCGTTGGAGCGCATCATTTCCGCCTCCAGCGAAACGGTGTTGCCATTGGGCGATTCCACCCCGAACGGGCTGGTAAACACAGTTTCGTTTCGGGTGGTAATATGCCCCGCCCGCGTGCCCCGTAGCCCGAGCGCGCTTTGCGCCGCAAAACTATCCTCAAAGGGGGCCAAATCCCGCGCCTTATAGCCCGGGGTATCCGCATTCGCGATATTCTGGGCCACCAGCACTTGGCGGTCGCCAGCATAGCGGGTCGAGGCGCTGGCCAGCTGAAAAATTGTCATGTTTTGTATCATTCGGGGCTTCTCCTCCGATTTCCTTTGACCAAGAATTAACCAGTCATGGTGAATAAAGGGTAACCAACAATGGAAATGGATACAGTTTTATGCAATTTGATTTCGCCCCCCTCACCAGCAAACTTTCCGCGATTCGCCCCATTACCCGCGTCGGGCGGGTTATAGGAGTAGACAGTGGCTCTATAAGGATAGAAGGCCTAAGCCTGCACGCGCGGGTGGGAGACCAAATAACGATTGCCGCCGATGCGGGCGATTCGCGTGGCGGCGAAGTGGTGGCACTGGCCCCCGATGAAATCCGCGCCATGTCCTATGATTCGCCGCAAGGGGTGGCGATTGGAGACCTCGTATCGCTTGATGGCGTAAGCGGTGCCGCCGCTAGCCCCTCGTGGATAGGCCGCATCGTTGACGCTTTTGGCCAACCGCTAGACGGCAAGCCGCTGTTTCAGGGCCTAGAGAGCGCGCCTTTGCACCGCGCCCCGCCCCCTGCCGCCCTGCGCCGCCGCATGGGCGCACGGCTGAATACAACATTGGGAATATTCAACACCATGTTGCCGCTGGCACGCGGGCAACGCATTGGAATTTTTGCCGGCTCCGGCGTGGGTAAAACCACCCTTTTGGGAGACCTTGCCAAAGGGCTGGAGGCGGATGTGGTGGTCATCGGCCTGATCGGCGAGCGGGGCCGCGAGCTGCGCGATTTTGTAGAAGAAACCTTGGGCGAGGAGGGCATGGCCCGCGCCGTCGTCGTTGCCGCCACCTCCGACCAATCCCCCCTGATAAAACGCCGCGCCGCATGGATGGCCATGGCCACAGCGGAGGCCTTCCGCGACCAAGGCAAACATGTGCTATTGCTGCTGGATTCCATCACCCGCTTCGCCGAAGCCCACCGCGAAATCGCCCTCACGGCAGGCGAGGCGCCGTCTTTGCGCGCCTACCCCCCCTCCACCGCCAACCAAATCGCCCAACTCGCCGAGCGCGCCGGTCCCGGCCCGCAAGGCAGCGGCGATATTACGGCGGTGTTCAGCGTGCTGGTCGCAGGCTCGGACATGGAAGAACCCGTCGCCGACATCACCCGCGGCGTGCTCGACGGCCATATCGTGCTAGACCGCGCCATCGCCGAGCGTGGCCGCTTTCCAGCGGTCGACGTGCGCCGCTCCGTTTCCCGCTGCCTCCCGGGCGTGGCAAACACCGGCGAAAACACCCTGATCAACCACGCCCGCCGCATCATCTCCGCCTATGAAAAAGCCGCGCCGATGATCCAGACCGGGCTTTATGTGCGCGGCTCTGATCCGCTGGTCGATGAGGCCATCACCTATTGGCCCAAACTGGATGCCTTTTTCACCCGTTCCGGCTTTGCCTCCACCGATGACGCCTTCATAGAATTCGCCAACCTCATAGGCCAAGCCGACCCCAACCACGTGCCCGAAGACCCCGTGATCGCAGACCGCCCCCGCGCCTTCCCCACAGGCTCCCTCGCGGCCCCCAATACCCCCCTCCCCGAGCTGGATGTGCGCATCAATACAGAAGCTTAAGCCCCAACGCGGCGCGCACAGAGTGCCGCCCCTAGCCCCAGCCTTGCCGCGCCGCTTCCGAGCGTAGCGAGGCCATCGCCGGAGGCCCCGTTTGCCCTCACCCTCCGGCCCGATGCAAAATCAGCAACTCCACTCGCTTTAGTTCCCGCAACACGCGATTAGCCTGAATTTGCGGCATTAGGCTGAATTTCAGCATGCCGGCCATGAGCAAAAGCACCGCCGCGCTCAGGCCCCACTTTATCGCCACCAGCACCTCAACCGCGCCAAAAAACCGCCACGCGGCCCACACACCAGCCACAAACATGGCCCCTTGCACCAGCATAATCACCCAGCTCACCCAGCCGAGTTTTCCCCGAAATAGTCCTGTTGCTAGGCTGAAATACCCCAGTTCTTCGGTGCTTTTGATAATTTCGCTTTCCTGTTCGGTCAGCGCTTCCTTTATCAGTTCATCAATACTTGGCATCTTCATATCCTTTCAAATGGGTTTTTAGGTGGTTGCGAGCCTGCGAGAGCCGGGATTTAACCGTGCCTTCCGGCACATCCATAGCCAAAGCGACTTCCCGCAGACTCATTTCTTCTAGGTAAAACAATCGGATAGTAGCAGCATGGCGCGGCGAAAGCTTTGCAATCGCTTCCTGAACGCTGCTTGCATCTTCAAATATATCTGCACCGCCCTCTGCCTCAGCCACCAGCCCGCGCGCCTTTACATTTTGGTCAATCAGCCGCGCACAGCGGCGCGAGGTTATGCGGTAAGCCCACGCCATAAACGCATACTCCTCTTGTAGCTTTGGCAGGCCGCGCGTGATCTCGACCCATGCATCTTGCACGGCGTCAAAAGCCTCTTCACGGTTGCCAAGTAGCCGGTAAGCATGGGCAAATAGCCTTGGGCCAAAATGCGCAACCAGCTTTTCAAACGCCGCGGGGTCTCCAAGCTTCGCAAGGCCAACCAGATAGGCGATAAAGGCTTTGTCCTTTTGCACGGTATTCACACCCCAAAATGCGTTGCTTTCAGGGTATAGTGGCGCAAAAGCCGCAAAAGGTTCACATTATTTTGTCGTTTTCTGAAAAATAGCGCCATAATGGTAGGGCGGTAACTCGGTAATTTGAATAAGCTCCAGCCCCGACGGCTCTACAATTTTTGAAAGCTGCACGGGGGTTAACCGCATATCTTTGCGTGGGCCACATGGCTTGCCCTGCACACGCGTTTCCCCCGGTGTGGCAACATGCCAATCAACAACAATAAACAATCCGCCAAGGGTAAGCACCTCTCGCACATGCTTTGCCAGCGTGGTTTGGTTCGGGATCGCATGAAAGCTGTCTGTCAAAAGAACCACATCCACTTTGCGGGGCAAATACCGCGCCAGCGCTCTCATATCTGCTTCAAACCATGTCACCACATTGCCAACCCGTGCGCGCGCAAGGGTCAGCATTTCACGGTCCTTATCCAAAGCAAATACCTGCCCCGTTTGCACATTGGCCAGCGCATCTGTAAAAAGGCCACTGCCGCAGCACAGGTCCACAACGCTCATGCGGGGTTTAATGGTAAGCTTACGCAGCACCATTTCAGGGTCTGGCCAAAGGGCAGAACACTCTGTATGGGCCAAATGCGGCGAAGATGGTAAAAACAGCTTTGACATTGCAGACTCCAATAGGGTCTGCCCAATATATGCCAAGCTGGGGCCATAATAAGCCCATAGAATGTGATTATTGTGTAACGGGCGTGTTACCTATTACAAGTCCCGCCGATTAAATTGCGCAAAGCTGGCCGCCGCTGCCACTGCATTTTGCATGAGTGTAAGCGCACCCATCCCTTTGGTTAATGGGCCGGGGCCATTGTTTATTTGCTCTTGAGCAAAGAAATTCCGCAGCAGTTTATCCACGTTTTCAGGCTCCTGAAATACACTCATAGATTTGCTGCCAAAAATCCGCGCGTTGGCCTCTTGAAAAATTTCGCGCTGACGGTCGATATCCAGCGAGCCAATAGAAGCCGGCAAGCCAAGCGCGGTTTCAAACACCTCGCGCAGGGGCGGGTTGGCCATGAGCTGGAACCAGCCCACGGTTTCGGGGAACGGCCCATTGGCATATGTGCCAATTTCACGCTCAAGGTTAAGCGCCAAGCGCATAGAACTATCCGACTGCCCCACCGCCTTTTCAAACTGGCGCACTTGGTAAGCGTCGGTGATTTTCTGGGCAAAATCGGATTCCGCTACTTTGGAGCCACCGGCGTTGCCAAAGCCAAAAGCCTCGGCAAATTCCCGAAATCGGGTATCTGTGAGCCGTAATGCAAAGGCCCCCTCATCCTCGCTGCCCTCTTCCAGCACCTTTTTAAAAAAGAATTTGTCGGCCACTTTCTCTTCCATGCCAAAAGCCCCAAGCGCGACCTTAAATAGCGTGAAATCCTTGACCAAATCATCTACGGATTCGATCTTGGAAATGTTGTCCTTAAAGTATGTTAGCTCACGGTCGAGCGCTGGGGTGGCCTTAAAGGCCTCCAATTGGCTCTCTTGCGTGCGCTGCATAAAGCGCCAGCCCGCTATGCCACCTATGGGGGCAGAGGGGATCATTGGGCCGCCGCCATAAGCTGGGCCTCAACCGGCAGCAAAAACCGCAGGAATTTGAGCGCTTGATAGTCATTGCCTTGCTGAAGCTGGGCCTTGGCTTCGGTTAAATGCGTGCTGCTTTCGGCCCCCATAAACACTTGCCCAAGCTGCTCTATGCCTTGCATAAGTTGCTTGCGCGCTGCTTCTGGCTCGGCCTCTCCGGCCAGCAAAAGCTGAGCGATATAGCACACGCGCTTCACCGGCGTATTGGCCTCATCTGGGTGAATGGCATCGCGCAGCCGCAGCACATTGGCATTGGGTGTAAGCACGTTAAGCCGCGTGCGGCGGTCGCCATTTTCGATCACCGCGCCGTTTATCATAATGCGCTCTGCGGGGCGGAGTTTTAGCACCAAACCACTCATCGCCTCACCTCGTTTAAGCTATCAGCACAATCGCGCAGGCCACGCATGATGCTAGTGTTTATCTCCACCAATATCTTTGGCTTAGCCTCGCCAGCCATGATTTTCCGCGTTTGATGATTGGTAAATTCGGTCAGGTAAAACAACTGGGCGCGCAGGCCCTCTGGCAAGCTATTCCCTTGGTCGGCCACATCGGCCCCGAGCACGGTCCAAAGCAGCTGGTTTTCACACAGCGCCTCGGCAAGGTTGCTAAAACTATCTACCTCTTCATTCCAGCTCGCAAGGCGTGCTGTGACCTTGGAAAAGGCCTTATATTCAATGCCCCTCGCCGTCCCGAGTTCCCGGGTTGGCTTTGCATAGAGCGACTGCGCTAAAACTGCAGTATTCATGGGGTGTATCCTCCCACCCTACCGGAATTCCCGGCGTGTTAACATGATAATGTGGCGGCAGATCAGGCGGAGGTTACCCCCCGCCTGCCTGATTATCTTACCGGAAAAGCGACAAGATGTTTTGTGGGGCCTGATTGGCGATCGAAAGCGACTGCGTGGCCAGCTGCTGTTGCACCTGAAGTGCTTGCAACCGGGCCGAAGCCTCTTCCATGTTGGCATCAACCAAAGCGCCGATACCAATTTTCAGCGAATCCGTGAGCTTGCTCAGGAAATCTGACTGGGTATCAATGCGCGCTTGGCTAGAACCAAAGGCGGCCGCCGCGCTGATCGAGGTTTGAATGAGGCCCTCGATATCAGCCAAAGCTTGCACAGAGTTACCCCCGCCACCGTCATCTACGTTAATACCCGCAAGGCCAGAAAGCCCGCCAGTGCCAGCGGTAACGATTTCGGTGGTCATGTTAACGGTCGCGCCTGCAGCGTTGGTCACCGTAATGGTATCCGTCGCAACATCGGCTGTGATATTCGCATCACTCATGCCGTTAATGGCTGTGCGAATACCGTTGGCAACCACATCTTCTGTTGTCGCAGCCGCAACATCTTCAGCCGTTACTACATAAGAGACTGTCTCTTCGCCAATCGTAACATTGAACGTGTCACCCGCCGCTAGTGCCGCGTCAACAACTGTGATACCAGCAGTGCCGGCAGCATTGATAAAGGTCGCGGCGGTCGCCCCGTCCCCACCTGCACCAGCAGAACCAACAAGAGCCGCTTTCACAGCGCCCGCAGCGGTAGAGAGGTTTTGACCCGCTACCGTAATATTGGAAGCGGTCACGCCACCATTTGCATCACGGTCAAGCGAGGCCAGCACGTTTACTGAAGCGTTGGTGCCGTCCACAAGATTTAGCCCGTTAAACTGCGCGGCATTCACCACAGAGCCAACTTGGTTACGCAGCTCTGCAATGTCTGTTTGCAGCTTTGCTTGGTCTGCCGACGGGTCTTGCGCCGCTACGATTTTGGATTTGATCTGGCCAAGCAGGCCCGTAATCGACTCCGAAGCCGTCCGCGCCACCGCAACCGAAGCGGAGCCGGTGGCGAGCGCATCAGATATGCCCTTAAAACCGTCTACGTCAGATTGCATGGTCTGCGAAATCGCCCAAATAGAGGCGTTGTCCCGCGCAGTATCAACCTTTTTACCCGTCGAAATCTGGCTTTGGTTCATCGATAGGTTTTTGTTGATGCTTTGCAGAGTTTGCAGCGCCACCATGGCGCTCTGGTTTGTTAGAATACTAGACATTAGCATTTCCTTCGGCGATGCAGCGCGTTCGGCGCTGCTGTTTCAATAAAGGCGTGTTTCACGCCCGCAGTTTCGCCGTTCTGACGAGATATGGAGAAAGCCCCCATCGGCAACCCGTTCAGGATTGCCCTCTCACTTTCGCTGGCAACCTATAACGAAGCCTTAATGCCAAGCGATTGTATTCCAACAATTTTTCACAAATTCTCCCGCAATCGTCTATATTCTGTGGCCCTTGCCCGGCGGCGTTTGCGCCACCACCATTTTGGCACCATCCGGCGTATAGGTGTCCATCTCGTTCAAGCTTTCTTCCATGTTTTCAATCTCTTTTCGCGCGTCTTTCATGCCTTCCATCGCGGCCTTTAGCAGCGCGCCGTTGCGTTTTGCCATGGCCTTTATATCGGCCAGCCGCTCACCAAGAATTCGTTGCGAAACCGGCCCGCCATTGACTAAACTATCAAGCACCTGATCGCGCCTAGCTGAAATACGCGCCAAATCATCCAGCGGGCCGTTCAGCAAAACGGCCCGCTCTGTTTCCATAACTGAAAGCAACTGCCGCAGCTTGCCGCGGGCCAAAACCGTATCAATCATTGCCAAACTCCCGCGCCCAAAGGCTTTGAAATATAGATTCGCTCAGGCCAATGCCGCCGCGCTCAACCATGAGCTGGGCCTGCTCATCAACCATCATAGAGGCAAACGCATCTTCGCCCGCGCCGCCGCCAAATTCACTTCGGCTCTTGCCTAGCCCGCTGGCCTTGAGCATTTCAGCCAAAAAACTAGCCTCAAAGGCCTTGGCGACTTCGCGCAATTCTTGTGCCCGCGCGGCATTAGCGGGGTCAACCCCTTGTGGCGCTGCTTGTGTTATTTCCATAAAATCTTACCTATTTTTGCGTTCATATCCCAAGCTTAGCGCCAATACGGTAAATAAATAGTAACCCCTAGCGGAGAAGGTTACCCCAACCGTAGAACATGGGGATCAAAATGGAACTAGACCTGATCACAGCGCCCAACGCGCGAAAATCCGACATGGCAGACCAGCCAAAGCTTGGAAAAAACCCTACACCAGGCGCACATAGCGAAGCCTTCACGGCCTTGGTGCAAAGCGAACCCCTTAAAGACCCGCAATCAGAGCAGGAACCACCGGCTTTGGAAGGGCCGCAGACATTACCTTTGGTGTTGCCAGATTCAGTCCAGAATGATGGAACAGAAGAGGTCCGAAATTCTGAGGTAATGGCACCACAACTCTCAGACAGCCTCCCCATATTTGTGCCGGAACCCCCAAACAACGCGGGAGCCAGCCCTGTAGGGTTGCCCGCGTGGCCCCCATCAGAGCCAGCAGTGCCTGAGGTAAGAATTGCCCGCGTTATTACACCCGATGCCGACCAGCCCCCAACGCGCCCCTTCGGAACCGAATCAGCACCAGAATTTGTGAAAGCCCCAGCACAGGCAGCCTTATTGCCCGCAACGCCGCATGCATCTAGCACAATATCTGGCTCCACACCGCCCGCACCAGAGCAGGGCGGGCAGCAAACCGCCCCGACTTTACCCCTGCTTTTTGGGGCATCCGTTGCAACCGATTCGCCCGCGACCTCCCTTCATCAAAAGGCAAATAGTGCAGCCCATAAAGAAGATGTGGCTATAATAGAAAAGGCCCTTCGCCCGGTTTCTATCCAATCCATACCCACTCAAACAATCGCACCTAAAATCGCAGCGAGCGCACCCGTGCTTCAAGCGCAATTTGCCAATGTTGAGCACGGTCAAGACAGCCTAACCGAAGTGCAATTCAGCATTAAGATGGCGGGTCAAAGCCCTGAAATTGCGCCGTTAGCTCGGGCGGCATCCGCACCGCATGCCCCCGTCGCCACTCAAATTTCGGCCCAACTGCCGCAGCTTATTACCAAAGCCGAAAAGCAAACCATAGAGCTGCGGCTAGACCCCCCCGAGCTTGGCCGTATCACGATCCACCTCACCACAAACGACACTCATGTAACCGCGCAGGTGGTAGCTGAGCGGGTTAACACCGTGGACCTGATGCGCCAATACGCTGATTTGCTTGCCAGCACTCTTGCGCGGGCGGGCTTTACGCAAGCTGATCTTTCATTTCAGCAGGGTGGCGGTAAAAATAACCATAGTGATAATCAACAATTTCAAAGCCGTGTAGGCGAAACTGAAAGTGAAGGCCTCGCCCCGCAGGCCCCTGCAGCTATCGGCCAAAATGGTCGCCTTGATATTAGACTCTAACACAAAAAAGGACACTAGATGGAACCCGTTTCTACCCTCGCCCAAGCCTCTGCCGGCTTTTCCCGCGCGACTGAGAGCGCCACCACAAAAACCGATGTTTCAGGAGATTTCGAGACCTTCCTCGCTCTCTTAACAGCGCAACTCCGCAACCAAGACCCGCTTAAACCCGTTGAATCGACAGAATTTGTGGCCCAGCTTGCGAGCTTTTCAGCGGTTGAGCAGCAGGTGCAGTCCAACACCAAGTTGGAGGGCATTTTGGAGGCGTTGGCCAGCGGGGCAACGGGCGGGCTTTCCCAATGGATCGGGCAAGAGGTGCGCAACCCCGGCAGTGCCAGCTATGAAAATGTGCCACTTGATGTGCTATATCTCAGCCACACCGATGCCGACCGCGTAGAGCTAATAGTTTATGACGAAAACGACAATATTGTGGCGCGGCAAGATGTAAGCAAAGACGCCAGTAATTTTGAGTGGTCCGGTATTTTGGCAGACGGCTCCCGCGCAGTGGAGGGCGCGTATTACCGCTTTGAAACCAACAGTATTCGCGAAGGAGAGGTGATTGCCAACGCCCCGGCATTGGTGTTTTCAACGGTTCAGGAAGTCCGTAAATTTGACGGCCAGCCTGTGCTATATTTCGCCGACGGCACCCAAATGTTTGCCGCAGATGTAGAGGCCATCCGAACGCCGCAAGCTTAAGCATTTTTGTAAAAAACCCGAGGCTGCCTCGGGTTTTTTTATGCCTGGAAATCGGTCATTCAGCGTCCGCCAGCATATCTTCTAAAAATCGCATACTCTCTTGATTATCCGCCAGCAAAGCGCGCGCCGCCTTTAGGGTTGGGGCACTCTCAGCCATCATCGGCGGTAATTCCTCTTGCGGTTCTGCCCCCTGAATGTAGCTGGCCAGCGTGCCAACGGCCCCTGCATCCTTGATCTTTTCCCAATCGCCAGCCCGCAAGGCTACGTCGTTCACGGAAATATCTTTTGCGTGAACCTCGTTGAGCATCTCAGCAACGGCCACAAAATCTTCCAGTTGCAAATTGGCCCTTAGGCGAATTTTATAGGCGTCAAGGCTTTCATCCCCGTCCAAAATCGCCAGTGCTTGCCGGGGCTGAAAGAGCTGAACAAACGCGGCGGCTTCAATGCGTTTTGCCGGCGGCGTTGCGCGGCTTAAATTGGGAGCCAGCACATCTAGCGCGGATTCTGGCAGGCCGACAGTCGCCATTTCAGCCGCAATTTTAAGCCGTGCCGCATCGCCCAATGCACCTTGCTCTAGGATCTCGGCAAAGCGCAAAACCATTTGCGCATAAGCATAGTCACCCGTTTCAGCCGCACTGGTAGCTTCAAATATTTCGGCGGCAATCGCCTTAAGCTCAGCGCTAATGTGCGGGCGCTCCTCCAGGTTTTCCGCGATTTGGTGCAAGCCTGCATTTGCGCCGGCCACCGCCGCCCGCACTTTTATTTCCCACAGCCGTAGCGGGTCTGCTTTTTCAGTGTTTCGGTTGAAAAAAGCAGCCGATTCAAGATCAACCAACAGGCTTTCTGGCAAGCTTTTATCAGACGCTAATAACGTGCGGGCATAAGCTATCAGCGCTTCGGGCGCATTTTCCTCGTTGCCAAGCGCTAGCGCGCGATACACCCGCGCCGCGCCGCTAGAATCACCCTGCAATTCCATCACATGTGCTTCGGCCATGCGCTGCGCTGGGGTCACACCGGATTCTGCGCGCCGCACAATTTCAAGCACCACATGGCCTGCATCCACCTGCCCTCTGTTAATAAACGCCTGCGCCAAAGGCGGGCCGATTTGGGTGCGCACCTCTATAGGGTAGTTGGAAAAAACATCGGTTATGCTAAGCGGCTCCAGCACTTGATAATCGCCCAGCCCTGTTGCCAGATACCACATTTCATGTGCCCCGCCACAGCCAGCGCCCTTCAATGCAGGCCCATACACCCACGCGGGTTCCCCCTCCACAAGGGCCGCCATGTCATTGTAAAGCGGCGCATTTTCCAGTTCCACACCCGCCTCATTAAGCATTAACCGCGCTTCCGCACCAAAGCCATAGCGCAGATATAACTGCACAATGCTTTCTGCAATTTCAGCGTCCGGTGTATCAAACTCCCCGAGAAATTGCGAGCGTAGGCTGGCGAGTTGGCTGGAGAAACTGGCCTCACCGCCCCACCCCTCCATAGAAAATATTGCGTCATCGAGGCATTGCGGCATCGCAAATTGGTTTACGATGTCGCTAAGGGCATCCTCCGTGTTTTGGGAATAGGCCGTGCGCGCACTGAGCTGCTGCATGAGTTCCGCGGTCAGCACTGGCGGCTCTGGCTCCGGGATAGGCGCGGTAGGTTGCTCTTCTGCCACAGGCACAGGCACCGGCACCGGCACAAAATTCACTAATCCTTGGTCTGCGGCGCGGGTCAGTTGCGCTAATAGCTGCGTTTGTGCCTCCGCAATGCGCGCCAGCATTTCGGGGTTGTCTTCTGCCACAACACCTTCATTCATGTCAGAAACCACTGCCCCTATCATGCTGTCCATGTCTGCTACGATGTCGGCATCAGCAGGATCAATATTAGCAGCCATATCTGGCAAAGCAGGCACGGCCATTTGTGGCGCTGGCGTTTGGTCTGCCTTGGCTGGCTGGTCTGGTAACAGCAACGGTTGCCTTGGCGCTTGGGCCATGACAAAGGCCAAAAAGCGCAGCGGGGTGTTAGGGGGCTGAACAAACGGCAGCGCATCTGGCTGCCATAATGGTGTGCTTGCAACCGCCTCCACCGCGGCAAGATCGGGGCCATCAAACACATCAATTACAATATATTTATCATTAAAAGCAAAGCTTTGCACACCACATGCACAGTCCATTTCAATGTGTAATTCTGAACCAACATCAGTGCGCGTTTGGTTTATGCCCGCGATCCGGTCGGTCGAAATTCGTTCAAAAACCTGCGCAGTAGAGAAGGAGAGAGCCTGCTCGGGAAAGCGCACCGAGGCCCTGCCGCGCGCCTCAATAATCTCCCAGCTAACGTCAGGATCGATCTGTAAAACAAGCCTGGAAAACCCGTCATGCTCGCCCGACCGAACCGAAACGACTTGCTGCGCCGCCAAGGGCGACGCAGACAGAATAAGGGCCAGTGCAATGAGCTGCTTCATGCTGCCGCTTTAGCCTCCTTTAACGCTGCTTCAAGGTCATTAAATGTGGGGCGTTTGGCACCGGGCGTGTTTTGCCTGCCAACCTCTACACAAATATTTGGTGCGTGATTATAAAGATTTGCGACCAATACCTCACGTATTAGGTTATAAAAGTGGTTGTCCTCTTTGACCACAGTTTCAACTTTGGTCGAAAATGGGCCAACCAGCCCATAAGCAAGAAACACCCCCAGAAACGTGCCCACCAAAGCGCCGCCGATCATGCCGCCAAGCACCGCTGGTGGCTTATCGATTGACGCCATCGTTTTGATAATCCCAAGCACCGCCGCTACAATGCCCAGCGCCGGCAGACCATCAGCCATAACCTGTAGCGCATGGGCCGAATGCTGGGCATGGGCATAATGCTCCTCCATGCGTTTTTCCAACACGTCTTCCACCTGATGCGGGTCGTCATAATTCATTGACGCCGAGCGTAGCGTGTCACAAATCAGCCCTACCGCCGTCGGGTCTGCCTGAATTTTTGGATATTTTCCAAACACCGAACTGCTTTCCGGGTCCTCAATATGGGTTTCCAAATCGACGGGGCTTTCCCGGCTAATGCGGATCAAGGTGAAAAGCAGGCAAAGCAGGTCCTGATAGTCCGCTTGCTGCCATTTTGCACCCTTAAATACTTTACCCATGTCTTTAATTGTGTGCTTCACTGCCTTCATATCATTAGCAATTAGAAACGCGCCTACGGCCGCCCCGAGAATAATCATCATCTCAAAGGGGAGCGCGTGCAGGATGATCGCCATTTTGCCTCCGGCGAGGAGATACCCGCCAAAAACCATTGCAAACATTAAGATAATGCCAATTATTCCACCCATAGAGATACCCTCACATATTGCTTCATTAGGCCACTTTAGGGGGCGGGTATTAACAATCTCTCAAAGGCAAAAACTATTCACGCGGGGCATTGGCATTTCGCCCAGCCATAACCACAGAAATTGAATAGGCAAGGTCTGCGGGCAGGCTAGCCATAATAGCCGCCGAGCTTTCAGGCCGCATGCGCGAGAAAAAGCCAGCGGCAAACTGGATATCCATCGTCTCAAATATGCCGGCCGCATCAGCAGGCTTCATACGTTGGTAAACCTCGGTGAGGCGAGCTACGTCTTCCTCCGTGGCATTATCCGCCAGAGTGAGCGTCGCCGACAGCTTGGATTCTGCCTCTTGTAGCGCATCCATTTGCTCCCGAATGCGCTGCTCGGCCACCGCCAGCATTTGCATCCGGCGGTCAATATAGGCTTCACGCTCAGCAATTTGCGCCTCGCGGTCCTGAATGGCTTTGAGCAATGCAGGCATATCGGGTGCTGGGGCGGCGCTGGCCATTTGCATGGTCTCTAGCGCTGTATCAGGCTGCATTTCTTCAGCAAAAGCGGGGGCGATTTCGGCCATACGAATCGCCCCAGATGCCAGAAACAAGATCACAATCACAGTAATTGTGCCAGATTTTCGAGGCTGGGTTTTCGCACGCATTTTCATTTATTCACCGCCGTCATGACTTGGTGCAGTGCCGTAAGAAGTTCAGCTCTCGCACCGGAATCGCGCTCTTCCTCAATGGCATTCAGCAGTGGCTCTTCCATTTCCTTCAATGGCTCCGGCTCGTCCGAGCGGTCTAGCTTCACCGGCTTAGGCGGCTGACCGCGCTCATGCACAGTGGAAAGCAACAGTTCCAACCGTCCGGCCGCAATTTCAGCGCGGCCTGTCACCTCCATCAAGTCTTTCATAGAGGTTCCAGAGGCTTGCGTTGCGGCCTTCACCGAAGCGCGCATATCCTCTACCTGCTGTGAGAGCGCCGAAATAGCGCCGCCAAGGCCGGTATCCAGCCGCGAGAGTGACTTGATCCTTCGTGCTAGAATCATACAATAAAGCGCAGCGCCGAGCGCCCCCGCAATTAACAATACATCTGCTATCAGGCCCATTCTGGTCCCTCCTTTATCCGAGTACAAACTCCGTTATCAGCAAGTCTTTTACCTGCCCTTGTTCTGTAACCACCTGAATGCGCCGCAGCATTTGGGCGCGCAGGCGCTCAAGTGCAGCAGGCTTGCCAAGCTCGTCTTCCGACACCGCCCGCAGGTAGGTGTTAAGCACATCCACAATGCGTGGCAGCACCATTTGCACCGCCGCTTCGCTGGCCGGATCTACATCCAACTGTGCCGAAAATCGCAAATATTTGGCACTGGCGGCGCTACCAAGTGATACCACCATCGGCTCGAGCGCGATAAATGCGATCTCGGGCAGGGGTGGCAGATCTGATTCGGCTGCTGCTCCGCTGGCCTCGGCGGGGGGGCCGAGAATCAGGCCCTCGAAAGTGGCATAGAATCCCCCTCCGCCCGCCATAAGCGCGCCTAACAGCCCTATAATTAAGCCTTTTTTACCACCCTTTTTCTTTTCTTCGGTTGGTTCAGGCTCGGTTTCATCCGCCATTTTTACTGTCCTGCATAAAATCGAACTTTTCTTTTCATAAACCGCCGGTAGCTAACCAATTGTTAAATCTGTTGCCGCAAATTGCATAAAAATACGTCGAGGTGGCTTGAATGGCCGCTGGCAGTGAAAACAGAAGTTGATTGGAATGACGTCTATGTGGAACACACTTGACCCCCGCAAAAAAATTGTCTTTGTGCTGGCCGCCGTTGCCGCGCTGGTGGCCACGCTGGGGCTGGTGCGGGTGGCCACCACCCCGAGCCTCTCGCTGCTATATGCGGGGCTGGACCCTTCGGTCGCGGGGGAGGTTATCACCTCGCTGGACCAACGCGGCATTACGTATGAAGTGCGCGGAAACGCCATATATGTTGACGCTGGCTCGCGCGACCAAGCGCGGCTGTCCTTGGCCTCTGAAGGCCTGCCCGGCTCCGGTATTGCCGGTTATGAGCTGCTGGACAACCTCTCCGGCTTTGGCACCACCAGCCAGATGTTTGACGCCGCATATTGGCGCGCCAAGGAAGGCGAACTGGCCCGCACGCTGGTCTCCTCCTCGCAAGTGCGCTCGGCGCGGGTTCATATTGCCTCCGGCACCAATCGGCCCTTTGAGCGCAACTCAAACCCTACCGCCTCGGTAACCATAGTGGCAAATAATGGCGCGCTTCCGCCCGCCTTTGCTGATTCGGCACGGTTTTTGGTGGCCTCGGCGGTAAACGGGCTTTCACCCGATTCGGTTACGGTGATTGACGGGAATTCAGGCATGGTGCTGAATACTGCGGACAGTAACGGCGCTATGATGGGCGCTGACGGGCTGGATGCCCGCGCCGCTGCCATGCGCACAAATATCGAGCGGCTGCTAGCCGCCCGGGTGGGCGAAGGCAATGCCGTGGTCGAGGTGATGGTAGACGCCGAAACCCAGAGCCAAACGCTTACCGAGCGCATTCTGGACCCCGAATCCAAGGTGGCGATTTCATCCGAAACCCAAAGCGAAACCGACAATTCCAAAGGTTCTGGTGCGCAGGGGGTGACGGTGGCCAGCAACCTGCCCGATGGTGCGGCGGGCGGCTCTAGCGAGGAATCCCGCAACCAAGCGCGCAATAGTGAAGTGATAAATTATGATGTATCCGAAACCGTGCGGGAAACCGTGAGCGCCCCCGGCGAGATTCGCAAAATCACGGTGGCTGTTTTGCTGAATGACATCGTAACGGTGCAAAACGGAGCGGAAACCTTCACCCCGCGTTCGGAAGCGGAGATTACAGCGCTTTCGCAACTGGTGAAATCCACCATCGGCTATAACGAGGCGCGCGGCGATGTGGTCACCATCCAAAGCATGCAAATGGCAACCGCGCCCGAAGCGGGCACATTTGTTGATAGCTCTCCCGGTTTTTTGGGCAACAACTTAATGTCACTCATTCAACTTGGCGTGCTGAGCGTGGTAGTGCTAGCGCTTGGGCTGTTTGTGATCAAGCCCCTGCTTTCAAGCCAGCCTAGCCTGCCGCCGCTCGCGCCAGAAGATGCCTTGGCAGAGGCCACAACCGCGCAAACTCAAGGGCTGCTGCCCGCGCCAGATGAGGCCACGCCACTTGCCATTAGCCACAGCGCCCCAAGCGCGGCTGACCTCCTGCGCACCGCCATTTCAGAGCGATCGACCGAAACCAACCGGCTTTTGCAAAACTGGATAGATACCGCCGCTGAAACCGAGGAGACCCCTGCCTGATGTCTGTATTAAAGCTTGAATCATTTTCCCATGATGTAGAAATTCGCCGTGGCATTTCAAAGTTTGAAAGCTTTGAAGCCCTGCGGGAAAGCGCCTATAGCGAGGGTGTGAAATCTGGGGCTGACGCTGCCAGCCGCGCCTTTGAGGATGAAAAAATCCGCACGCTTGCGCCGATACTGGAAGCGCTCAACGATAAGGGGTTTTCCCAAATCGAAGCGAGCCATACGGTGCTAACATCTATGCGGCCAATGGTGGAGCAACTGGTGGAAACCGTGCTACCCGAGTCTGCGCGCTTAGGGTTTGGAGCCGAAGTGGCGGCCCTGCTTTCCAAAGCTTACGAAAAAGCGCCAACCGCGCGCATTGTCATTTCCGTCGCTCCTGATGCCGTTGCCTCTATCCAGTCTCTGCTGGCCCCCTCCAAAGCTGATTTTTTGGTGCAGCCAGACACCTGCCTTGATGGGCTACAAGCGCGGGTAAACTGGCAAGGCGGCTATGACCAAATTGACCTCGACGCTACACTTAAAGACCTGCGCGCCGCGATAAACACCTTCTTCAACACATTTGAAAAGACAGGAACCCATGATGCCTGATACAGTTGAGCCAACCGAAAACGCCTTTCTCGGTGTGCCAGTGGAAATGACCATTTCCGTCGGCAAAGCCAAACCGCTAATTTCTGAACTGCTCTCGCTCTCCCAAGGCGCGATTATCCCGCTTGATAGCCGGATAGATGACCCCGTGGAGGTGTATATCGGCGAAAAGCTGATAGCGCGGGGCGAGTTGCAAGAGATTGAAGGTGAAGACGGAAAACTTGGCGTGCGCCTTACCCAAGTGGTTGATTTACAAAATGGTTTTTAGGCTCGCGCTTATCTTCGCGCTGCTTGGGGCCAGCCCCGCGCTGGCGCAATCAGTGCAGTTTGATATGGGCAGCGGCTCGCTTTCACTGCAATCGGTGCAACTATTTGTGCTGCTCACTTTGCTTAGCCTCGCGCCGGGCATCGCCATGATGGTCACTTGCTTTCCCTTCATGGTCACAGTGCTTTCGATATTGCGCCAAGCGATTGGTGTGCAGCAAGCCCCGCCGAATATGATGATCGTCAGCCTAGCCATTTTCCTGACATGGTTTGTGATGGCCCCCGTGTTTACCCAAGCGTGGGATACCGGCGTAGTGCCGCTGATGGACGGGGCCATTTCCACCCAAGCCGCAATTGACAATATCCGCGCACCCTTTCAAACCTTCATGATGGGCCGCGTGCAGCCCGAAACGCTGGACTTGATGATCCAATCCGCGCCCTATGCGCCAGCCGAGGGCGAAACACCGCTCAGCATCCTCGTCCCGAGCTTTCTGCTCAGCGAAATCCAACGCGGCTTCGAGATCGGCTTCCTGATCTTCCTCCCCTTCCTGATCATTGATCTCGTGATCGCCGCCGTCCTTATGTCGATGGGCATGATGATGGTCCCCCCTGCCGTGATCGCCCTGCCCTTCAAACTGGCATTTTTTGTGCTGGCCGATGGCTGGGCGCTGATTGCGGGTGCCTTGGTGCAAAGCTACCAATAATGCCCCGCCGAGGCGAAGCCGGCGGCAACCCGTGTTTTCAGCTTGCTGAAAACCGCGCCTTTGCCGAGTGGGTAGGATGGCTCAGGATATCCACAAGCATCAAACTTTCCGCCCTGCCCCGAGGTAAAGGCGATCTGCGCTTAAGGCGAGGCTCGATGTTTAACCGCAACACTACCTTTGCCGCGCGCTCCCCCTAAGAGGGGTAGCCGTCATGTTGGGGAAAGAATGGTGGGTTAAAGCCCACCCTACAGCCCATATTCAACACGTTAGACCCAACCAAATATTGAGCAAATCTGATAACTTTTATCACCGGAATAACTGACCTCACTAAACCAGTTTAGTAAGGTCAATCATCAATTACATTTACCGTATTTTAACAATACGTTACCTGAAATACTGTCTGTAGTGGAGTGCGGTATTTTCGACTACCTAAAGCATAAAAAAACGCGCCCGAAAGGCGCGCTCACAAACGGTCAAATCAGGCCTCTAGCGGTCCCGATGCACCTTTTCTTTGCGCTCGTGGCGTTCTTGCGCCTCAAGGCTCAGGGTCGCGATCGGACGCGCATCTAGCCGCTTTAGCGAAATAGGGTTGCCCGTATCATCACAATAGCCAAAAGAGCCATCTTCGATCCGGCGCAGGGCGGCGTCGATTTTGGACACAACCTTACGCTCGCGGTCGCGCGTGCGCAGCTCTAGCGCGCGGTCGGTTTCTTCCGAGGCGCGGTCGGCAACATCGGGGATATTGCGCGTGCCTTCCTGCATTTGCTCAATGGTATCACGGCTGCCACGCAGAATATCATCTTTCCATGCTTGCAGCTTGGCGCGAAAATAGTCCAGCTGCCGATCATTCATAAATGGCTCATCGTCGGCCGGTTTATAGGCAGTGTCGAGAATTGTTTCAGCTTTCATTGAGAAGCTCCTAACCCAATTATTGTGCGTAATACGCAGCTCCTGCGGGTGAGATAGCGGGAAATGAACGGAATGTCACTAGCTTGTCATGCAAGTTTATGTGAAATATTTGTGCGAAGCGTGAATATGCCGATTCCGGCAGGGGGCGAAGGACTGAATATGAGATTTGAAGGCACAGAGACTTACGTAGCGACAGATGACCTGAGCGTGGCGGTGAATGCAAGCATTGCGCTGGAGCGGCCATTATTGGTGAAGGGCGAGCCGGGCACCGGCAAAACCGAGCTGGCACGGCAGGTGGCAACGGCACTTGGATTGCCGATGATCGAGTGGAATATCAAATCGACCACCAAGGCGCAGCAGGGGCTTTATGAGTATGACGCGGTGAGCCGTTTGCGCGATAGCCAGCTTGGCGACCCCAAGGTGAATGACGTGAAAAACTACATCAAGCCCGGCAAGCTTTGGCAGGCCTTTCGGGCCGAGGAGCGCGTGCTGCTGTTGATTGACGAAATCGACAAGGCGGATATCGAGTTTCCGAACGACCTGTTGCAGGAACTCGACCGGATGGAGTTTCATGTTTATGAAACTGGCGAGTTGATCAAGGCGCGGAAGCGCCCTGTGGTGATTATTACCTCAAACAACGAAAAAGAGCTGCCGGATGCCTTCCTGCGCCGCTGTTTCTTCCACTACATCCGTTTTCCGGATGCGGAAACCATGGCCAAGATCGTGGATGTGCATTTTCCGAATATCAAACAAGAGCTTGTCGAGGCCGCCCTCACCCAGTTCTACACCCTGCGCGAAACCCCGGGCCTGAAGAAAAAGCCGAGCACATCCGAAGTGCTGGACTGGCTCAAGCTGCTCTTGGCCGAGGATCTTTCCCCTGAAGACCTGCGCGGCGATACCAAAGACGCCCTGCCTAAGCTGCACGGGGCACTTTTGAAAAACGAACAAGACGTGCACCTGTTTGAGCGACTGGCCTTTATGGCGCGGGGGCAGAGATGAAAATAAGGGCGCTAGCGCCGGAGGACCGCGACGCATGGGGCGCGCTTTGGAAGGGCTATCTCGACTATTACGAAACGGAATTGCCCCCCGAGATGTATGACATCGCTTTTAACCGGATGCTTTCGGGCGATGAGCACGAGTTCCACGGGCTGGTGGCCGAGCAGGATGGCGCGTTGATCGGCTTAACCCATTACCTGTTTCACCGCCACGGTTGGAAGGTGGAGCCGGTGATTTACCTGCAAGACCTTTATGTGAGCGAGGCCGCGCGCGGCACCGGCGCGGGGCGGGCCTTGATCGAGGCGGTTTACGCGGTGGCCGACAAAGCCGGCTGCCCCACGGTTTATTGGCTGACGCAGGATTTTAACACAAACGGGCGGCGGCTTTATGACCGTGTCGGCAAGCTGACGCCATTTATCAAGTATCAACGGTAGGGTGGGTTTCACCCCACCACCCGCGGGGTCTCCCATTGGTGCGTGGGGACCACGCACCCTACGAAATCCGCACCTTCCCATTTTCTTTGCGGGCTTCTATAGTCGCGAAAAACAGGCGGAGAGCAGGATGTTTCGGATTTTTTTAGCCATGGGTGTGGCCGCATTTCTGGCGGGGTGCGTAAGCGGCTCGGGGCCTGTAAATATGCCTGTCGGTGGTGGAGTGGCGCGCTCTAACGCTGTGATTGCCGATGAGTTTATCTCCTATATGTTTGAAACCGAGGGCGGTGTGCGTATACCGCGCTTACTAAAATACGAGGGGCCGGTGCGGGTATCGCTTGATGGCGCGCTTGGGGGGTATCGGGGCGATTTACAGAGCGTGTTAGCGGGGATGCGGCAAGCGTCCGGCATTGATATTGCGCTGACTGACGGCGCGGCGAATATCAGGATTTTGCAAGTGCCAGCGGCAGCTTTGAAGCAGATATACCCCACGGCGGCCTGCGTTGTGGTGCCCGGTGTGCGCAGCTTTGCGGAGGTGCAGCGGCGGCAGTTCCCGCGTTGGTCGCGGCAAGCATCGCTCTCGAGTGCCGTGGTTCTTATTCCAGATGACACCCCGCCTTACATCATCCGCGCCTGCCTGAACGAGGAAATCGCGCAGGCATTGGGACCAGTGAACGACCAATACCGCGTGTCTGATACTGTGTTTAACGATGATAACGTTTTTAACACCCTCACCAATTATGACCACCTGATCCTGCGCCTGCTCTACAGCCCCGAGCTGCAAACTGGCATGGGGCAAGCCGCGGTGCGGGCGCGGTTGCCTGCGCTTTTGGCGCGTGAAAATCCGGCAGGTGCCCGCAGCGGGAATTCCGCCCGCGCAGATTCGCGCTGGAAAGCCTTGATCGAAACCGCGATGAACGGCGCAACCCCCCGCCCTGCCCGCCTGAGCGCGGCAGAAAAATCCGTGACTCGGGCGCGGCGCTTGGGCGGGCATCGCTTGGCACATGCCTTGCTGATTTACGGGCGGCTCACCCTGCGAGACCAGCCCGCACTGGCCGCTCCGGCCTTTCAGGAAGCTTATCAGCTTAACCTGAGCCAGCTTGGCCCCGATAATCTGCGCACGGCGCTTTCTGCCATGCATGTCGCGGCTGTGGCGTTAAAAGCGGGTGAATATGCGGCCATGATCACCCTCACCACCCCCGCCCTTGCCACTGCCAAGCGGTTTAACGACCCCGTATTGCAAGCGGGAATTCAAAGCCTGCGGGCGCTGGCTTTTGCGCAGCTTGGGCAAAACCGCGCGGCGCAAGCGGCGCGGGTTGATAGCCTTGCGCAAGCGCGCTATGCCTTTGGCGACAACGCCACGCACATTATCTCGGCGCAAGCACAAATCGAGGGGCTGATGCCCCGCAATAATTAGGATACGCCATGCCATATATCATCGCCTTCATCATCGGGTTTTCGCTGGGCTGGATTACCGCCGCCAAAAAGGGCGGCAACACCCCTGACAAGGTGCAATATGGCACCGTGTTTGGCATGATCTCCATGGTGCTTCTGCTAATCGCACTGGTGATCATCGGAAATATGATGTGATATGTTCCTGCGCTTTTTTGAAAACCTGCGCGCGGCCGAAATTCCGGTTTCGCTGCGCGAATTTCTCAGCTTTTTAGAGGCGCTCAAGGCGCAAACCGTGATCTATGACGTGGAGGCGTTTTACTACCTCGCCCGCCTGACCATGGTGAAAGACGAGCGCTTTCTTGACCGTTTTGATGTGGCTTTTGCCCAGACCTTTGACGGGGTGGAGGCCGCGACTCTGGCCGAGATTATGGAAAAGGTCGAGATACCGGAAGAGTGGCTGCGCAAGATGGCCGAGAAAAGCATGAGCGCGGAGGAAATGGCTAAAATCGAAAGCCTCGGGGGCTTTGAGGCGTTGATGGAGACGTTGAAACAACGCCTTAAGGAGCAGGAAAAACGGCACCAAGGCGGCAGTAAATGGATAGGCACGGCGGGCACCTCTCCCTTTGGTGCCTATGGCTATAACCCCGAGGGCATTCGCATTGGCCAGCATGAAAGCCGCCATCGCCGCGCCGTAAAAGTGTGGGATAAGCGCGAGTTCAAGAACCTCGATGATAGCGTGGAGCTTGGCACCCGCAACATTAAAATGGCCCTGAAGCGCCTGCGCAGCTGGGCGCGGCAGGGCGCTGATGACGAGCTGGATTTGGAAGGCACCATTCAAGCCACTGCCGAGCATGGCTATTTGGACGTAAAAACCCGCCCCGAGCGCCGCAATGCGGTGAAGGTTTTATTGTTTCTTGACGTGGGCGGCTCAATGGATGACCATATCGCCATGGTCGAGGAATTGTTCTCTGCGGCGCGGGCCGAATTTAAGCATATGGAATATTTCTACTTCCATAATTGCCTCTATGAAGGCGTGTGGAAAGACAATACTCGCCGCTGGAACGAGCAAATGCCGACATGGGATGTGCTGCACACTTACGGCTCTGATTACAAATGCATTTTTGTAGGAGATGCTTCGATGTCGCCCTATGAGGTGGCCTATATTGGCGGCGCAAACGAGCATTATAACAAGGAAGCCGGTGGCACGTGGCTGGCCCGCGCCCGTGAACAATGGCCAGACCATATTTGGATAAAC
>Ga0256839_1001853_pt1 | contig 24833 bp, 20 predicted proteins | sample 354166metaG_FD_185968 | JGI IMG/M metagenome (GOLD analysis project Ga0256839, IMG submission 185968) | Hydrothermal vent microbial communities from Mid Atlantic Ridge, Atlantic Ocean - 354-166 | ecosystem: Environmental > Aquatic > Marine > Hydrothermal vents | place: Atlantic Ocean: Mid... | reverse complement strand
GGCAAATTCAGGATTAAAAAATGGGGAAAATTTAAAATTACCCAAGCCCTTACCCAAAAAGATATTTCAGACTATTGCATAAAAAAAGCATTACAGGAAATAGGGCAAGAAGATTACCTTGCTACCATCGCTTCTTTGGCTAATAAAAAAATGGGCGAATATAGTTTACGGGTGTCCAATCCATTTCAATTAAGAGACAAAACCGCTAAGTACATCATTTCTAAAGGCTTTGAGCCGAATTTGGTCTGGCAAATACTTAATCCTCATTAAAATTTTACAGAGATTCAATATAACGAGGAACTCTTTTAGCAACTTACATTGTTCAGCTAATTAGTGTTTGTCTATAAACTCCAATAAATAAAAAATAAAAACCAAATTTTAATTACCTAAACACCAAACACTTACATGGTTTTATGTTTTCGTTGTAACTATTCAGCCATTAAAGCTACCTTTTTAGCCACTAAGGCACTAAGCCTCCAAGTTTCACAAAATTTTATATGTGTTAAGTTAATACTTTGTGGTTCTTTGAGTCTTTATGTCTTGGTGGCTATGTTTTTTCGGCTGAATAGGTACTTTTCGTTTTGAGATTTATTTGTTAAAGACCAATGAAAGAAGTAAAATTACTATGCCTAACACTAATTATATTTTGATACAACTATCACAAGCTGCATCTTCCATTCTAAACCAAATGGAGGATGTGATTAATCAGATGGATAACGATGATTATAAAAAACCGGTAGATGTATTTAATAATTCTACCATTGGCCAACATTTTAGACATACGCTCGAATTTTTCCAGTGCTTGATGGATCGGCACGAAACGGGCGTGGTAAGTTACGACAAGCGAAACCACAACAAAAGCATAGAAACAGATAAAGCGTTAGCCTTGGTTTTTATTGCAAAAGCAAAAGAATTTATTATTTCTTGCGATATGTTAAAACCGTTGGTTTTAGAGGTTAATTATAATATCGAAAAGGGGCAAGACATATGCGTTGACTCTAATATGGGCAGGGAGGTAGCCTATAATATTGAACACGCCATTCATCATATGGCTATTATAAAAATAGGGGTACAAGTGTTATGCCCGTATGTTAAATTGCCTTATGGTTTTGGAGTTGCCTCATCTACGCTACGTTATAATAATGAGCTTAAAAAATAAGGGTTTATAACTCATGACCTTCATTAAAATCCGTAATTTTTTAACGAAGCTAAGGGCTTGGGAGTATTGGCCAATGTCGCTTTTTTATGCGCCTGTATATGCTTATTGGTTTTATTTGGGACTAAAAGCCCGGTCAATTTTCTTTTTTACGGCTGCTAACCCTGGCATTAAAAATGGCGGAATGGTAGCGGCCTCAAAAAAACAAATTTTGGATATGATTCCCAATCAATATATACCTGCAACTGTGCTTCTTTCTGCCCCTGTTTATTATAATGATGTTGAATTAGCTATGCAAAAATCAGGGCTGGCATTTCCTGTAATTTTTAAACCAGATGTAGGGGAACGAGGGTGGAAAGTAGAAAAAATTAATAATAAAAAGGAAGTAGAGGCATATTTAGCTGCTTTTAATGCTGACTTGCAACTACAAGAATACCTAGATTTGCCCTTTGAGGCAGGTGTTTTTTACTACCGATTTCCTGAGGAACAAAAGGGAACAGTAAGCTCTATTGTAGTAAAAGAATTACTGCATGTAATTGGTGATGGAAAATCTACTTTACAACAACTTATTATAAAAAAAGAGCGAGCTCGGTTACAATTTGATGCCCTAAAAATTAGGTGGCAACATCGGTTTGATTGGATACCTGCCAAAGAAAAACGAGTTGAATTACAACCCATTGGCAACCATAATAGAGGTACTGCTTTTTTGGATTGCAATTATTTAATCACTCAACAGTTAATCAACTCTTTTGATAAAATTAGCAAGCAAATAGATGGGTTTTATTACGGTCGTTATGATGTGCGATGCCAAGATGAAGAAGCATTAAAAAGAGGCGAAATAATGATTATGGAGTTAAATGGAGCAGCCTCCGAACCAGCACATATTTACCAATCAGGCTTTTCTATTTTTAAAGCTTACCGGGTATTATTCCATCATTGGAAAATTTTGTATCAAATTAGCGTTGTTAATCATGCCAAAGGCACACCCTATACTTCCTTTAAAAAAGGGTATAAAGACCTCACCACTTCGGGGCGTGTAATGGAGCAGGGTATTTAGTTGAAGATTACCTGTTTCTTCCAATAGAAATGAAAGACTATCTGTAACTTTACCCGGTGATTAACAACCTTTATATGCACCGAGCCTTACAGCTTGCTAAAAACGGCTTAGGGAGTGTAAGCCCCAACCCAATGGTTGGGTGTGTAATTACGCATAATAATATTGTTATTGGCGAGGGGTGGCATCAACAGTTTGGAGAAGCCCACGCTGAGGTAAATGCCATCAATTCTGTTAAAAACAAAGAATTACTAAAAGACGCTACTGTTTACGTTACCTTAGAACCTTGCTCTTATGTGGGCAAAACTCCTGCATGTTCCGATTTGCTCATAACCTCAAGAGTTAAAAAGGTGGTTGTAGCTACCTTAGACCCTAACCCTAAAGTGGCGGGCAGCGGAATTGCGGCTTTAGAAAATAAGGGAATTATAGTAAAACAAGGAGTGCTGAAAAAAGAAGCAATCGAATTAAATAAACGCTTTTTTATAAACCAACAGCTAAACAGGCCTTACATTATATTAAAATGGGCGCAAACTAAAGATGGGTTTATTGCACGTAAAAATTTCGACTCCAAATGGATTAGCAACGAACACTCAAGGCAATTAGTACATAAATGGCGAGCCGAGGAAGATGCTATTTTAGTGGGCAAAAACACGGCAATACATGATAATCCATCATTAACAGTTAGAGACTGGTCTGGCACACATCCCACTCGTGTTTTGCTCGACCGCAACCTTAAAGTGCCACAAAACCTTTATTTATTTGATGGGAAAATAAGCACGTTGATTTATAATTTTCTAGAAGGCAATAAGCAAAAAAACCTTGAGCACATCAAGATTGAAGGGGAGAACTTCCTCCATCAAGTAGTAACCAACTTATACCAAAGAGGAATTGGCTCCATCCTTATTGAAGGAGGAAGCCAAATATTTAATAGCTTTATCCATCTAGGATTATGGGATGAGGTGCGGGTATTTTCTTCTAACCAGTTATTTAATGAAGGTATTTCAGCACCTCAAATCAAATTCCCAAAAACTTATTCAGAAGATATCGAATCTGATAGCCTTTCTTATTACTTTAACCCCATAACCTCAAAACATTGGCAGAAGAATTAAATATTTCGCAAAATCTATCAAAAGCTGAAAAGTACAAAGAGCTACTCCCTCAAATTAAAGCACTTATAGAAGGCGAACCTGACATCATAGCCAATATGGCCAATGTGGCAGCAGCCATTCGTATGGGCACCCAATATGTATGGGTTGGGTTTTATTTGGTTAAAGGAAACGAACTCGTATTGGGCCCGTTTCAAGGGTCTATTGCTTGTACCAGAATAAAAAAAGGCATGGGTGTTTGTGGCACTGCCTGGGCAACCAAACAAACTCAAATAGTGCCAAACGTAGATGCTTTCCCCGGACATATTGCGTGCAGCAGTAGTTCTAAATCAGAGGTGGTGGTGCCAGGTATTAGAAATGGAGTTGTTGAATTTGTGATGGATGTTGACAGTACCCAACTACATGAACTGGACAAGACCGATGCTCGGTTTTTTGAGCAAGTTGTGGATTTGTTGTAGTTTAGAGCTGTTTATAAATTTGAGTATATGTATAAAAAGAATGTACTATTTGTAGTCTTAGCCTTGGCAATTCTGCCTACTATCCTCTTGGCGCAGGATAAAAAATCTGCAAGTAATGAAAACCCTTCATGGGATCGGTTTTCGGTAAGCTTCGGGGGGTTTTTAGCGAGCTATAACAGTGGAATAACCTTTGCCAGCAAACAATTAGGGCTTGGTATTAAAATAGATATTGAAGATGCCTTGGGCATAGAAGCCTCGCAATTAGCTTTTAGAGGCAAGGCTAAATATAACTTTGGTAAAACCAAAAAGCACTCTGCAACGTTAGGGTATTTTGGCATTATTCGTAATGCTAAAAAAGTACTGGAGCAAGAGTTAGATTACGATGGAGAAATATTTCCAATTGGCACTGAAATAACCAGTGAGTTTAATCTTACCATTTTACGAGCTAAATACGATTATGCCTTTTTTCAAGACGACAGGGTTTCGTTAGGTGTATCGTTTGGTCTTTTTATTATGCCCGTTAGCCTTCGGGTAAATGCCATTAATAATCAAGAAAAGAAAACACAGTTTACCGCACCATTGCCCTTACTAGGGCTCAGGTCTGATTTTAAAATCAGCGATAAATTTTACTTAAACCAAAGTGTAGAAGTATTATACCTTGCATTTACCAATTTTACTGGCAGCCTCCTCGATTTAAATGTAGCGTTAGAGCATCGAACTTTTGACCATATTGCTTTTGGAGTTGGAGTAAACTCAAATCGGCTAAACTTCAATATTAAAAACCCTGATTCTGCTATTGGATTTTTTGGAGATATATCAATGGATTATACCGGTGTGTTATTTTATGCGAAGTATAGTTTATAACCTGAGTTCTATTCTACAATTCCTAACGCTTCGGTAACTACATAATACCTTGGGTCGTCCACATCCGAAATAATAGATTTAGCAAAGTCAGGATTGGCTTTAATTAAAATGGCTTTGCAATCAGGGCTAAGGTGTTTTAGTCGGATGCGCTTGCCCAACTTACGGTATTTTTTAATAACTCCTTCAATGGCTTCTACCCCTGAGTGGTCAGAGACTTTAGAGTCGATAAAATCTATTTCAATATTATCAGGGTCTTCATGGGGTGTAAACTTGCTATTAAATGCTTGAATAGAACCGAAAAACAGAGGTCCCCAAATTTCGTACACCTTTGTGCCATCTTCTTTAATTGATTTACGTGCTCTAATTTTAGTAGCATTTTGCCAGGCAAAAACCAACGAAGAAATAATAACTCCACTAATAACGGCAATAGCCAAATCGAAGAAAACAGTTATTGCTGAAACCAGAATGATAACGAAAGCATCGGCTCTTGGTATGTTAGGAATAATACGAATACTCGACCAAGCAAAAGTGCCAATAACTACCATAAACATTACGCCAACCAAAGCGGCAATAGGTACTTGCTCGATATAGGGAGATAAAAACAAAATATACGAAAGTAGCATAAGTGCCGCCACAATTCCTGAAAGCCTCCCTCTGCCACCTGATTCCACATTAATCATTGATTGGCCAATCATAGCACAGCCACCCATACCACCAAAAAAACCATTGATAATATTAGCCCCTCCTTGGGCAATACATTCTCTGTTACCGCTTCCTCTTGTTTCAGTAACTTCATCAATAAGCGTCAGCGTCATTAACGATTCTATTAAACCAATAGCTGCTAAAATAGCTGCATAAGGAAGTATAAACAGGAAATTATCCATCGTAAAAGGAACTTGAGGAATTAAGAATGAAGGCAAGCTACCTTTAATACCTTCTCCTCCATTAGATTGCACAAACGAGAGTACTGTTGGAGTATCGAAGCCTCCAAATATTACAAGTAGCGATACGGTTAATATAGCCACTAATCCGGCTGGTATTTTAGAAGTTAGCTTAGGCAAACCAAACATAATGCCCATTGTTAACAGTACCAAGCCTACCATTGTCCACATTTCTGTACTGGCAAGCCACTCACCTCCTACTTTAAACATACCTAACTGCGACATAAAAATAACAATAGCCAAACCGTTTACGAAGCCAAGCATTACAGGGTGTGGAATGAGGCGCACAAATTTTCCTAATTTTAAAAAGCCGGCCGCCATTTGAATAAGCCCCATTAGCACCAACGTAGCAAATAAATATTGAATGCCTGCATTACTTACTTCGGGCATCATAGCACTGCCTTCTTTAACCAAGGCAACCATTACAACAGCCAATGCACCGGTAGCACCCGATATCATTCCGGGGCGACCTCCAAAAATGGAAGTAATTAAGCCCACCATAAAGGCTCCGTATAATCCAATTACGGGGTCAATGCCAGCTACAAAAGCAAAAGCTACTGCTTCGGGTACAAGTGCTAACGAAACGGTGATACCAGAAAGGATATCATTTTTAGCATTTTTGGTTTTCTTTTTAAAGAACTCAATCATAATAGCGGCCTCATTTTAAAGGGCTGCAAAGGTAGCTTTCTGCTAGCTTAGTACAATGGTATATGAGAGATGTTCCATAATTAAAAAATATTGTCATCCGAGTAACTTTAAAATCGCATAAAAAGTGTGATTTGAAGTTAGATTAAGGTGACTTCCTTTTTTTTAAACACCTCCTGTTTGATATTTGAATAATTCACCTTGTGCTATTCTTATATTTCGTTGATTCACAGGTGGGTGTTTTTGCTTTATAAATACGATAAGGCATATATACGAACCTAAAGCCATAGGAATCATATTCTGTTATTAAGGATTCGGTTTTAGATAAATTAATTTAGCTATAATTACAATGCAACTTACCCCATAGATCAGACGGTAGTCGGATCGAAGTCGTTTTTTGGGTCTGATTATCGTACGACCTTTGAGGCTAGGTCGAACCTTTGGATATTAACAAAACGGCAATAGACTATGATTAAATGATTTAATTTGCTATCTTTCCGCTATGGAAAAAGAGGATTTTAGAAAGGTAAAAGATGACATTAGAGACCCCATGCGCAAGCAGGCCATGCGAATGATAAAAAAAGGGATAAAGAAAAAAGAGGTTGCCTCTATTTATGGAGTCCATGTCAACACGATTACAAATTGGGTAAAGAAATATCGCAATCTAGGCAGTAAGGGTCTGAAAGGTTTGAAACGAGGTGTTAAATCGGAGGACAAGAAATTACTTTCGAGTCTTGAAGAGCGTCAAATACAGGCTATGATTTGCGATACTATGCCAGATCAGCTAAAATTACCATATTCGCTATGGACACGAAAAGCAGTAAAGGAGCTCATAGAGAGGGAATTTGGCGTAAAATTGGCCATTACTACCACCGGGGATTACCTTCGTTCGTGGGGATATACGCCTCAAAAGCCAAAAAAGAAGGCTTATGGGCAAAAGCCAAAAAAGGTGCAACAGTGGTTAAATGAAGAATATCCTACCATCAAGACAAGGGCAAAACAGGAGAATGCAGAAATCCACTGGGGAGGTGAAACAGGGGTCAGGAATAATTGTCAACATGGTCGCTCTTATGCTCCAAAAGGTAAAACACCCGTAAAAAAGAGTATGTCCAAGCGATTTTCAATTAATATGATTTCTACAGTAACCAATCAGGGGAAAGTGGAATTTATGATTTATAAAGAAACCATGAATGCAGATATGTTCATTAAATTCCTAAAACAACTTATTAAAGGCAAAAAAAGAAAAATATACCTTATTCTAGATAACCTGAGAGTACATCACAGTAAAATTGTTAAACAATGGGTGGAAGAAAACAAAGAGTGTATTGAATTGTTTTTCCTACCATCTTATTCACCTGAAAGAAATCCTGATGAATACCTTAATTGTGACTTGAAGCAAGGTTTATCTCAAAAGCCATCTCCTAAAACCCAAGAGAAATTAAGGGATAACCTTCAAGAGCATATGAATATGTTGCAAAGCAATCAACAGCGTGTCGAGAAATATTTTAGGCATAAAGATATCAGGTATGCAGTCTAGTGTAATCACAAACTATAGCCGTCTAGTTAATAACAAAAATTCATCTAAACTATTCCTAACGCAGCGTAGCTGCAAAATTCGAATTGAAAACTTGCTAGAAAAACAAGTTTTTACGGGGTGATAGCATAGCATAAACACTTTGCATTAAAACTAGCTACTTACAATATAAAAGTGATTTTTTGCAAATTTCATTGCTGTAAAAAATTCGATAGTAATCGGATGTGCATTTAGCCCGATCAATTCAGGCTAAAGAAAATTGCTGTCATCCGATGCGAAGATTAAACAACAGACTCCAATAGAAATTTAATTATAAAATTCCTATTTTAGAAATAAAAAAGAAGTATGTCCCGTCCTGAAAAAGGTTGACTCTTTCTCCCGATAAAATCGGGATGCGATTATTTGACTGTCAGATACTTGAAATGCTCATAACGAAGATTCATGAATTAATCAGGTTAAAAACAAGATTATAATGAGTACACGTTTTGTTAAACATTAAATTTTAAGCGATGAAAACATTAAAAAACACAATAATGGTATGTATGACTTTTGCATGGCTATTTACCGCATGCTCCAAAGACAAACCTAAACCTGCAAACCAAGCACCAGATACCTTTAACTTAGTGGGCGTAACCAACGGTGCAACAAATGTTGATGTAATGCCAAACCTTAGCTGGTCTGCCGCCACAGACCCTGACGGAGATGCCATAAGTTACGATTTATATATAGACAGCAATGAAAACCCAACAACACTTTTTGCTGAAGATATTACAGCCACAAACTACCAATTACAGGAGCGTTTATCTATAGTAGAGCAATATTATTGGAAAGTAGTAGCCAAAGACAATAATGGTAACACCACACCAAGTGATGATACCTATAGCTTTACTACCCGTAATCTAAATTTCCCAAATACACCGGTAACCGCCAATGCCGCTTTCTCTAAAAGATGGGGTCATACCACAGCCGTTTTTGATAACAAACTCTGGGTCATTGGGGGATTTGGGGATGGAATTACAAGGATGATGTATGGTTCAGTACAGATGGCAGTACCTGGACACAGGCAACCGCTAATGCCGATTTCTCTGAAAGAAGATTCCATACCACAGCCGTTTTCGACAACAAACTCTGGGTTATTGGTGGAGGTGGTGATGGAGGTTTAAAAAATGATGTGTGGGTTATGGATTAGGTTATTCTTTTAAATGAGTTTTTGCTTTATAAATACGATAAGGCATATATACGAACCTAAAGCCACACTGACTATCGTACGACCTTTTAGGCTAGATTTTATCCAAATTTGCTCTTATTTTGCGTATATTTGATAAATGAGTACTGCTGAAAAACAAAATAGTATTATTAGAAAAGTATTAAAAACAAATGATACTGAATTGCTTGAATACGTAAATATTATTCTTAATCAACATAAAGAGCAAGTCATTTATAAATTATCTTCTCAAGAAAAAAATTTGTTAAACGAAAGCATGGAACTCTATTCGTCAGGTAAAATAATAGCTGGTAACGAAGTAATAGCTAACAATAAAAAATGGCTAGAAAAATAGTTTGGACTGATCTAGCAGATAGAGAATTTACCAAAACGCTTCAATATTATGTTGATAGGAACGGGTCAACAACATAGAGTAAATCTTTCAATGATGAGATAGAAAATGCTACCAACCTACTAACTAAATTTCCAGATTTAGGCTTAAAAACAGATTTAAAAGATATACACGTTCTTATCAAAAGAAATTATAAAATTTTCTATCGTACGACAATATCAGAAATTATTATTCTTTTGATATGGGATACAAATCAACAACCTGAAAAGTTGGATAAGTTGTTGCATTTTTAGAACTGAGTCCACTCCGAAAACAGAAAATTTTCAAAAAAGAGTTATTTTGGAGTAGATTTTCATTTTTTGAGATTCGGTGATGCCTGGGTATCAACGGATTGAAAAAGGCGAAAAGATGCCCAAAAGATTTTTTTTTGGTTTTAGGTGTTTTCGGAGTGGACTCAGAACCACATTTTTTACTGTAAATTAGTTGCACCTCTGCATCTCTACACTTACTTTTATAGGAATGCCTTCTACCTCAAACCCTATTATTTTAAAAGCTTCTGCAGGCTCCGGTAAAACATTTGCCTTGGCCAAAACATTTATTAAACGCCTCATACTACAACCCAACGAATACCACCAAATTTTAGCACTTACGTTTACCAACGATGCTAAAAATGAAATGAAGTCACGTATTTTAAAGGAGCTTTCTAAACTAGCTGCAAAAGAGGAAACCGTTTTTTTGCAAGCCATTACACACGACTTTAAAACAGATAAAATACCGCTTGATGAATCACAAATATTCCACCGTAGTAATTTAGCTCTTACTAATTTACTTAATGATTACAGCCGTTTTAATGTAGTTACACTCGATCATTTTTTTACCCAACTCATTAGGCATTTAGCACGTGAGCTAAAACTAAGCCTAGGCTACGAGCTTGATTTAGATGTAAGCAAAGCAATGGACGAAGCTATTTATAGCCTTTATCAAACCAAGGATAAGCGAGTAAAAAAATGGTTGCGGGCCTTTATTAATACCAAAATTGAAGGAGACAAAGGGTGGAACATCGAGTTTAATATTAAGAATCTTGGCAATAAGCTGTTTCAAGATAGCTTTATCGATATTAAAGATAAGCTCAAAGAAAATGCAGATAACCTAGAAGACTTTGTAAGCAATCTTCAAAAGCAGGTAAATTACTACCTTACCGAAATGCAAAATGCAGGAGTAGCAGGAGTAGCCTTCATGCAATCGTTTAACCTTGCCGATTCTGATTTTAGATTCAATACAGCCTCCGTGTTTAAAAGGTTGGCCAACCAAAAAATTGACCTAACAAAGTCCTTTAGCAAAACATTTTTAGAGGCCGAGTGGGCTACAAAAAAATCAGAAAAAAAGGAGGAGATAGAAGCCTGTGCTGCTGCTGGTTTAACCGATTTACGAGAACGTATTATCGAATTAGCCCATAGCGAAAAACTAATCGAGTACCTCGAAGCCAAAAATTTACTGGCTAATATCTATTCGTACGGGGTGCTTTCAGCCTTGTCTGATAATTTATGGGAGTACCGCAGCGAAAATAATTTACTGCTTCTATCAGATACTGCTTCCATTTTAAATGGGGTAATTTCCCTTTCGGATGCCCCTTTTATCTATGAAAAAATAGGAGCCAAATACACCCATATTCTTATCGATGAGTTTCAAGACACTTCCACCCACCAGTGGAAAAATATTTTACCCTTGCTGCAATACGCTTTGTTCGATGAGGGCAGCTTATTGCTGGTGGGCGATGTAAAACAATCCATTTATCGGTGGCGTGGAGGCGATGTAAATTTGCTAATGCACCAAGCAGCCTTTGATTTAGCAGACCACAACCCCATTGAAAGCGCCTTAGACACCAATTACCGCAGTAGCCAACATATCATCCATTTTAATAATGCTTTTTTTAAAGCGGCCAGTGCTTCGCTGGCTACCATAATGGAAGGATTTGAACATAAAAAAGAGCTGGTAATAAATGCTTATGATGATGTGGTGCAAAAAACAAATAAAGAAATTGAAGGCTATGTAAAAATCGAGTTCTTTAAAGATGATGACCCTGAACCCAATGTAAGTTGGAAAGAACAAGCCTTTGAATCTACCAAAAACACGATACAACAAGCCATTAATGATGGTTTTGCACCCGAAGATATTCTTATCCTTGTACGTAAAAACACAGAAGCAAGCGAAGTAGCCACCTATCTCCTAAGCAATGGCATCCACACCATTACTGATGAAGCCCTGCAATTAGAAAAATCTCCTTTAGTACAATTTTTAATAAATAGTTTGCAGCTAATTATAACACCTACTAACAAGCTGGTTCTCACTAATGTTAGTTACTTTCTCAACCTTATTCATCATAAATCAGCCAGCGAAGCACTGGATGGAACATTAGAAACCTCTCCTTTTACATCTTACTCGGCTAACCTAACCGCTTACGAGGCCATTGAAAAATTAATTGAAGCGTATAGCCTAAACAAACAATTTGACCCCTTTTTGCAAGGCTTACAAGACCATTGCTTAACCTTAAGCCAGCGAGGTTTTGTTTCGGTTTCCAGCTTTCTCGACCGATGGAGCGAGTTACATCAAGACTCCAAAACCAAACCCTCCATTATTTTGGGCAAACCCAAAGGTGCAGTACAGGTAAAAAGCATTCATAAATCGAAAGGGCTCGAAAGCCCCATTATAATAATGCCTCAGGTAGGCGGTAGTTTTTACGGGCGGCAACACATATTTTGGCCAACCAACTTACCCCCTAGGTACGATAAATGGGGAAGCTTACCCCTTAGTTTTACGAGTACATTAGAGCAAACCAGTTTTGCCGAAAATTACGAACAAGAAAGAATCGACATTGCACTTGAAGAGTTAAACACCTTATACGTTGGCTTTACCCGAGCCATCGAAAGGCTTTATGTGTTTGTGCAGGACACAACCTTAAAAAAATCATACCAACACTTAATTAGGAGCGTGCTAGAAAGCGACATTTCTATACCCAACTATTTTGATGGGCGTATATTTGAACTTGGGAGCCCTGCACCTGCAAGCCCAACTACTAATGAAGCCATTAATGATAACCCATTAAGCAGCTACCCAACCACTGACCCTGCCTTAAAATTGGCTTCTGTTAAAGAGAAAGATTTTTGGAAACAATTAAACACCAACAAAGCCAATAATATTAGGGCTGGCATTCGACTGCACGCAATTATGGCACAGTTGCAAACATTTGAACTTGCCGAGCTGCCAACCACACTTGCCTCGGTTATTAATGCAATGGTGCTTAAAGGCGAAGTTCCAGTAAACGAGGCTACTGTTTTTAAGGCTAAAATACGTTCGCTTTTTGAGGCTGTTCCAAAGTTGCACCAATGGTTTGCTCCAGGTTGGGAAGTAATTAACGAGCGAAGAATATTGGCAAAAGGGCAGGCCTACATCCCCGACAGGGTGGTGATTAAAGAAAACAAAGCAGTGATTTTAGATTTTAAACGAGGGGCTAAATCTGAAAATCATAAAAACCAGCTCCGAAATTATGGTCATTTGCTTGCCCAAATGGGCTATCAAGTAGAAGAAATGCACTTGGTTTATATTGAATTAAACGAATTAGAGCAAGTAGTATGAAACGATTTTTAGACCATATAATCGATGATATTAATGCCGAAAATTTAAAGGAGCTAAAGGATACTTATTATGTTTTTCCTACCCAGCGAGCTTGCCGCCATTTTGAAGTGCTACTTCAAAAAAAGTTTGAAGACAACGTGTTTTGGGCTCCTACTATTTTAAGCATTCAAGAGTTTATAGAACACCTTAATCCACAAGTGAGTGTAGCTTCTGAAATACAACAAATTACGGAGCTATTTGGGGTGTATAAAAAGCTTGAACCCAACATTGTGTTTGAGGATTTTTATGGCTGGGCAAAGGTGCTTCTCAAAGATTTTGATGAAGTAGATCGTTACTTGGTAGATGCAAAGCTGCTGTATAAAAATTTGCAGGATATTAAAGATATTGAACACGTTTTTGGGCCCGATGAAGAAGCATTAAAAGCCATCATCGAGTTTCAAAAAGTGATTGATGTGGCTGGAAATGGGGAGCTTTTTAAAGAATTTGACACCACTTGGAACACCGTTGGTAAAGCTTACTTTATGTTTCAAGAAGCACTTGCCGCTAAAGGGTTGGCCTACACAGGTATGCTTTACCGCAGTTCGGCTCAGGCCATTAAAAACTCAGCGTTATTACCTTTTACACAAATTGTATTTGCTGGCTTTAATGCCTTATCATTAGCAGAAGAAGTGATTTTTAGCACTTTGCTTGCCAATCAAAAAGCAGAAGTTTATTTTGATGCAGATCGATTCTATTTTCCTGCTTTAACCAATGCCAAGGACAAACAAAACTTGGAAGCCGCTAAGTTTTTAAGCAAATACAAACACCTCTGGAAAGGCGAAAATGTGCACTGGGTGGATGCTAATGGGTTTAACACCGTTCGCAATATTGATATTTTAGGCACGCCATTAGGAGTTACCCAAGCCAAAATTGCTTCAAACATAATCTCGAATAACCAAAGCCATTCACTCCATAATACAGCGGTGGTGCTGGCGGATGAAGCTTTGCTTAACCCCATTTTATACGCCTTGCCACAAACCGAACAGCCCATTAACATTACGATGGGGCAACCCGTGCTGGCTACGCCTTTGGGAGAGTTTATAAAGTATTATTTTGAGTACCAAGCCAGGCTCGATGGCGAAACAATTCCTGTTGAGGCCTTGCAAGCATTGGTGGCCAATACCTATCTTTTGCAAGATAATAGCGCCTTAAACGAGTGGCTTGGCAAAACTAAACAAAGCCATATATCGTGGGCTTGGCTTCAAAACTTTAAAACCCTTTCGGCATTTGCAAAAAAGGTTTTAATGCCTGTATCAACATCTATTACCACCTTTGATAGCGCACTCCAATTTATTGCTGCCATTAACACAAAGGTGGAGGATGAAAATGATGGGATTGCCACCATTTTGTATGAAATGCTGCAACAACTAAAAGCCGAATTGAACCAAATAAGCAGTTCCTTCGAAATTAAGTTTATTAAGAAAATTGTCCTCGAATCGTTGGGTACGTTAAAACTACCGTTAGGAAAGGAATCGAATAGTGGCCTGCAAATAATGGGCTTTTTAGAAACAAGGATGCTTGATTTTGAAAACCTTATCATTTTATCGGTAAATGAAGGAATGCTTCCTGCTTCGGCAAGCAATAAGTCGTTTATTCCGTTTGGTTTGCGCAAAGCATTTAAAATGCCTCATTTTACCGAGCAAGATAGCATTTACGCCTATCATTTTTATAGGTTGTTGCAAAGAGCGCAACATGTTTCACTCATTTATAATACCGAATTAACGGTTGATGGCTCGGGAGAAAAAAGCCGTTATATTTTACAGTTGGCACATCGTATAAAAACCGAAAACTTACCTATTCATTTAAATGAATCTACCGTAAGCATTCCGCTTTTAACCGAGGCCTTGCAACCTCGTAAGATAGAAGTAAAAAAATCAAAAGAGGTGCTAAAAGACCTTGAGCATCTCTTATTTGAGCGCTCGAACGAACGCCCCATTTCGCCCACCTTAGTGCTCGATTATATTGAGTGTCCGCTACGTTTTTATTTAAAACGAATTAAAAAATTAAGGAAGGATGACGATGTAAGCAATGAAATTGATGCCCGCGAATTTGGCAATATTGTACACCATACCTTGCAGCATTTATACGAACCTTATGTAGGAAAAACGATTACGAAGGATGACATTATTACCCTAAAGAAAACCAAACTTGCCGCTCAAATTGATAAAGAATTTGAAGCGGAGGTGCAGCTTAAAACCATCACAGGTAAAAATGAATACCAATGCTACATAATAACCAACACCCTCCAGCGCCTCCTCGATAAGGATGCTTCTCAGGCACCATTTCGTATAAATGCATTGGAGTTATCTCTTAATAAAGATAGCTTTAGCCTTACCCTCAAGGTAAATGGCAGCCCCATCCAATTAGGTGGCATCATCGACCGGTTGGATGAACTACCACTGGATAACAAAGACGGCACTAATGGACTCATGCGTATTATAGATTATAAAACAGGCAAAGTGAAAATGCAAAAAACCTCCACATATAAAAAACTGGTGGAGATAGAAACTTATGTGGATAATTATTTTACCAGGCCTGATTTTAAAGTAGAGTTTCAATCGTATTATTACGCACTTATTTACCAACGCAACCACCCCAATGCCGATGTAACGGCAGGTATTTATGGCCTAAAATCAATAGGAGCTGGGGTGCAATATGTGCGAGGCAGGCAACAAGCCATTCCTGATGAGCTATTTAATTTATTTGAGGATAGGCTAATTCAGTTGTTTGAAGAAATGCTAGAGACCTCCACCCCATTTTGCCAAACAGAAGAAACTGCAATATGTAGCTACTGCGAGTTTAAGGCTATTTGTGGGAGGTAATGGAACAGACACCTAAGTTTATTTTAAAGGTCTTTTTTTAATCATTCCGCCTTTAGTGTCCTTAACACTATTCATAATGATAAATGCTCCAGGATCAATTTTATCAATTTCTGATTTAAGGCTGGCAATCTCGAGCCTTGTGACCACCGTATAAATAATGTCCACTTTTTTTAAAGTACCATCTCTTTTTCCAAATCCTCCTTTGCCCGAATAAATAGTAACCCCTCTCCTAAGCTTCTCGGTTATCATTAACCTGATACTTTCGCTATAATCTGATATAATCGTTATTCCTGTGTATTCTTCAATTCCTTCAATTACATAATCAATAGTTTTTGATGCAACCAGATATGTAAGTATAGCATATAGCGCAATTTCTATAGATAAGATATAGGCTCCAAAAGAGAATATGATAATGTTAAAAATAAGAATAATATCGCCAATGGTCAATCCTGTTTTTTTACTCAAATAAATGGCTAAAACTTCAGTCCCGTCAATTACAGCTCCACCTCTTATGGACATACCAATTCCTGCCCCTAAAAAAAATCCCCCAAAAACGGCTATAAGTAATTTATCTGAAGTAATTATTGGATAAGGGATGAAGTGTACAATTAATGCAAGCCCTATGATGGCAATGATGCTTTTTAATGCAAACTGCTTGCCTATTTGCGAATACCCAACAAAGAGAAAAGGTAAGTTGACAACTATAATAAGTATTGACAAAGGAACAAACGTAATTTCTGATATTAAAAGAGATATACCCATAGCACCGCCATCAATAAATGAATTTGGCAATAAAAATCCTTTCAAACCAAAACCGGCAGATACTACACCAATTAAAATAAAAATGGCATTGCCCACAGTATGGGTGATATTTACTTTTAGTAAATCAACCTCCTTTGCCATTTTCGCACCATCTGTATCTTTATGCTTTTTTTTAGATTGCATATTAAACGTTTGCTGAACTTAAGATTTATTGGAAAGTTAACCCATAGGTTTTGGATTATTATAAATAGACCCCATAAACCGATGTTGTTATCCTGAATAATTCATGAATAATCTATTACGCATTCCAATTACCTACCATTCAAGCATACCGACTAAAGTGCGGTACAGGCTTTGCTCGAATTTTGGTACTCAACGTCCGCCAGGTAGGCGGACGCCTCTCCCGATGAGAAAATCGGGACAAGCTGTTCCAAAATCCTGTGCGAGCACTTGAATGTCAGATACTTGAAATGCTCATAACAAAGATTCATGAATTAATCAGGTTATAAAAAAGTTTGCAAAAAACTACAAAAACACAGGTTTCCCCTTCCATAAACCTTCTAACTCCACAGGCCCGCCAAAATATTGATCTTTAAACTTATTCATTTCGTCAATCGTTTCGTTGCTCATTAGCCCTGATAATTCGTCCATGGCCTTGCCGCCCATAATGTAGGGCATTGTGGTGGTAATCATTTTACCGCCTCTAAAATGACCAAGCATCATATACTCACTCATTTCGGTAATGGGTTCGCCATAAAGAGAGCACCTGGAAATGAGTTCTTCCAAAGGTTCTCCTTCGCCTCGTTGGTAGGCCTGCATTTTACTCATAAACGCTTGCCGATTGGTAAAAAATGCCTGCATATTTTGCTGCGATTCTTTAGAAATGGACTGCTGCATAGTATGTGCACAAGCAGAACAAATCGCATATTCAAACACAATATCTTGCACTTGATATTCCACATTATTTTTTACCGCTTTTTCTACAAAATAGTCGATAGTGCCTAATGTTAAATCAATGCCACACACCATACATTCTTTAAAAGGTTCGGCACTTTCAAAGGGATAAAATTCTTTTGGGATATCTATTAGGTTGGGCTGCATAATGCTAAAAGTTCGAAGTTGCAATTAAGAATAATGTTTTTTATTTATAAAAGGGATTAGTGCCAAAATTAATGCTTGTTCATAATAAGTGGTTCGTGTAAGCAAATTATTGGTAAGCAAACCAACGGCTCCTCCTTTTTGTTTGGAGTTAGATTGACCAAAAACCACATCATCGGCATGCCCAAGCTCCATGCCATTTTGTACTAACTCTGCCACCTTGGGAGGCAGAAAAAACGAACCCGTGCGGCCTTTTCCGTACATATCTTCCGATCGAATAACCATCCAGGCAAAGGCCTCCAATTCATTATTATTAGGAGCAACTCCACCTTCTAACCCAACCCAAAAATCAGCTTTATATGCCTTTATAGCATTTTTTACTCTATTTTCGGCTCCTAACAAAGTTTCGGCTTCGCCAATGGGTTGATTGGGAACTTTAGAGGGTACACTTACGCCTTGGTACTCAAACGTTTCCGTTGGAAATGTTTTTGAAAAAGCATTTTCAACAGCTTTTATTTTTGCCGGGTTTTTTGAGGCTATGATTATTTTTTTCATTCGAAATTTGGACTATAAAACAGGTAGATTCCTGCTTACCTTCGCAGGATTTACTAATCTGCAAACAAAATTATTCCGACCCAAGGGTTGGAGGATTAAACTAAGCGGGCTATCGCCCTACGATTAAATTTCGATGTATAGCCCATCTGATTTTACCGCTATTTGATAAAGGGTAAGGTGCCTGCATTTGTTAGTTGATTCTATTCCCGATTTAAGGTTAAACCTATACTCGTGTAGTGGGCAAATTATTTCGTTAAAATCATTCAACTTCCCCTTGCTAAGGGGTTCATGTTGATGCGGGCATAATTCATCTGAAACCGAAAATCCTTGATTTGAATGAATAAGTAAATAGCTTTTATTTTTTACAATCAATTTTCTAACAGTGCCTTTAGGCACCTCCTCTATGGCTTCTTTTTTTGATGAAAACAATTTAACAATCATACTTTATTTAGTGTTCGTCTATAAACTCGGTGTCTGATTCAGAAAGTTGGTTATCAAGGCTTGCGAAATTTCAAAAAGTGGAGTTTCCTTTCGGAAATGAGCATTTTTGAAATGAGTATAACGCAGATAGCCGACTTTATGGACAGACACTATTTAGTAACTGAAATAGCTTTATAAGCCCAATTTTATCACTCATACTAATACCTGCATTAGTTGAAATGCCCTGAAATTCTTTTTTATCAATATTAAAAAGTTTGCTTAACAAAGATTTGCTCATCTTAAATCCTTCCCAGTTCCCATCACGAAATATAACGAGCTTTTCTTTTATTATTTTTTCGGGTTCTTCCTTTGGCACAAAACGCATCTCATCTGTTTTATACCCTCTTACTCCCTCTATTCTATCAGTAGTTAAATAAGAAGCGAGCAGGTATTTGCCAACACTGTTTACTAACAAAAACCTTGCTTTTGCATTTACTTTGCCTACAATAAGTACCGATCCATCATTGCCCGAATTATAAATTAGTCCTCCGGCAAGCCCCAAGGGCATAAGTGTTAGTACTTTGTTATTCACCACCACTTCCATCATATTTTGGTGCCTGTTAAAATTTAAACTATCGTATGTTTTTGAAGTGCCATTGGTATAAAATAATTTTCCTTTCGACCATTGCGTTACCAGGTATTCGTTGGTATGTTCAGGAAAAAACAAACCAAAACCTCCTTTTAGTTCTACGGGTTGTGGCTCATCCAAATTTAAAATAACCTCTTGGGCTTGTGCCATAAATGGCAAAACAAATAAGATTGCCAGCCACTTAGTCATTTTGAGTACAGCTTAAAGATGAGCCTATGGGAGAACCATCTGGGGGTGGTAAAGTTTCTTGATTTTTCCACTCCGATGGATTCTCAAAGTATAGTGCTAAGGTATTTGCCATATAGCTCAAAAAAGCCTTTTCATTCACCTCCTTTTCTGTTTTAGCTGAGTTCTCAAGGTCTGTTTTAAGATTTTTTAGGGTTAACTGTGTAATTGCTTTTGTTTGAAAATGAGCAGAAGAACTAACCGATAACTCCATCAATTGATTTACAATTATGTTTGCCACAGCATACTGTACTTCTTGGTTCAGCCCTTGTTGCCTTGTTGCCCAAATGGTGTTTTTAATTAGTTCGTCCAACATATATTCTAAACTTGGTTGTGATTTTTCGCGAGCATTATGGGCAACTAACCTATTAGCTCGGGCAGGGTTAAGTAGTAATTGAACTGTCATTTTTGCACTAGATTCGGCAGCACTTATGGGGTCGAATGTGAGCCCTGTATTGCTTTTTATATTTTCTCGTGTGCGATAATAGCCTAATGGGCGAGGAGGAAGTTGAGATAGAAGATCTTCTGACAACGTAAGTATTTTAGCATCTAGGGTGTGTAAAACAGATTGTAGTGCTTCTTTTTGGTCTTCTGCACTTACCAATTTTGTAGGAATTTGCCCATCGCCTTTTACCGCATAGGTGTAATGTAAGCCACCAATAACTTTTACCGCAGCCTCTACTTGGTAGCGATGGTAGTAATAAATTGGAGCTAAGGCTTCCTCTATTTCAGCCATGGGTCGCCCTTCTTTTATCGTATTTTCTCCCATATTATTAAGCGCAATGGCCCTCACTTTTAAAACATGTTCTAATTCTTTAGCAGCATTACTGCCATTATCCCATAAATGTGCTCGTGGGTTGGCACTGCTTTGGGGGCGAGCATCTTGATCTGATAAAAATGATAATTGTTGATTTTGATAGGCATCCAACAAAATTTCATTTAATGCTTTTTGCTCATTAGTACCTTTCACAAAATCTGCATAGCCATAAGCAATGCTTACCTTATCCCAAGCTCCTATGCGTGTGTCGTAGGCATCTTTTAAGCTTAACTTACCGTCAATAATATCCACTTTGGGGTGAGGGTAATCCATTACCGAAGCACGGTCGTCCATACTGGCGGTATAATTATGCGCAAGCCCTAATGTGTGGCCTACTTCGTGGGCAGCCAATTGGCGTAATCGAGCCAATGCCATCTGTTTCGCTTGCGCTATTTCATTAGAGCCACTGGCATGAGGACTTAATAATCCTGTGGCAATTAAAAAATTTTGCCGCACACGCAGCGAGCCCAAGCTTACATGCCCTTTAATTATTTCGCCTGTTCTGGGGTCGATTATACTGCCACCATACGACCACCCTCTTGTGGAGCGGTGTACCCATTGGATTAAGTTATAACGTACATCCATTGGGTCGGCATCTTTAGGAAAAAGCTTTACAATAAATGCGTTTTTGTATCCAGCAGCTTCAAAGGCCTGGTTCCACCATTTTGCCCCATCCATAAGCGCAGAGCGAATGGGTTCAGGGGCTCCTCTATCTAAATAATACACAATAGGCTCAACAGGTTCGCTTATTGCCGCCTTTGGATCTTTCTTTTGCAAACGATGCCGTGTAATAAATCGCTTTACCAAGGGTTCATCAAGGGGGGTTGCATAATCTTGGTACGACATCGGAAAATAACCAGCACGAGGGTCAAATACTCTGGGTTGGTAATGCTCATCGGGTAGTTGTATAAAACTATGGTGCTGCCTAACGGTAACAGCCGTGGCGGTGGGAGTTACACTTCTAATATTATACCCTTCGGGTGTTCCTGTAAAAGTTAAGGTAGCTTCAAATTCAGTATTTTGAGGAAAAGATTTTGTGCGATTTATGTAGAGGGCTGAACGGCTCTTATCAACACTGTAATGTCCTTGTTTAGTTCGTTTTAATCGACCACTTACATTATGCGCATCTTGCATTAAAAAATCAGTAGCATTCACTAAATATGTACCCTTTTCATTTTGCACTATTTTAAACCCCCATAAAACAGATTGTGCAAAAGCTTGCTCTACCGATTCTCTTTCCAGCTTGTTGTCAGAATCTGCCCTATAGCTTAAATTTGGTTGTATTAATAATAATTTAGGACCTGTTTTAATAAACTTAACTACTCGTTCACTTCCCAGTTGCCCTCTATCCAACCCAATATCGTTTGAGCCAACTCCCGTTGCCAATGAATTAACATATAAAAACTCCGAGTCTAGCTTGTCAATTTCCAAAAACAGCTCGTCACTTTTTTCATCATAATAAATATTAAAGAAGCCCTTTTGAGCATCCATCCCTTTTACAAAGGCATTGTATAAAGAATTTTTTTGAGCGTGAGATTGAATACCTAATAAAACAAAAAGAGCAAAGAAAACAGATTGAAGGTAGTTAATTTTATTCATCCTTAAATTTACAAATTGATAAACTCAAAAAAAATACCTAAGCAATAAGTTTGCTTAGGTATTTACATTAAATCATTAAATTGATTCAATGTAAATCAGGCAAGAATATATACGCACACATTCATAGCAAACGAAGAAAAGGCATGTTTCCCAATTACGGAAGAAGCAACTTCTGTAAACAAGGTCTGTTTTAGTCAAGCGAACATAGTAAAAACAGAAAGAAAATAAGGTTAATCCCTTAAGATAGTATAGCGGTTATTATATGAAGTTGTCTTGTCGTACTAAGCATGCCAGAATCTCTTTTTAAATATAAATACTAGTTGTCAACCATCAATTTTTATTTGATAAAATACTAGTATTCTCTATTCCATCTTGGAAATCCTTACCAAAAAGATAAAATTAATCTCCCTCTGGTAAAGTGATATCGCACCTGATGATGGGGTGTTAGTATGATAGAATTCGTAAGAACCAGTTAAGGCAGGGCTAAAGTGGTATGTATATGCCAAACCAACAATAATAACGCTATTAAGCTCTAATTGCGTTGTGATTTTCGCAAACCCGCTAAAGGAATTGGGAGAGCAATCAATCTCAGCGGAAAAAACCCTTGTGAATACATCATCTTTAATCACGCCTACACCATAACCAACCGAAGAGGAACACATATAATATGTTGCCCCAAAACCTGCTCCAACCAATACTTTTTTCTTTTTTACCAAGAATTCTTTTCCCAAAAGAAAATCTAATTGTCCATAAAAAGTAGAATAATCTAAAATTCTAGAGACTTCAGAGGTCATAAGTGTATCAATAGTTTGAATTTTCAGGCTATACCCCAATATGCCCAATCCTGCGCTATATTGAATAACCCATTCATTATTTAATTTCTCCTTTTTTCTTATAAATAAATTACCAGAAATAGCAAACGGTTTTTTTATTCCCTCAGATTCGGGCGTGAAACTCAGTTGGTTTCCTATATTAACAGAAGTGCCTATGTAAGTTTGTCCTTTTGAATTGGTGAAGTAAACAATTGCAAAACAACATAAGATCCATTTTAAAAATCCATACATTCTAGTTCAGTTATGAAGTATTTCAATAAAAAAATAAATGTAAAATTTAATAACAAATCAATATAATTTCTTCTAAAATACAACAAGCCACCAGCACTATTTTTCTGATGGCTTGTTGGTAATAATTAAATTATGTCTTATAATCTAAAACACTAAAACATAAGTGTAGAGTCCAACCTTTTCATGATAATGAACAGAACTCATTTCTCCTGATCTCACTTTAGATCCTGTGGCATAACGTGTTTTTGTTTTAACCTTTCTTCTCCTTTTCGTAATAATGGGTGTTTCAATTGATGCCCCACCAGAACAGTCTTCTGAAACAATTGTACCATAAGCATAGACTTCAATTCTAGCACTACGTTTCTTCCATTTCCCATTATTCTTTTTCTTATATGACCTTGTCCACGCTTTTAATTTACCATCACCATCAAATGGCCCATCGGCTACTTTTACCTTGTATTTCAGTCTCCATTTTCCGTCAGAGCCGTACACAAAGCCGCTACGCCTAAAAACAGACCTACATTCATCTAATGATGGTAATCCTAATATGGTTTCCGTTGATACATTTTTATGCTTTACTCCACGAGGAAGCCTTTTTCCGGGTTGCTGATTTCTCAGTGCTCTCAGCACTTGTATTGGATCTTTCGGTGGTGGTAACGGAGGATTTGGTGGTAACGGTACATATTCATAATAAGATCCATCGTTAAGAAAAAGATAATACTTCCCGCCCACTTTAATTTCTCCAGAAGAGTTTACCAACGACCTAATTTCAACATCGTCCATATAGGCGTCATCTGGATCAGGGTATGCGAATTTGTCACCAGAAGTATTAGCAAGCCAATAATCTTCCTCTTCTGTGATTAGTTTTCTTAATGAGTTTAAACCATAATTATTTTCGAAATCAATATATGGTTGTTGGTCATTAAAGCCCGTTGACTCTTCAATATCTGCTAGCTCGTCAGCTGTTTTTCCAGGGTACTGTGCAATAAATGCCTCACTGTATTGTTCGTATTTATATTCCAGATATTCAATTGCTTTTTTAACATCACCATTGTTACTAAAATTCAACATGCCGTTTTCTACACCAATATTGGGAAGGGTTGGCTCAGGAAGGGTTAACCCAGATCCATAAATTTCTACCTCATTAATTCTTCCATATATGGTTTGGCTTGATGATCCTCGTTCACACACAATTCTAACTTCAAGTAAGCTTATTGGATTAAAAACATGTGATCTTTGTGGTGATTTATTCCCAGTAATGGTAATCAAGGTTACCCACGAAGAAGTTTGAGTTGTTCGGTACTTGATTGTATAGTTTTGTAATTCATACCCTGCACTAGTATATATGTTAATGCTATCAATGGTCTTAAGTGCAGAAAATTTTAAAAACACACTTTCGGGGAGCTTCCCTCCTGCAGGAAAGTTATTTGCCCAACTATAAGATGGCCCCACAGTAGTATTTCGACTTCCATCTTTAATTTTGCTGACGGAATAACCAGGATACGTAGATTCAGCACTTACGGAAGCAGATAAAGCATAGTTAACAGACCCTGCTAAAATTGCAGGAAGAAGCCCTGTATTCGATTGGATTTCAACACTTTTTTCAGACCGGAGAGTACTGTCAAGTTCTACCGCTGATAGCGATGACCTAGCACCCGATACATCAAGTGTTGATTCAACACTATTGATGTCGGTGATTTCAAACAACGTACGTACACCCAAATGCTGTTGCCATCACAACAGCCATCAATAATTTGGTTTTCATGAGATTTATGGTTTGGTTTAAAATTAAGTTCAATAATCAAGATCTTTTTTATGATTGCTAACTACCTTATT
>Ga0256839_1001852_pt1 | contig 24835 bp, 21 predicted proteins | sample 354166metaG_FD_185968 | JGI IMG/M metagenome (GOLD analysis project Ga0256839, IMG submission 185968) | Hydrothermal vent microbial communities from Mid Atlantic Ridge, Atlantic Ocean - 354-166 | ecosystem: Environmental > Aquatic > Marine > Hydrothermal vents | place: Atlantic Ocean: Mid... | reverse complement strand
TAGAATAATCGGTAACCGAATCTGCGAATTTTAAAAATCCGCCAATCAAGAATCCGCCAGCAACAATTACAACGAGTGTAAGTGTGATGACGGAAAATTTGAATATACCACCGATTGCAGAAAACAGACTGCGGCGATTTGTTGGCTGTGGGCTGTTTGTTGTATCGATCAATTTATTGGCGCTCTGATCAAGTGTTGTCTTTGGCCTTATATCCTGAAGGTCAACACGACTTAGGATCTAACCATATTGTGAGATCAATATATATGTCAATTATGGCCTGCTATTGGCATAATTACCGGGTTAGTCGGCTCAGGCATGCCTGGTAAATTGGCTCTGATTTATTTGTTGTCCAAGGTGCTGATATGGCGAAGGACAGTCCTTCTGGATGTCATTGCTGTTAAAAAGGAAATCAGGACAACAATGACAGCGGTCCCTGCATAACCAATCAATCCAACGGAGAAAGTGCCAAACAGTGCCGTTACCTGATCGCCCTCAGGCGTTGCAATATTCTGACCAGTCCAGATGCCAATGATAATAAATGTGAAAATGGCCATAACACCGCCAATTGCACCGCCTTTTAGTCCTAAAGCCAAAAAATGTCGCTGAAATTGTTCGGCCACATAATTATCCCTTGCGCCGACAAAATGCAGAACTTCAACAATATGCTGATTGGATGACATCGCACCTCTGGTGGCAAATATCACGGTTAGTATGGTTGCAGACATAACCAGAGCCATAATTGAGAGGCCAATAAATACCGTGGCGCCTGCCATTGTATTCAGCCGGTCGGACCAGGCCTGATGATCATCGAGGCTGGCACCGGGTACTGCAGAAATCAACTGCCGCCTCAGTTCATCAAAATCAACTCTTTCGCCCTGCTTAAGCTTGACACTCAATAATCTTGGTATCGGTAATTCATCAAGGCTAAGGCCGGCACCAAGCCAGGGTTCCAACAGCCGCGCGGTCGCCGCTTCATTAATGATCGATACGCTTTTGATACCTTTCATCCCGCTGGCAATTTGCTGTGCGGTTTTAAGTGCATTTTCCATGTCAAAGCCGTCGGCAGGGCGAATTTGAATGGTTACTTCGCGGGCAATGTCATTCTTCCAGGAAGATGCAGTATCACTCACCAGGCTTACGGCACCAAATGTCAGGCACAATAAAAAGGTCATTATTCCGATTACCAGGGTTAGCGCATTGGCTGCGATGGATTCCCGCGGAACAATAGAGTTGGATATGGGAGAAGTAGCACGCAAGGGGGCTAGTCCTTTGATTGATTTTCGGCGCACTTTTCTACTTGGTAAAGCTGCATTTTGAACACCTGATGCATTGGCGCGCGCGGGCGTTGCAGAAATGCGGCCTGTAGATGTTTGACGGCGGATCAGGGGTTTTCTATCAGTCATATATTTGCAGCAAACCTTCGTTGATAACCAGACGCCTTGCCTGAAATTGATCCATAAGGCCCAAATCATGGGTGGCGATAACAACCGATGTGCCGGATCGGTTTAATTCTGCAAAAAGCCTTAAAAGCCGTCGCGCCAATGTCGGGTCGAGATTGCCTGTTGGCTCATCGGCCAGCAGTAATTTCGGTTGATTAATCAATGCGCGCGCGATGGCGGCGCGTTGTTTTTCCCCGCCCGAAAGCACCGGTGGCAACACATGCAGGCGGTCGCTCAAGCCGACCCAATCGAGCAGGTCAATAACGTCGCGTTTATAACTTGCTTCCTCCCTTCCTTGAACGCGCAAGGGCAGGGCCACATTTTCAAAGGTGGTCAAGTGATCAAGCAGACGAAAGTCTTGAAATACGATGCCAATATCCTGACGAATATCTTGCAAATCGGCCCGCTTTAAACTGGCTGCGTCCTTGCCAAATACGTTTATCAAACCTCTGGTGGGGCTAAGCGAAAGAAAAAGCAGACGCAACAGGCTGGATTTACCGGCACCTGAGGGGCCGGTTAAAAACTGGAAAGAGCCCGGCGCGATGTGGAAAGTCAGATCGCGTAATATTTCCGAACCCATGCCGTAGCGAAGGCCGACATTTTCGAATTTTATCACTTAGGTTTCCCAAATATAGAAATTTTGCTGATCCGTTGCGAAAGTTAGAAGCCTATTGGTGTTGTGCATATAGGTGTTTGAACAATTTACCAACAAGGATAAATTATGCGCAATCAATTAACCATTTTTTTCTATTATTTTATGGCTATGTTTAGATTATTTGGTTCGAATTGATGAAAATATCCTGTCCCCATTGCAGTGCAGAACAAGATTTGCCGACGGCAGCGACCCCTATGGCGCGCGCCAATGCAAGGTTGGATAATACGCTTGGCGGCGCGCAAAATCACATCGTGTGCGATAATTGCAAATCCCAAATTGCGCATGGCATTCATAAAACGGGAGCGGCAAAGACCACTCGCCCCGCTCGCCGGATTATCGTTGTTCCTTCAAAAGCCGTTAAACAGGCGACAGTTGCGGCACTTGAAAAAAAGACCAAGCTGCCTGAAATTGCAGGAAACAACAAAGCTGCGGCAAGCGCGCAAGCGACAGACCCCGATATTGGCAATGAAAAAATAGCCGTTAATGCGCGGGCGGTTGAAACTGTTGATTCAAAAACAGAAGGCCCGGAAATAAACCAGCCAGATGGCGCTATCACATTTCGGCAGAAATGGATGAATATTGCAGCAGTCATTGGTGCGATCTTAATATTTGGCGGGGGGCTGATGGTGCGCGACCGGGTTGTTTCAGTATTGCCAAACCTATCCAGCCTTTACAAACTTGCCGGGCTCAATATCAACGCTCGTGGTTTGGAATTTTATTCTGTGGCGTCAAAAACCGAGACAAAAAACGGTGGAAATATACTGATCATCGAAGGTATGATTCGCAATGTCTCAAAAAGCACCGTTAAAGTTCCGGCGGTACGCCTGTTAATGCGTGCTGTCGATCAACAGGAAATTTATGCGTGGTTTTATGAACCGGAGCAGATGCGGCTGGAAGCGGGTGAGACAATGAAATTTGTTACCCGTATGTTTGGCCCTCCATCGGATGTGCGTGATATCCATCTAAAGTTCACCGAACGTCGCAGCCAACAAGCAAAGTTGAATTAATGCCAATTGTTAGAGGTAAACAAATCGAGGTTTTGTATAGCGCAAAACAGATTGATGAACAAAACATGAGAATGGCCGCCGAAATCGCCGCTCAAGATTATGACAATCTTATTGTTATTGCGGTTTTAAAAGGATCGTTCATTTTTGCAGCCGATCTTATTCGGGCTTTGCATGAGGTAAAAGTTGAGCCTGAGGTGGAGTTTATTTCGCTTGCCAGTTACGGCTCCGGCACGGAGGCTGGTGAGGTTAGGGTTTTGCGGGACATCGAAAGCGAAGTTAAAGACCGTGAGGTCTTGCTGATTGATGATATTTTAGAATCTGGCAACACGTTGAAATTTGCCCGCGAACTGATGTTGGAGCGCGGGGCCCGCAAGGTGGAGGTTGCCGTATTGCTGGACAAGACTTCGCGTCGAAAAGCTGACATCTTTGCAAATTATGTAGGCTTTAATTGCCCGGATTATTTTGTCGTTGGTTACGGCATGGATGTGGGCCATGCTTTTCGCGAATTGCCTTTTGTCGGTATTGTTAAGGGCGATGTTGAATAGTGTAAACATGAGTAAAGAGTGGAGATTTGGTTGGCTAAAATACTGATTACCGAAGATGATGAGGCTGTTCGCAGCTTTGTGGCGCGGGCTTTGGAAATGGAAGGCCACAATGTGGACCTTGCTGAAGACGGCGAAGACGGGCTGGACACGCTGCGCGCTGCCAATGGCAATTATGATTTGCTGCTCACCGATATTAAAATGCCGTTTATGGACGGCATCGAGCTTGCGCATAATGCGGCCAACCTTTTCCCAAGCTTGAAGATATTGATGATGACCGGCTATGCCGACCAGCGTGAACGGGCCGACGGGCTTGATAAAATCGTCATCGACGTGGTCTCCAAACCCTTTTCGCTTCACCATATCCGTGAACAGGTAAGGCTGGCGCTCGCGGCGTGAGGGTGTGTGGTTTGAGCTTACCAATTATTATCGACTGCGACCCTGGTATAGATGATGCATTTTCGCTTGCTATGGCAATTGCTTCCGATGATCTGGAAGTTCTAGGCATTACAACGACCTATGGTAATGTTGGATTGTCACACACAACAACAAATGCACTTAGAGTTGTTGATTGGTTTGGTGCTGACATTCCAGTTTATTCGGGCGTTGACCGCGCTTTGCTTGGAACACCGGTAGACGCTTCTGAATATCATGGGGCGACTGGTCTGGAAGCCCCGGAACTTGGTCCGCCCAGTAGCGTCCCTCAATCAGAGGATGCGGTGTCTTTTCTAATCAGGACATTGCGTGTGTCTACGCGGAAGATTACGATTGTGGCATCTGGCCCGCTTACAAACCTTGCTGTTATGTTACGCTTGGCCCCTGATGTGGCTGCTAAAATTGAGCGTATTGTTTTCATGGGTGGTTCTACCGACTATGGTAATGATAGCCCGGCGGCGGAATTCAATATGTTGTGTGACCCTCACGCGGCGCAGATCATTTTGGATTCTGATATTCCAACAACGATGTTTGGTTTAAATGTGACGCATCAAGTGATCGCTACACCTGAGAGGGTTCAAATGCTGCGGAGCATTGGGAATGATACCGGTCGCGTTTTTGCGGATATGTCCGTTTATTTCGAAAAGGTTTACCGTGAACGTTATGGATTTAACGGATCTGCACTGCATGACTCTTGCACATTAGCATGGCTTATTTTGCCTGAATTGTTTGAAACGCGTGTTATGCGCGTCGATGTGGAGACAAACTCTGGACTTAGCTATGGTCGAACTGTGCATGATATATGGAATATTGCAGGTAAAGTCCCCCGTACGGAAGTAGCCGTTCATGCTGATGCAGAAGGCTTTTTTACCCTGTTAAAAAGTCTATTGGCGAAATTGCGTTAAACACATTCGCCAAATTAAATTACCTATTGGCTACTCTGCTTATCCCGATGTTTTCCGCAGCCCCTCCGCGGCGTCCTTCACAATCTCTGATATTTGCAAAAGCTGGTTGGCCAGTGGGTTGGTTTTGCGCCAGACCATGCCGATGGTGCGTGATGGTTTTGGGTCGTTGAATTGGGCAATTGATACAGATGCCGAGCGGGTTTCGACAGCAACTGCCATTTCCGGAATTAAAGTCACGCCAATGCCGGCGGCAACCATTTGAACCAGCGTGGTCAATGAACTGCCGTCGAGCAGCTCTCCGGGTTTGGCCGCATTCATATTGCAGAATGACAAGGCCTGATCACGAAAACAATGGCCATCTTCGAGCAGCAGTAATTTCATTTCAGAGAGCATTTCCGGGTTGGGCACCGGCTTTGCGGCATCTTCTTTAGGGCGCACAAGCACGAAATTTTCATCAAACAGCGCAACTTCCACCAGCGATGGCTCAGATATTGGCAGCGCTACGATGGCCGCATCAATCCAGCCCTCAGCCAGCTTTTGAATTAGCTTCGGTGTCAGTGTTTCATGCACATAAATATCGAGATTGTTGTGTTTGCGGGTAATATTGCCAACAATTTGGGGTAGCATATAGGGCGCGATGGTTGGGATTACCCCAATTCGCAGCCGCCCGGTCAACCGATTGTGCGAGGCGCGCGCCATGTTTTCCAATTCATCGACCGAATGCATAATAGCGCGAACTTTCAGGGCAAGATCTTCGCCAAAACCGGTTAGCCGTACTTTTCGCGCACTACGTTCAAACAGTTTGGTGCCAAGCAATTCTTCCAGTTCTTTGATTTGCATTGAAAGGGCTGGTTGCGAAATGGCGCAGGCATCGGCGGCGCGGCCAAAATGGCCATGCCGGGTCAGTGCTTCGAAATATCTGAGGTGTTTGAGTGTCAAGTTGTTCATAACTATTTCTTATCACCGCAATCAGAAAATTCAACTTAAACTAATGGACTGGCTTTGCTATAAGGGAATTTGCAGAGAGGAGCGGCAACTGCCGTTGTGCTCACGAATTTCCAAATTTCAAGTTTAAAAATCCAACTGTAATCGGAGAAAATAATGGATGATAATGCTGTAAGTAAATGCCCTGTCATGGGTGCGCATACGTCTCAAGGCGGTATTTCTAACCGGAACTGGTGGCCCAACCAGTTGAATTTGAAGATTCTTAGTCAGAATTCTTCAATGGTGGACCCAATGGGCGACGGTTTCAATTATGCGGAAGAGTTCAAGAAGCTTGATCTTGAAGCGGTTAAAAAAGATATTTTTGACGTAATGGAGGATTCGCAGGACTGGTGGCCGGCTGACTTTGGCCATTATGGCCCATTTTTCATTCGTATGGCCTGGCATAGTGCCGGCACATACCGCACCGGCGATGGCCGTGGGGGTGGCGGCACCGGCAACCAGCGTTTTGCACCGCTCAACAGCTGGCCGGATAATGTGAACCTAGACAAGGCACGACGTTTGCTTTGGCCGGTAAAACAGAAATACGGCAATAAACTCTCCTGGGCTGACTTGATGATTTATGCGGGCAATTGCGCGTTGGAATCAATGGGTTTCAAAACCTTTGGTTTTGGTGGCGGTCGTGCCGACATCTGGGAGCCGGAAGAAGATATTTACTGGGGTACGGAAACTGAATGGCTGGGTGATGAACGCTATTCAGGCGATCGTGATCTGGAAAATCCGCTTGCTGCGGTGCAGATGGGCTTGATTTATGTGAACCCGGAAGGGCCGAATGGCGAACCAAGCGTGTTGGCTGCCGGTCGTGATATGCGCGAAACATTTGCCCGTATGGCAATGAATGATGAGGAAACCGTTGCCCTTATTGCTGGTGGTCACACCTTTGGCAAAACCCACGGGGCGGGCGATGCCGGTCTCGTGGGCCGCGAACCGGAAGCAGCCTCGATTGAAGAACAGGGCTTTGGCTGGAAATCAAGTTTTGGCTCAGGTCATGGTGCCGACACCATAAGTTCTGGTCTTGAGGGCGCATGGACCCCGACCCCGACAAAATGGGATAACAGCTTTTTTGAGACTTTGTTTAAATATGACTGGGATCTGGAAAAAAGTCCGGCAGGGGCTTATCAATGGGTTGCGACTGATCCTGCTGCTGCCAATGATGTGGTCGATGCGCATGATCCTTCAAAACGGCATAAAACCGTGATGTTTACCACCGATCTGGCGCTTCGTATGGATCCGATATATGGACCGATTTCCAAGCGTTTTCTCGAGAACCCGGATCAGTTTGCCGATGCATTTGCACGCGCATGGTACAAGCTTACCCACCGCGATATGGGGCCGATTTCCCGCTATCTTGGCTCAGAAGTACCAAGCGAAGAATTGATCTGGCAGGACCCAATTCCAGTCGTTGACCATGATCTGGTGGATGCTTCCGATATTGCCGACCTTAAAGGCAAAATTCTTGGCTCAGGTCTTTCCGCATCGCAACTGGTTTCAACTGCATGGGCTTCCGCCTCGACTTTCCGTGGCTCCGATATGCGTGGTGGTGCCAATGGTGCACGTATTCGTCTTGCGCCGCAAAACGGCTGGGCGGTTAATCAGCCTGAACAATTGGCTGCAACACTTGCGACATTGGAAGGCGTTCAATCTGCCTTTAACGATGCGCAGTCGGGCAATAAAAAAGTATCGCTTGCCGATATTATTGTGCTTGGAGGTTGTGCGGCGATTGAACAGGCGGCCAAGGCCGGTGGAAACGAGATTGATGTTCCGTTCACACCGGGCCGTATGGATGCCTCTCAAGATCAAACAGACGTTGAATCTGTTGGTGTGCTTGAACCTTTTGCCGATGGTTTCCGTAATTATCAAAAGGCTAAATGCCCAATTTCAGCTGAAGAGCTACTGATCGACAAGGCACAATTGCTGACGCTCACTGCACCGGAAATGACCGCTTTGGTTGGCGGTATGCGGGTGCTGGATGCGAATTTTGATGGTTCAAAACACGGTGTGTTCACCGATAAACCGGGCACGCTTTCCAACGATTTCTTCGTTAATCTGCTGGATATGGCAACCGAATGGAAGCCAACTTCCGATGATGACGGCGTGTTTGAGGGCCGTGATCGCAAAAGTGGTGCAGTAAAATGGACCGGCACACGGGTTGATCTCGTCTTTGGCTCAAACTCGCAATTGCGCGCTTTGGCAGAAGTCTATGCCTGTGCCGATGCTGAAGCGACATTTGTTGCCGACTTTGTTGCCGCATGGGACAAGGTCATGAGCGCCGATCGATTCGATCTGGCGTAAACCTTCAATTTGAATTTGTGAATAGAAAGCGGCGCTGTGGAAACATGGCGCCGTTTTTGTTTGGGGATGATTTTACAACCACACCCTCCGTCGTCATCCTCGGGCGCCGTCCCGAGGATCCAGAGAGATTGCGGCGCATAGAATGATTGTTGGGGAATGCCTTTCCCTTAACTGTCACAGTATCTAAAACCAAACTCAGCAAATTGATGGTTTACTGGATCCTCGGGACGGCGCCCGAGGATGACGATCGGGGGGGATGCGAGTGGGGAGGTAATGCGAGATCGTCATACTCTTAACCTCCCCCTTGAGGGGAGGTCGCAGAAGCAAGTATTCGCGTAGCTGATGCGGGTGGGGGTAATTATTGCTAAAACTGGCTGTTTAATTGGACCTCGGGCCTGCATGCATCTGCGTAAGGGTGTGATGTTTTTTTGGTGAAGGTATCAGGCGAATTTTGCTGCAGATTTTGTCGCCGCAGAGGACAAGATTATGAGCGTTGATTGATTTAATCTGGCACTCGTGGCTTGAGGGTGAATTATAGCTGCTGACAGTCCATTTGGTGCCTATCTAGGTTCAGCGCTCTGCCAGTGCCTGATAGAGCACTGGAGCTCCTGTTGAAGCCATGATTTGAACAATTTGACACATGGTTTTCGGGATGAATTATCACCGGTCACGAACCAATAGATCGCACCGGTCTGGGAGCGTTGATTGAACGGAGAAACAATCTGCCCTCTTTCTAATGCATCGCATGCGAGTGTTTCCCAAGCCATGAATATTCCTTGACCCGTCATGGCAGCATCCAAACAAAGTGAAGCATCGGCATAAGTCGGGCCGGTTTTTAGCGCCGATGTTGACATATCATGTTTAGAAAGCCAAGCGTCCCAACCATACAGTTTTTCATTTTCCCGAATAACAGGAATCTTTATAAGATCAGCAGGATTTTTAATATGCTGAGCAATCTCAGGTGAGCATACTGGAAATACCCGCTGGTCCAGCAGCTTGGTAGCACCGATACCCATAACAGGATCTTCGCTCACTCGAATGCCCGCATCTACCTCTGATCTGTCCAGATCGACCACTTCAGGCGTTGGTAATACTCGCACACTGATAGTTGGGTTTTGTTGATTGAATTTTCGAATTCTCCAAATAAGCCAACGGCTTGCGAAAATGGGCGCAACAGAGACAGTGAGGACATTGTTGTCAACCGCGCGGATGTCTGAAACAACTTCGGAAAGGTCGGATATAGCGCGGGTTAATCTCGGGGCAATCTCTTCACAAATTTCGGTTTGCTTCAAACCTGAGGAAGTACGAAAAAACAGGGCGCGTCCCAGCGTTGCCTCAGCCTTGGCCAATCGTTGGCTAAGGGCACCTGCGGTAACGCCTAGTTCCCCGGCGGCGCGTGCTAATGTACCCGTGCGGGCAATAGCTTCGATAGCTCTTAGTGCAGAAAGCGGAATCGAGTTGAGGTTATGCATTTAGTTTTTCTAAATTACTCTCTTCATAAAGTCGATTCACATTAGGGTATAATCTTGCAAAATAAGGAATGAAATATTTCCTAACTACCTATTGTAAATGCTTAAGAGCTCATTGGTTAACGGAACGAATGTTACGAGGCAAAGAGCTCCAGTGGCGCAACGATCCGCTTTCCCATCCGGATATTCAAAAAATGTCAGAGCGTGAACGCGCGGATCTGCAATTCAATCCAGGTTGTGTGGAATTAGAATAAACACAAGGCTGGCTTTACACTCGTTCGCTTGCGAGGGGCAAAGCCCCACGTGTGCTCACTTGATGAACTCAAAAAGCCGCCCTCACAAGCGCCTTGGCATCGTCGCTGGCCCATTCGGCCGGGCCATTTAGCACGCCGAGCGAGCAACCTTCCTTATCGACAATCACAGTTGTGGGCATGCCAAAGGCAAGGCCGAGCTTCTTCAACCTGCTGAAAATCTCCATAGTGCCATCGGCATAAAACGGCAATTTGTCCAGTTTGATCTTTTTGTAAAACGCCTTTGGTTTGCTGTCGTCACCAAGATCGACACTCACCGGCACGACTTCAAAGTTTTCGCCGCCAAGGTCCACCTGCAGCTGTTGCAGGGCTGGCATTTCGCGCCGACATGGCGCGCACCAGGTGGCCCACATGTTCAATAAAACCGTGCGGCCTTTCCAGTCGGCGATGGTAACGTCTTTGCCGTCCTTATCTTTGAACGTGAGGTCCGACAGATCTTTTGGTGTGTCAGACAATTGAAATGCTGCCAACTCGCCACTGGCAAATGGTTTCATTTTGGCAATAGTTTCTTTCGAGCTTTTGCAGACCAGCGCTTCGGCAGGGTTGTCGGCGGTCGAATAAAATGCAAATAAGCCGAGACCAATAACGATTGCCATCGCGGCGCCCCCAAACATCAATTTATTGGCAGGTTTTCTTGGTGGGGTATTTTCGGTGGTCATATTTTCGTATCCTTGAACCGGGAGCATGTAATGAGTGGAAATGGCAACAAGATGTGGGGCGGGCGTTTTGCCTCCGGCCCGGATGCCATCATGGAAGAAATCAATGCCTCTATTGGTTTTGATAAGGTGCTTTATACCCAGGATATTGCCGGGTCAAAGGCGCATGCCTCGATGCTGGCTGAAACCGGTATAATTTCGCGCGAAGATGCCCGTGAAATCGCTCAAGGTCTAGACACAATTTTGTCAGAGCTTGAAAAAGGCGAGTTTGAATTTTCCACGGCGTTGGAAGATATTCATATGAACATCGAATCGCGGTTGCTGGAGCTGATAGGTTCGCCCGCTGGCCGGTTGCATACGGCGCGTTCGCGCAATGACCAGATCGCGCTTGATTTTCGGATGTGGGTAAAAGAGGCGGCAATTGATACGGAAGCCGCCCTTGGCCAATTGATGGAGACTTTTCTGGTAAAAGCCGAGACCCATGCGGCAACCCCAATGCCGGGTTTTACCCATTTGCAAACGGCGCAACCGGTAACCTTTGGCCACCATTGTCTTGCCTATGTGGAAATGATTGCCCGCGACCGTGGGCGTTTTCGTGATGCGATCGAACGGATGGATGAATGCCCGCTGGGGGCAGCAGCGCTTGCCGGCACCGGGTTTCCGATTGATCGCCATATGACGGCCAAGACATTGGGCTTTCGTGAACCGACGAGAAATTCGCTTGATTCGGTTTCTGACCGCGATTTTGCGCTGGAATTTTTGTCTGCCACCTCAATTTGTGCGGTTCATCTTTCCAGACTGGCGGAGGAAATTGTCATCTGGTCAACGCCGCAATTTGGTTTTGCACAATTGTCGGATAAATTTTCAACCGGTTCCTCGATCATGCCACAAAAGAAAAACCCTGATGCCGCCGAACTGGTGCGTGCCAAAACGGGGCGTATTTCGGGTGCGCTTGTATCGCTCTTGACGGTGATGAAGGGACTGCCGCTGACCTATTCAAAGGATATGCAGGAAGACAAGGAAGTGGTTTTTGATGCGGCATCTTCTATCGCACTTGCTATTGCTGCGATGAACGGGATGATTTCTGATATTTCGATAAACACTGATAAAATGGCCGCTGCGGCCGGTTCCGGCTATTCCACCGCGACCGATCTGGCCGATTGGCTGGTGCGGGAATTAAATATGCCATTTCGTGATGCGCATCATGTAACCGGGCGGGCGGTTGCGATGGCGGAGGCCAAGGGCTGTGAGTTGGCAGAATTGCCGTTGGCCGAATTGCAAACACTTGATGGGGCGATCCATGAGGGCGTATATAATGTGCTCAGCGTGGAAAATTCGATTAAAAGCCGCACAAGTTTTGGCGGCACGGCGCCCAAAAATGTGCTTGATCAGGTGGCCTATTGGCGCTCAAAACTGGCCTGATGGGTGCTGCTGGTAAATGCCTGTTCAAGCCGATTGTCATTTTTACATCTATATTTGACTGGAAAGTCACAGCAGTATTGTTTTAAGAGTAAATGGAACCCGCTTTGGAGGCCTTGATGAAAAAAATATTCAGCTATTTTGCATTGGTGATTGTGTTTTCGGGCATATTGGCTGGTTGTGGGGTTAAGGGTGCGCCGGTGGCACCTTCTGCGGTGCCATTGAGCGAGGAAGAAAAGAAGGCTGGAGTAGTTCGGGAAAAGAAAAAGCCCGGAAAACGCTTTATTCTCGATGGTTTGCTTGAATAGGTATTGTCTCGTTTGAGATAAAATACCATCGATATTCCTATTAATATTATTCCATTAAAATTTCTGGCAGGTAAAACCCCGTGAACCATTTTGACTACCGTGATGGCGTGTTGCACGCCGAAGATGTTTCTATTATCGCGATGGCGCAATCTGTCGGCACACCGTTTTATTGCTATTCAACTGCGACCCTTGTGCGCCACTACAATGTATTTGCCAATGCATTTAGCGATATTCCTTCGCTGGTTTGCTATGCAATGAAGGCCAATTCCAATCAGGCGGTTTTAAAAACCCTGGCGGATCAGGGTTCCGGGGCTGATGTGGTATCTGAAGGCGAATTGCGCCGGGCGCTGGCGGTTGGAATTCCTGCCGAAAAAATATTGTTTTCCGGTGTTGGTAAATCCACTGAGGCAATCGACTATGCGCTGGAAGCGGGCATATTATGTTTCAATGTGGAATCTGAACCGGAACTTTTGCGACTATCCGAGCGGGCCGTGGCAATGGGCAAGGTGGCGCCGGTATCCTTTCGCATCAACCCGGATGTGGATGCGAAAACCCACGCCAAAATTTCCACCGGAAAAGCCGAAGATAAATTCGGCGTTCCGTGGACAGAGGCCCCCAGAATTTACAAAAAAGCTGCTGAATTGCCTGGCATAAAAGTTTGCGGCATTGATATGCATATCGGCAGTCAGATTATTGATCTGGAACCGTTTGACAGAGCATTCGCCCGGCTTGGCGAGCTTATTGGCGCGTTGCGAGCCGAGGGGCATGAGATTGAACATGTGGATCTGGGCGGTGGGCTTGGTATACCTTACCGCGATGATAATTCCCCGCCACCGGACCCACTGGCCTATGCGGAGGTTGCCAAGCGCCATGTGAAGGCGCTGGATTGCCGGGTTATGTTTGAGCCGGGGCGTTTGATTGTCGGCAATGCGGGCATATTGGTAACAAAAGTTGAATATGTGAAAACTGGTGATGACAAAACTTTTGTCATTGTTGATGCGGCTATGAATGATCTTATCCGGCCGACACTCTATGAGGCTTGGCACGAAATTCGACCGGTAGAACTGGCCCCGGCTAGCACGCCACGCATTCGGGCTGATATTGTCGGCCCGGTCTGTGAATCTGGTGATTATCTGGCTAAAGACCGCGATATTGCCCATATGAAGCCGGATGATCTGATCGCGGTTGGATCGGCTGGCGCCTATGGAGCCGTGCAATCATGTACCTATAATTCCAGACCACTAATTCCAGAAGTTCTGGTGGATGGCGGCAGGTTTCATGTGGTGCGCCCACGGCCAACTTATGAGGAATTGCTGGCGCTTGATTCCATGCCGGATTGGCTCGCTGATTAGGCTCTTTTCATCACAATTGAGCGAGGAAAATGGAATTTGCCTCGTCTTTGCCGCGTTCCCGGTGTTATAGTTGTGCAAGCTAAATAATGGCAGGCGCGATATTGAACGATAATGATCATATAGGTTCTTCTGGTAAAGAGGGCGAATTAACCGATCAGCAAGGGGCTGTTGATACGGGTCGCGTTCTTTTTTGGCCGCGATTTTTTGCCGGGTTGGCAATCGCCTGGGAACGGTTTTGGCCATTAATGCTGCCGTTTTTAATGATTGTTGCCGGGTTCCTGATCGTCTCATGGTTTGAATTCTGGCGCATGGTGCCGGATTTAGCTCGTATTTTACTTGTGGCTTTGTTTGGCCTGGCGGCTATCCTGAGCCTTGTACCGCTTCGCCGGTTCAGGCTGCCACAATTATCAGATATTGATTTACGGATTGAGCAACGCTCCAACCTTTCCCATCGCCCGCTTATTGCGCAATCTGATAAATTGGTGGCCGGTAAAGAGAATGCGTTTTCAAATGCCCTTTGGCGGGAACATCGTTCTCGGATGGGCGAAAAACTTACGGGCTTGAAGGCGGGTGCACCTAATCCTGCAATGGCTGAGCGTGATCCATTTGGATTGCGCGCGGTAGTCTTATTGCTGCTGTTTGTTGGATTTGGCTATGCCAGCGGTGACCATATTAGCCGGATTGGGAGCGCGTTTTCGGCGCAGATACCGGCTGCGAAAAATCTCGCGAGGCTGGATGTTTGGGTTTCTCCGCCGGCCTATACCAACCGTCCGCCGCTATTTTTAAACCGCATGACAAGTAATAAAAAAAGCATAAATTTTGCCCGTGTGCCGGAAGGCAGTTTGCTGGTTGTCCGCGTGGCCAGCCGTAAATCACTGGGTATGAAATATATAACAGCCGACGGCCCTATTGCTCTTGAGCCGGTTTTGCGCGAAGCGACTGACCCTGCAAAAGAGAATGAAAATGCTGCCAGCCGGGAATATCGCTTTGTTCTGGATGCTTCGGGCGAAGCACAATTGTCTTCTGAGGATCAAATCATTGGCAATTGGCAGTTTGACATTATCGCAGACCATGATCCTAAAATTCGTTTTACAAGTGAGCCAAAACGCGGGCGCGGACGGATGCTCGACCTTGCCTATGAATTTGAAGATGACTATGGCGTGGTCAGTGCTACGGGCGAGATTGCTTTGATAAAACCGGCGCGCGCAAATGCCCGGCCTTTGGTTAAACCACCAGTTGTTACGCTTTCATTGTCGCGGGCGCGGGCAAAAACCGGAAAAGCCAAATTATCAAGAGATTTATCCCAGCACCCTTTTGCAGGCGGTAAGGTCAATCTCACCTTGATTGCCAAGGATGGCGCGGGTCAGATTGGCAAAAGTGTAATCAAGGAGATTGTCCTGCCGGCGCGATTTTTCACCAAGCCGCTGGCGGCAGCGCTGGTGGAGCAGCGCAGAATCCTGGCGATGGATGCCAATTCAGCGCGGCAGGTGGCCGATATGCTGGATATAATTGCTAATACTGCGCCGGAAGAATTTATTCCCAATACCAGCATTTATACCGGGCTACAGGTTGTCTGGCGGACGATTTCTCGCGCCCGGAATGATGATGAATTGCGTGACGGGCTGGACCTGTTGTGGAGCCTTGCACTAGCGATTGAGGATGGCGATTTAAGTGAAGCAGCATCCAGACTGCGAGAGGCTCAGGAAGCGCTGAAGAATGCTTTGGAAAATGATGCATCTGAAGAAGAAATTTCCAGACTGATGAAAGAGCTTCGCCAGGCAATGAATGAATATCTTAAAGAGCTCACCCAGCAAATGGCGCGCGATAATAACAATCAGAACCTGCCGCAGAATCAAAACAGCCAAACCCTTCGCAAACAGGATCTCGACCGGATGATGGACCGGATTGAAGATTTGGCAAAGTCTGGCTCCAAGGATGCGGCGAAACAGTTGTTGAGTGAAATGCAGCAATTGATGGACCAGTTGCAGGCCGGACGCCATCAGCAACAAAGACAGCAGGAAGGCGACCAGTTTAATCAGCAGATGAATAAACTGTCTGAAATGATGCAACAACAACAACGGTTGATGGATGAGACTTTTCGTATGCAGCAGCGGCAACGTAACAATGGCCAAAACCAGAATGATCAGCGGCGCAACCAGCAGCAGGGCCAACAAAACAGAGACCAGCAAAGTCCACGTAATAATGGTGGGCAACGCCCGGGGCAGCAAAACCAACAAGGCCAAATGAGCCAGAAAAAGTTTGCCGAAGCAATGAAACAATTGCAACAAAAGCAGGGGCAATTGCAAAAACAGTTGCAAGATATGATGAAAGGACTGGAACAGCAGGGAATGGATCCGGGTCGCGAACTTGGCAATGCCGGGAAATCAATGGGTAAAGCCCGCGATGCGCTTGGCCAGGGCGAAAATGGCGAAGCGCTGGGTCAACAGGGGCAGGCGCTCAATTCATTGCGCAATGGTGCTCGAGCATTGATGCAGCAAATGCAGCAGAATATGGCTGGAGAACGTGGCGGAACCGATCAAAATGGCCGGCAGCGCAATGATCAGTCAGGCAATGATCCGCTCGGCCGTCAGCAAAGAACCCGCGGGCCGAATTTGAACAGTAATGTAAAAATTCCGGGAGAAATAGATGCCCAGAAAGCCCGGGAGATATTGGATACCATCCGCAAAAAGCTGGCTAATCCCGGTATTCCAAAGCTCGAATTTAATTATCTGGATCGACTGCTGAAGCGCCAATGAATGATTTGCACGAATAGGCACGGTGTTAATGTTCAAGGCGTGGACATCGATAAGTATAGCTTGTATTTCAGCGGCAATATCAGCAGCCCAGACCCTAGCCAATTATCCCTAAACCGAACTAATTTCCTGGAATAAATAATGCAGAGTCAAAATGCAAAAATGGATGTTTCAAAAATCCAGCATGCCGCTTATTGGTTGCTGTTTTTACTTGTGATTACAATGTTGGCTTTGTTTTTTTTCCGGCTCATGCCTGAACTTGATTTGTTCGTATCGAGAATTGCCTTTACGGTTCAGCCATGCCCGGAAAACGCGACCATTTCTGTTTGTGGAACATTTCCGCTGCAGTTTAATGGCGTGCTCAGCACAATGCGCGAAATCAGTCTGCTGGTTCCCAATATTGTTGGTGTTGGTGCCAGTATTTATTTGATCTATCAAATATTATTCAACCCAAATACCAGCGCTGATTCAATCCGGAAAATCAGCCTGGTAATCTGGAGCGTTTTACTGGCGACCATTGTATTGGTGAATGTAATCTTGAAAGAACTCTGGGGGCGCCCAAGGCCATATCAGGTGGACGGATTGGGTGGAGAGAATCCATTTGTGTTGCCGGGTACAATTTCCAATTACTGCGAAAGCAATTGCTCTTTTGTATCGGGAGAAGCTTCCAGTGCCGCGTGGCTGTTCACATTATTGGTATTTTTGCCGGGGCGATGGCGTATCGTCGGTGCGGCATTCCTAACTGTATATGTTGTGTTCTTCAGCGGATTGCGGATCGCTTTTGGGCGGCATTTTTTAAGTGATGTGGTTGTGTCAGTGCTCTTTACATTCTGTGTAATTGCCGCTTTGAACCTACTATTTTCAACCCGATACTTTACTCGGTTATTTGAAAAAACTGCACGCTGGTCAAATCAGGTGGCATTCAATCTCAAAGTCAGATAAAGGCTTGCCCTAACAGTCGCAACCACTTGCCATAGGTAATAATCCCGCTAAAGTGCCGCCAAAATTTACGGTGCTTTCGGGTTGGCTATCGCAGGTATGACGCGCCGTTTTGTGATGAGAGATAAAATGAGCAAATTTAACAAGAATGAAATCAACAAGGTCGTGTTGGCCTATTCCGGTGGGCTGGATACATCAATCATTTTGAAGTGGCTGCACACCGAATATGATGCAGAAGTCGTCACTTTCACAGCCGATCTTGGCCAGGGTGAAGAGCTAGAGCCGGCGCGCAAAAAAGCCGAACTTTTGGGCATCAAGGAAATTTACATTGATGATCTGCGAGAGGAATTTATTGCAGATTTTGTTTTCCCGATGTTCCGGGCCAATGCGGTTTATGAAGGTGTTTATTTGCTTGGCACTTCAATTGCCCGGCCATTGATTTCCAAAAGGCTGATCGAGATTGCTCACGAAACCGGTGCCGATGCAATTGCGCATGGTGCAACCGGTAAAGGCAATGACCAGGTTCGCTTTGAATTGGCTGCCTATGCACTTGATCCTGATATTAAGATTATTGCCCCCTGGCGTGACTGGGACTTTAAATCCAGAACCGATTTAATTAATTTTGCCGAACTGCATCAAATTCCAGTGCCGAAAGACAAGCGAGGCGAATCGCCATTTTCTGTTGACGCCAATATGCTGCATTCCTCATCAGAAGGAAAAGTGCTGGAAGACCCTGCCGTTGCACCGCCTGATTATGTTTTCCAGCGTACGGTGGACCCGGAAGCCGCTCCAGATAAAGCCACAGAAATCGAGATTGAATTTGAGCGCGGCGATGCGGTTGCTCTTAATGGCAAGAAATTGTCGGCTGCAACGCTATTTGCCGCATTAAATGATTTTGGGCGTGACAACGGGATTGGCCGGCTGGATCTGGTTGAGAACCGCTTTGTCGGTATGAAATCGCGCGGAATTTATGAGACCCCCGGTGGTACAATTTTGCTACATGCGCATCGGGCAATGGAATCCCTGACGCTCGATGCGGGTGCTATGCATCTGAAAGACGAGCTGATGCCGCGCTATGCTGAACTGATCTATAATGGCTTCTGGTTTGCACCAGAACGTGAAATGCTGCAGGCAGCTATTGACCACAGTCAACAGTATGTGGAAGGCAAGGTTCGCCTTAAACTTTACAAGGGCAATGTGATTGTCACCGGACGAGAGAGCGACAAATCGCTCTATTCAGAGGAACTTGTTACTTTTGAGGATGATGCGGGTGCCTATGATCAGGAAGATGCACATGGTTTTATCAAGTTGAATGCTCTGCGGTTGCGTACATTGGCGGCAAGAAAGCGCAGATAATACAGAGCTTATTTGAGCCGGGCAGTTTATTTTGATCATGGGGAGAAGATGATGAGGCTGGCCGTAATATCCATTTTTGTCGCCCTGCTGACAGTTCTTGGCGGCAGTTGGTGGTATTTTACCCAAATTGGCGCTCAGCCAACGGTTTTAACCGTCGCTGCCGGTCCGAGGGGAAGTGATTCTTTCACCTTGCTGAGTGAAGTTGGTGAAGTCCTTGCGCGCCACAGTGACCATGTTCGTCTGGATGTACAGCCATCCAAAAACTCATCAACCAATATTACCCTGATCAATAGCGGGGCTTTCGATTTAGCGACTATTTCATCTGATACGCCGGTATCCAAAACCATTAGATTAATTGCGGATTTGTTCCCAGACTATTTTATTTTAATCACCAGAGCTGATGGTGTGATAGATGATATTCCATCCTTGCGTGGTCACCGAATTGCAATACCGCAGGATGGAAGTTCAGAACTTTTGGCGTTTTGGTCGGTGATTGATCATTATAATTTACCGACGGGTTCCTTTGACTTTGTTTCAACCAGGTTTGAAAAGGGGGCGGAACTGTTTTTAGAAGGCCGGGTGGATGGCGTGTTTTTGGTTCGCTCTCTGCGTGATGCATCATTGTTGCGCTTTATAGAAAACGCCGGTTTGAAAAATTTGGCTTTGCGGTTCGTGCCGATTGACCAGGCTGCGGCAATTGCACTGAAAAGACCTTTTCTTAACTCGGGTATAGTGGTGCGCGGGGCGTTTGATGGCAATCCGGTTCTCCCGATTCGCGACGTTGAAACGGTGACTGTACATCGGCTTCTGGTTTCCAATGATCGGGCGAATGTGGCTGCTATCAGGGAATTGACCCGCGTGATGTTTGAAAACCGTCTGGATTTACTAACCCGGATGCCTTTGGCAGCAACGATAGTCGGCGCCAATAATGAGCGAGGCGCATCACTACCATTCCATGATGGTGCGGCCGGTTATTATAACCGTGATGCGCCCTCATTTTTGCAGGAAAATGCAGAGCCAATAGCGTTGATTGTTACTTTGATTGCGATGTTGATGTCAGGGCTTTTGGCCCTACGGAGCCGCTTTTCTGCAACTCAGAAAAACCGGCTGGACAGTTACAATTACCAATTGTTGGATATAGCTGAAGATGCGCAAAAGTCTTCTAATTTGAGTGAGTTAAAGCAATTGAAAAAAGAATTGTTTTCAATTCTGGAAACTGTGGTGAAAGCCCTTGATACAGATGAGGTGACAGAAGAGGGGTTTCAGTCCTTTTCTCTTCTTTGGGAATCTGTTCGTGAAACCATCAATGACCGGGTTGGGGAATTGAAATAATTCTAATCAATATCCATTTTGGTATCACTGCTTTGTTTGGACTTAGGTTGATTATTGTCTTCCAGGTCTTGTTCAATTTTGGCCCTGGTCAGGCCTGAAACAATCAGTGCTGTGGGAATTGCTACAATTGCTAACCCAATTATCAAAATAAGCGAAGTAAATATTTTGCCGCCCATGGTAATCGGCGTCACATCGCCATAGCCAACAGCGGTTAAAGACACAATTGAAAACCAGACCGAATGGGGGATTGAAGGAAAAGCTTCCGGTTGTGCCTCATGCTCAAATTGGTAAATGCCAACGGATGTGACGAAAATTATGATGGCAGCCAATATGGCAAAAACGATTAGCTCTTCCTGTACCAGCCTGATTGCTTTTTCCAACCTTCTTAAGGCTGACATGTAGCGCAGGATTTTCAAGACCCGGATCATTCTAATCAGGCGAAATGCGCGCGCGCCCTGAAGATTTATGCCGGTTGCAAACCAGAATGGTACAATTGCAATTAAATCAATGATGCCAATAAAGCTGAATATATATTTGAATGGTTTTTCAGCCGTCCATATCCGCAACATATATTCGGCAGTGAATACAATAACAATCAGCAATTCGAGGCCATTGAATATGAGAATGGTTGAAGGCGAGATCCCGGGCAGGGTTTCCAGCGACATTGTGATCATGGAAAGCATTATGAAGGCCATAATGGTGTAATCGAAGCGATGACTCCATTTCACATGGCCGCCCCAGACGATTTTGCGAAAGTGTTTGCGCATGAGCCTATCCTGAATTCGATGCTGTTCAACTGGTAGAATACTCTCACATTTGACGCAATGTTCATTGTGATGAACATTGCATGCAAGAGGGGCTTTCGTTTGCGGTAAAAACCCTGTAAGGAGCAGCGCAAAGCATTAGGGTCTTGACCCTAAGCAAATGCAGAAATTCAGCATGTTGGGCTCCCGATACTTAAAGGGCCTGGCATGGCCAACCTCCGAGTATTTATTATGACACTTCGCAATATCGCGATCATTGCCCATGTTGATCATGGGAAGACAACCCTCATTGATGTTCTTTTGCGCCAATCCGGCACTTTTCGTGACAACCAGAAAGTCGACGAACGGGCTATGGACTCCAACGATCTGGAAAAAGAACGCGGCATCACAATTCTGGCCAAGGTCACATCGGTCAATTGGAAAGATACGCGCATCAATATTGTGGATACGCCTGGTCACGCTGATTTTGGCGGTGAAGTTGAACGTATTTTAAATATGGTGGACGGAGTTATTTTGCTGGTTGATGCGGCAGAGGGGCCGATGCCACAAACCAAATTTGTGTTGCAAAAGGCTTTGAAACTTGGCCTTCGTCCAATCGTTGCGATCAATAAAATTGACAAACCTGATGGTCGCCCTGACTGGGTTCTTGACGAAGTGTTTGATTTGTTTGCAGCACTTGATGCGGATGAGCATCAGCTGGATTTCCAAGTGCTTTATGGGTCGGCTAAAGAAGGCTGGATGGCGGATGCGGCTGAAGGCCCAAAGGAAAATATGGGCCCGTTGCTTGATCTGGTGCTGGAACATGTTGAGCCGCCAAAAGTGGAAGAAGGCGCATTTCGCATGTTGGCCACAACGATTGAAGCCAATCCCTATCTTGGACGTATTCTTACGGGCCGTATTTCTTCGGGAACAATTGTTCCCAATCAGGCTGTTCACGCCATATCACATGATGGAAAATCCATTGAGCAGGGCCGGGTCACACAAATTTTGTCTTTTGATGGACTGGATCGCGTGCCGGTTGAAAGCGCCAGCGCTGGTGATATTGTTGCAATTGCCGGTCTTACCAAGGCAACCGTGGCTGACACTTTGGCGGATCCTGGTATAAAAGAGCCAATTAAGGCGCAACCCATTGACCCGCCAACACTTTCAATGACCTTTCGGGTTAATAATGGCCCGCTTGCCGGGCGTGAGGGTGACAAGGTGCAAAGCCGGGTCATTCGTGAACGGTTGATGAAAGAGGCTGAGGGCAATGTGGCGTTGAAAATCTCGGAAGGAAACAGCAATGATTCCTACGAGGTTGCCGGGCGCGGTGAATTGCAATTGGCAATTCTGATTGAAACCATGCGACGTGAGGGCTTTGAATTAACCATTGGACGCCCCCGGGTATTAATGAGCGAAGATGAATCGGGTCAAAAAATTGAACCAATCGAGGAAGCTGTTATTGATGTTGATGATGAGTTTTCTGGTGTTGTTGTGCAAAAGATGTCAGAGCGACGGGCGGATTTGATCGAGATGAAACCGTCTGGCGGCGGACGTACGCGGCTGGTATTTCATGCGCCAACACGGGGGCTGATCGGCTATCTTTCTGAGCTTTTGTCCGATACACGCGGCACGGCAATTTTCAACCGGACATTCCTGGAATATCAGCCCTATAAGGGTGATATTGCCCAGCGGCATACGGGTGCTCTTATTTCCAATGGCGATGGTGAGGCAGTGGCATTTGCTCTGTTTGGTCTGGAAGACCGCGGTCCGATGATCATCTCTCCCGGTGACAAGGTTTATCGCGGTATGATCATTGGTGAACATGCGCGGGGAAATGACCTTGAGGTGAATGTGATGAAGGGCAAGCAGCTTACCAATATGCGTTCATCGGGTAAGGACGAGGCGGTTCGTCTTACCACGCCGCTTCAGATGACTTTGGAAAAAGCGCTTTCCTACATTACTGATGATGAGTTGGTAGAGGTGACGCCCAAAAGTATCCGGTTGCGCAAGCGGGTACTTGACCCAATTGAGCGTAAACGCATTATGCGTGCCAATCAGGCGGCATCCGCTTGATGATGATGTGTGCAAGCAACAGATAATTGTTGGCTGAATGGCGGCAGGTTATCTGTTGCAGCATCTATTTCATAAGAAATTTGTGCTCTAAAAAAGTTATACAATTTGCCTGTGCATAGTTATTAAAAAGTGAAGTAATTTTGTGAATTACAGGTGCCGGGGGCTTGTTGGTTAATAGATCGTTTACTATGCTCAAATCCATGAGCACGATTGCAATTGATATACGCCGGGCAACGCCGGACGATGCTTCTGGTATCGCTGAAACCCATGATGTTTCATGGCGCCATGCTTATACGGGTGTATTGCCCCACAAGTCGCTCGATTCAATGGTGCGCCGTCGGGGTGTAGGTTGGTGGGAGAGGGCAATTCGTCATTCAACCAACATACTTGTGCTCGATATTGGCGAAGAAATTGTTGGATATGTTACGCTCGGCCCGAACCGGGTTAGTACTCTCCCGTATGAAGGTGAAGTTTATGAGCTTTATCTGAAGCCCGAGTATCAAGGTGTTGGATTTGGCAAGAAATTGTTTTCGCTGGCACGACGTGAACTTGCTCGTATTGGTATGAAAGGATGCGTTGTTTGGGCGTTGGAGGAGAATGAAAATGCGGTGCGTTTTTATTCCAATGCCGGTGGGCGTGATGTTGCTGAAGGCAATGAAACATTCGATGGCTCATTGTTGAAAAAAATTGCATTTGCATGGAATTGATTTTCTTGCAACCGGAATAATCTATTATTTTTCAATGTTTTATTGGCATGAAGGTGCGAACCTAATCTTCAAGAACTGTGTTTTGAGATATGTTCGTTGCAACTTTATAGCGCCCAGAAAATGAAATTGCCGAAGGTGACTTTCCGTGGCAAGTTGTCTTTGAGTTGCAAATGGTAAAATTTTAAAACATTGCACCCCCGGCAAATTTACCCTTTATGCCAAGATATTCTGCCTTGTCTGTTGCGCAATTAAAGGATGTGGCCAGTTTGTCAGCTATTTGGCGTGCAAGCACATTGGCATTGGCATTAGCGCGTGCGTCAACCATTCCAACGATGCAGGTTTGCCCTTTGCTGCTTTTCGCAACGCGATGAACGACTAAAACCTGCCCAAGGTTGGCCTTATCACCATCATTATTATCCAGATGGCTATTCTGGATAAAAAACCGAACTATCGCCGCATAGGGTTTGCCATTCTTACTGCGCCATTCAATCACGTTATTTATGTAGTTGAATTGGCCAAATGTCTGATATTTTTTTGGTGCACCAAATCCAATAGATTGGCGCAGATCTCCCTCGTCAAAATATATTGTCGGGAAGTTGCCAATCTGGCATTTGGCAGAAGATCCGGGGCCGGCATTTTCATCATCGGATGGTGCATCAAATTTACAGTCTTTGTCGAGATTTAGCTTGGAATAGGCGCTTTCACCGCCCCAGGCCCCAAGCGGGGCTAATAATATTATTACTCCTGCCAATAGATATCTTTTAAATGCAGGCTTCATTACGGTTCTCCAAATTAATTAACATGCGACAAAGATAAATGTGGCCTGTTGATATGATACAGACTAAGAGCATCTTTAAACCACAATTGAATTAAATCAAAGGATACGCGCAATGCGCCTTGATGCAATTGCCATTGGCAATAACCCGCCCGAAGACATTAACGTCATTGTTGAGGTTCCCGTTGGCGGAGAACCGATTAAATATGAAATGGACAAGGCATCGGGTGCGCTCTTTGTTGACCGGTTTTTATATACGCCAATGGTCTATCCGGGAAATTATGGATTTGTTCCGCATACGCTTTCTGAAGATGGTGATCCGATTGATGTTCTGGTTTGTAACACCAGGGCGATCGTGCCA